>Ga0126336_10002754_pt1 | contig 10168 bp, 6 predicted proteins | sample SidCmetagenome_FD_92530 | JGI IMG/M metagenome (GOLD analysis project Ga0126336, IMG submission 92530) | Coral microbial communities from El Islote,Puerto Morelos, Mexico - Siderastrea C C metagenome | ecosystem: Host-associated > Invertebrates > Cnidaria > Coral | place: El Islote,Puerto...
AAGTTCAATCCAAAACCAACAAGTATTGCAAATTTCACGTTGATCTGACAAGGAGAAGACTGTCTAAGAGCCGATTTAAAAAGTTAGGTATGGTCCCCAAAAAACTGTATCGAAACACCTTAACATGTTATTAAACAGGACTCATGGCCGAAATCTTCTCTTAATCCCTAGGAAAGCTACAAAAGGGCCCAGGGATGTGCGTAGTCATATTTGAGTTGTAAGTCCGTAGGGGGAGGGGATTCCAGAGGCATGCTTACTGATGGCATTCAAAAAGCATTCTTTCACAGACCACTGAGCCTGCACGTTCCTTTGACTTCTGACTGAGTTTTACCATTTGTTTCTACTCCAAGCAGTATTGTCGGCCGGTCTCGCACACATCAAGGCAGGAGTAGCACACTCTTATGCCTTAAAACTGCCCATCGAGATCAAGGAGTGTTCACGTGCTGTGGCCAAAAGGGGTTAACGGGTGAGTTCATGAGCGAATGGATGTGTTTGATGGACGAAGGGGTCATTTCGAGATTGAATAGACTGGTGAAAGGATACATCATTGGTAAATGGGTGACTAAATGAGTTAATGGTTGAAAAGACTGGTTCATTGGTCAATGACTGGGTAAATTCAAGGGTGAATGCAGGAGTCCAGCTGATGAATGGGTGAGTTTATAAAAGAATGGATGCGTTTATGGATGATTGGCTTTTTACGTGGTAATAGGCGAGTTTACATCATAATGGATGAATTGGTTACTGGATGGAAAAATGGGTGAGTAATTTCGTTAATGGATAAATGAGAGAGTCGATGGGTGAAAAGATGAGTGAATGAGTGAGTTCATAGGGTGAGTAGGTGAGTTCATAAGTAAATGGATGAGTTAAAGGGGTCAGTTTAAGCGTCTTTTAATTTCAAGTTCAAATGCGCTCATTGCAGCATTGAGTTCAGTTAAGCGTGTCGACTCAACCGTTCGAGTGGTGAAGTACCTATAAAAGAAATGGCCAAAGTTCAGCTAAAAAACAATGGGAAACGAAAGAAGCACATAGATATTTTCAACTGAAATATATTTGACGTCCGTCGATGATATAATTGTCTTTTGATGTTGAAAATTAACCAGCGCTGGATTTGGAATCTGTTATCTCGGAATAAAATCCTCTTGGAATCCATATGTTTATACGTTCAATGCAACCATACATGGGAACTCGGAATCGTGTGACGGAATCCAGTATCCAAACCTCTTACTCTTTGAATATATACCCCTGATTCACCTTTATTATACTCGGGAAGTCTTGTCTTCGATCATACTCAACATCTCCATCTTTAGAAATAGGCAAAGCCTTCTCTTTCTTATGTAATTATTTTACAGCAAAACCTATGTGGCCTTAAACCGAAAGGAATAAGTCATTGTAGTAGACTGTAGATTGTACACAGCAATATTTTAGCAACTAAATGAATTTTTGCTAGAAAGCACCTTCTTGTGGTACTAGCAACCTTTAGCAACGTTTGCTTTCCGGAGAAACGTTTGAGCCGACAATTGAATTTAAGTAGGACCAATGTAGCCTTGCCAAACATAACTTGTTCCCATGCGTTAAAAGCAAGTCAGTAACATATTTGTTATGTGACAAAAATACATTAACACCCTTTAGGCATCTTCCAGGATGACTCCAACCAAAGAGGGAACTATTAACAAGAAAAAAGAGACCATTTTTAATGATTACTCACGCCTTTGAGTTCAGCAGCTAGTTTTGTAGGGTTCTTGATGTAACTTGGGTAACCAATAGCTTCTGCAATTGCGTTTGCCTTTCAAAATTACGGCAGAAAAAAAGAACAGATTAGAAAACTAAACAAACACAGAAAAGACAGCGTCAATACTTCTTAAGCATTATATTGTGGAAGCATTTCCTTCACTTCGAGTACTTACATTATTTCAACTACTAAAGAACGAATAACGATTATATTCCGGTTGGCCGATTAACAAACACAGAGCCAAATGGGTACCTATTGCATTTGTGGCCGAGTTCGATATCGAGTTAGATATAATTTCATTCAACTCAGACAAAAGTAGACGTTACAAGACAGAACAAGGTGGCAAGCAAAAAGCATTGTATAGGTATCATAACTATGACTAAAAGAGGAAACGAAAAGAAGAAAATAAATCAAAGCTAATGATTGACGTTGTTCTTTTATAGCCGTCTTTACAGAAAACTGTCCGAAATTTGTTCTGCATGGAGGTTAGAGCATGAACTTTTCTTGCTTTGTTGATGTGAGTTTGGTTTTGGGCTGAAAGTAATGTTCTCTCTAATATGAGAATTGAATGTTTTGATAATCTCCTGTAAAGGATCTTAGTCTAACAATATAATTATGGGATAATAATGCATATACTCTATCAATCAGTACATCAAACGAACGAACTGTGAGTGATAGACAAACATCTGCACAGAAAAACCTGAACACAGGGAAACAAAACCCGGAAAAATTCAGACTTTAACAGGGCTGTCGCTCTATCGCTCGAGTTGCCGCTACTATATCTCTCTCTGTTACTTAATTATCACAACAGCGCCGTATACCTTTTCTCGTGCATTTGCTTTTGTCTGATCAGACACCCATGATAGTGTATCGAGGTTCTTGATAAACTCCTCCTTTATCAGGTGAATCATTTGTGTGACCTGGAAGCATAAAGAAACAGACATTTACTGAAATTGGGAATGCAGTAACTCATCATCGAAGAACCAGAGTCGAATATAAAATCAAGACCGTTGCATAGAGCGGACGAAATGACTTGATTAAATAACTTTCTCCACATAAATTTCTCATAAATAAGAAAAACAACAAGTGGAAAGACTCGGAGCGTGTGCGCATTGTTGAAAATGTTCTTTTCCACCAATTTCGCCACTTTTCCCCTTCCAAAGGGTAAAATCGGACCGTGGCTCTCCTAGGATGTAACGGTTTTGATATTCAGAATAGCTTACAAGAGGAGCAAAATACTGACATGAACAAATCTGGCAAACGCAAAGCAAAGCAACCTTTTCTTGATCTGCTTCTACTGTCAACAGATTCAGGCACTGTAGGACTGTGATCACAAAGTAAAACCTGAAGAGTGTTGCGCTAACGCTTGGCACCAGACATATATTGGGTGGTTTTCGCTTTTGAGTCAGTGTACGAACATTGAAATGCCGCTATTGGCCAATACTGGTACCTTTGAAATAATGAGTGGGATCCTCACAGTTAAATGTATTCAACTTAAGCAGTTGAAAAAAAGCAAACCTAAAAAAATTCAGGGTTAACCGGGATTCGAACCCTGACCTTTGCGATGACCGGACACAACGTTCTACCCAATTGAGCTAATCAAGCCAACTGGAGAGCAGGCCATTGTGAGTTCCTATTGCTATGACATTTTTTATTATGTTATAAAATTTGGTGATTAAATTGCTGAGCAGTATTTTTGGGTGGTAACTGACGCCGTTGCGGTTCAATAAGTTTTGAGCAGATTTGAGTATTCTTAGCTTATGCCATTTACATATCACTGGTGTTCAATTTTTCACGTACCTTTTCTTTACTTCTTTCATCGAATGCTGCATCCACGAACAACAGTCCGAGGGGCATTCCAAAGACCTTCTGCATTCTATCAATGCACTCCTTCCATCGATAACTTACCCTGTTGCCTAATTCGGTCACAGCAAAGACCGCGTTATAGGCGTCTCTGTATATTTGCGGCATCTCCTTAATAAAGTTGTTGATGACGGTCCACATAATGTAGTTGACGACGACTATGGGGTCTCTGTGTGACGGGTAATAAAGAAAGTCAAGTAATTCAGTTATCAAGGTTGTTTCTGGGATGTCCCAGTATACAATTCATCAGTTGTCCCCTATCGCATCCTCCTTCGACAGGCGACCACAGCATTAAGCCGGCGCTTAATTCCAGTTTCTGTAGCATGAAGCAACGAGGAATCACTAGGGAGCTACATTAGACAGATTGAACGAGTTGAGACTATCGTGAAGAAGCTTTAAAGACTGGTAAGTCATTTTAAACTTACGTTTTCCTTGGCGTTGCCGTCGTGGTTGCTTAAGCTCCCTACTATTCCATGCTGGATGGGAGTTATTATTCCAGTATTTTTTAACCTGTACTTATCAGTATACAACTGGGTAGAGTGGGAATGTGGTGCAATAAGAAACCGCACGAAAGAAGAAGTAAAGTAAGAAACAGCACGATACGAGACCAACATCGAACTGTCGACCCTCCGAACGTCCGACCGAAAACCACTTCACCACCTGCACACCTCCACGAGAAGAGAAAAAAACATGAAAAAGTTCTTTCATTACAGAGTCGAACATAAGTTTCAGATTAAAACTGATTTACGTAACTTACTTTCTGGTCATATTTTGGTAGAAATTGAAGAGTCGGGTATAGTAGTTCACAGGGTATACGAAAACCTTCCAGCAATTACAAAAAAAGTGGGGCTCCGCTTTTAGGCTTGGCTAAACATATATATTATTTCCTCTTCATAAAAAGTACACTAACTTTATGGACGTTCGAGTGTAGAGCTTTTTGGCTTTTTGGTGAAATCAATTTTGAAAAACTGGGCTTTGCACAAAACAGTGAAATCGACTGTTAGAGAGAAAACTGTTCTCATCTCTGCAGCTGCATTCACTTTAAGAAATGACACCTTTACAGCTGATCTGGTTTAATCTTTCACCAGACTTACATTAATTTGGGATGTTTCACTAAATTCTTGCAGTGTACTCCTGAGATCCACGGTCGCCACTCCAGGTGGATAATGTTTCTTTAACGCTTCTATTATGGAGCTCTCATTGCCGTCTTTATCCAGCTGTTTGTTGAAAACAAACATACTTCTTATTTGGCAATCAATGAAGAGAAATGAAAGTTAGGAAATAAAAAGGGATAATTATTAGAAGGCAGAATTTTTAAAGGGAATTCTAAAACAAAGAAGATGTCGGTATTTTCTAACATTTCGATACACACTTTCAAATTACGGAAAGAATAAATTCTGGCACTTGAATCCGAGAAGCCCCCACAACATTAAGGGGGTTTTAGTTTGATGCTACCTTTTCCCAACGTTGTAACCGTATTGAGCTTAATTAGCTTCTTGAGGTTTCATTCGATCCAAAATTGCCACTACAGATGTGTAGTCCAAACTCCCAAATATCTGCTCGCGTTTTTAAAAACCATGCAAATAAGAAAGTGGTATTGATGAATATTACGAAAATTGAAAAACACTAGACTTGATGATTTCAAATTAAACTTAAAAGTTGATACAGGGCACAAATTACACCAACTCCTCTCGCGTGAGGGTGGCCTGTCTGGTGGGGTGCACAAAAATTTTATCCCTCTTTTAATTCTTTTCTAAATTGCAGCTAATTTCATAACAAAACCTCAACTATACCCTAACACACCCCCACCCGACCACCACCACCACTACCAACAGAGGTGATTTCTGCCTTTCCTTAATGGCGTTTTCTCAATAGAGGCCGAACTGTTCAGCTCTCTCGAACCCATGCTCAATACTCTCCTGCCGGGTGATTTAACTTGACGTCAAAATGCCACTCATTCTTAACGTTCAAGACTCGGTATCACTGACCACGGCCAACTGCGTTTCAAGTTCAAAGATTTTCATCATCTGTTCGTCAGAATCAGGTCCGCCTCCAAGCAGCTTGGCGATCCTCTTCATGTAGGTTTTGTAAGCGTCCCGTACCTTAAAAACAAATTAAAGAATACAAAAGTGTTATACACCAGAGCATCCTCACTGTACAGCATACTCGTAGGAGCTTCAAGACTCTGTATATACGTAGTTTAAAGTAAGTGCATGGTTGCCTGTTATTTGCAGTCCAGTTAAGTCGTGATCATAGGTATAACTTACAGATAGAGGAAGGAGAGAGAGAGTAACTTACAGATAGAGGAAGGAGAGAGAGAGAGAGAGAGAGAGAGAGAGAGAGAGAGGAAGCATGTGAACAAGAAGCATTTCTGCGACCAAGCGATTAGATAGCTTTTCCTTTGTGCTGTCCCAGTAACTCTTTGTAGCTTTTAGTACTGAACAATTATATGCCCTAGATAATCACACTTAAGAGCAACTTTATAGTTTTTTTTTATGGGTAATACACCAACTTTGTCTCACAGTACAATCTCAATATCACGAAAAGCCGAGAAACTGGGAAAATGTCCTCGTTATTACCGGGAATCGCTCTAAACGAACCCCGTTATAATGGAATTGTGGGAAAATGACCAAACTCTCTTCGTTTTACCAGGGTTGATTTGGCTAATAATTTGTTGGCCTTAAAAAATTAAACAGTGTTATGTTCGGCCACTTAGCATGCAGTTTATTGTGTAAATGCTATCCAAATTTGAACGGTTAAATAAAATTCGTGATTTAGGGTCTCTGCGTGCATCTCTGTTGATCAGTTTCATTCGTGTGATGGCATTTCTTCATTATACGAGAGTAAATTTTGAATCATGTTTGGGCGTCTGGATTCTGTCCGTTGTATCGCCGGGTATTTCGCCATACCGGGGACTCGTAGTATCCTAAACGAAAACGAGTGAGACTCACGCTATCTGGTTGTATTTAAAACAGATAAGTTAACTGTTTACCTCCTTATAGTTCGAGTCATTCTTTGCGTAGTAGGACCGATCCATTCCGAGTTGTCCGGGACCAAACTGTAAAGGAAATTGAAAACAAGTGAGATGCCTTAAATAGCCTTTATTTAAGGCAACAGATGATTGTAATAAATCAAAGAACCCAAAGAACCCAATTCTCAGAATACATGTATGCATGCAACTTTCCAAAACGGGCAACGACGAGGGCGTTATTTCTCACATAATTTACTCAAGCATGGTCGCGAGGGCTAAGAATAGTCAGCAGTAGTCCTCGTTATTATGAATGGCTTCTAGGTGATCGTAAGTTTTGTGGTCTTCAAAATTATAAAATATAAACCGCTAGCTCTGCTGATCTTTCAGCATACTTCTACCACCTTATGACATCAAATTTTCACGACATCTTAATTTTGCGATGTTGGAAGGGCAATATATCTCGCGATACTCTTCATTAGTTTTCGCGATTTAAGGGTATTTTCAGAAACTGAGTCACTTTATTTTCGCGATATCGGGGTACGGACTAAATTAAAACATTCAATTCAAGGAAATTAGTTTTATTGAGCCTTGTGCTTTCAACTATTGCCTAATAGACAAAAGCATTGTCTCCAAAAGTACAACGACTACATATCTTTCCTTAAGAGTTCGTTAACATGGTTCATGAATAAATGCATTGAAACGGGTCCATTTGTGGAAGGCATTTCTCGCCATTAACAACTTCCTTCCTGTCATCTTTCTTCCTATGGACTTCAGAGCCAACTCAATGGTTTTCATTTGATCTTACAAGTGAACAGGATATTCCTGCGACCGAATTCTTTTCATTGGTAAGGAATAACCAGTGTTACAACCATTTCTTTGATAGTACCTGAGCAGTTTCCAAAAAGCAATGTGATACATTGCATTTATACGCTTACCATGGCTTCAGAGGCCCATCTTGTAAAAGTGAAGGAAAGGAAAATTAACCGCGCTGAAGGTTGAAAGGCGACCAAGAGGGCAGGTTTTCTTTCCTACGGCGCTTTGCCCCACACCACTTTGGAGCCCTCTTTTTCCCGCTGAAAAATACCCTCTGGCACTCAGGGAATTATCACCGGCTAAATGAAATCAAAACATACTGACCTGAAGTATATGCTTGTTGGAATCATGGCGATCAATGGACACCATGACCTGAATGAACGGCTTGATGAACAACTGGCTTGATACTCTGCCGATCCTTTGTGCAATACTCAAGGACGAAAGGGACGTCATATTACCTGTGACATTCCATCCTCCCATATCATCAATCAACTTTTTCAGAGGACCGTCTCCTCGACCCTCAACAGCCGCTTCGTCAATACATACATTGAAGAACTTGACGGTCTTCATAACAGCTTCATTCTAGAGACAGAAAAGAAGATAACAAGGTAAAGCAAAGGAAAATAGGAGTTCTGAGCCACGGACATCAACTGTAAGCAGGAGCCCACCTGTAAGTTAAATGTCCCCTTTATCACTGCTTAATAAGGGCTGGAAAACTCTTGTTTTGGTGTCTGTTTGCTTACCATTATGGAGACAACGGCATTAAAATGTGTGTCAAGGAAAACATTCAACTTCTGGATACTGTTTAATTTCGTGGCTCAGATCTAAAGGTTTTTGGATGTCAGCCTGGTCTTTGCCGTCGTGTTGATTTTTCTTAGGAAAGAAACTTTACCCCCACTTTAAATTGTGTCTCTCCACCCAGGTGTATAAAATGTGTACCGGCGACATACTGCTAGGGGTAACCCTGCAGTGGACTAGCATCCTATCCAGGGGGGAGTGGTAATACCCTTAGTTGCCACAGAAACCCGGGAGTTAAGTGATTGTCGGCGGAGTGGGTATCCTGTGGCTCGTATGTGACTTTACCTTTCTCTTTGCGAAGGGATTTTTAGCTTACTTTACAGCCCATTGATTTCACTCCGAAGTTTAAAATTAAAGATCACAGTTTTGTTGGCCGCAATTTGACACCAAGATCAGGTAACGATGAATGATGTGATGAAAGAACTTCAACTCGCAATCATCACAGATATCCCTAAATAGAGCCGTTCCTGAATTAAAATATCGTCTTACGCTAGTTATAAATGTTTATGAAGATTCAGGAAAAGTGCTATCTGAGGACATGAGACGTGACGGTTAGGGAAAAAATTCATTCGTCGAAGTTGAGCGTTGCCGCTGTTGGGTCAACAAACGTTGCCTATCTTTCGGTCACTGACCTTCTAATCACACTATTGTTTTTTTTTCAAACCTCGGAGTGAAATCAACGGTCCGTGAAGCTGACTAAAAAAATCCCAAATCATTTAAAAATTGAAAATCCCTGAGGAAACAATGAATCAACACTTCTTTTTAAAGACATTGGGCCAACAATGAAACGTTTTACTGTGTTTGAAATAACCCGCCAGCTGAAGCCATGCAGTAAGTGACTCATCTTTGTTACTAGAAGTACAGAGGATTATCTCGACGGAACAACAGGCTCGATACTGCTCTCACCCGGACGAGAACCAGGGGGGTGCTAAGGTGCCCGTGACCCCCTCTTGGGTACAAAATAATAATAATAATAATAATAATAATAATAATAATAATAATAATTATTATTATTATTATTATTAATAACACATCACGTTTTCTAAAGTCGCTTAGTTATACATCTAAACGAGAGACGATATTTTCTCTATTTCTTGAGGGTGAGAGGTTAGAAAACAGCATTCGTTTAACACGTGCTCTTACATCTGAGTAATTTTTCTTAGCATTTTCCAGTGCCCTTTTTAAGACATTGTAGCTTTTTTCCCTGACCAATGAGAACACAGTTAAAGTCTCGCCAGGCTTCAAGGCGTGCTCTTCTTCCCAGCCACCACATGCATACTCGTAAAAATCAGTGCAAGGATCGGCGCTCTGGTTCAGTTGTTTTATGGCATCTAAAAAAGTAACATTTTGGTAAATACTTAATCCACCACTCCCCATCAAGGGTCCTTTCAGGGACAATTTATCTACATTAATGAACATAACAAAGCCCCGCATAAGAAATTAATGAAACCAATAATCGATGATAATCAATAATAATCGATACATAGCAATTAATCGATTGATATCGGTAATCGATGAATAAGCGATGACGGACATTTGTGTGATTTTTCATCGATTAGTAATCGATAATCACAATCGGAGTGACATCGATTAATAGATGTGGAAGCCTTAAAACTCGTAACCTTTCTTGCAAACGCAAGCCCTAATAATATATATACATGAAACATACACTTGAAATATTGATTCCCAGATAGAAAGTCAAACACATATTAACTTCTAACCTACAATTAAATAAAATATCTTACCTAGTGAAGTGAACAGACAATCCTTCGTGCCACAGTACGTTTGAACCTTTGGTTTTTCAGGCGTAGAAAGTTTGTGGACTTTAGCTTTTTCCACGGCAAACAATATTATGAATACAATCGACAACGCGACAAACAACGCAGTAACAATTACTAAAACTCTAAACTTATTAAAATGCCGTAATTTGAACTTCACACTGCCTTGAGTGCCTTCTTCTTCCAATCTTTCCATTTTGTTGATTCTAGGAGCAC
>Ga0126336_10002755_pt1 | contig 10167 bp, 4 predicted proteins | sample SidCmetagenome_FD_92530 | JGI IMG/M metagenome (GOLD analysis project Ga0126336, IMG submission 92530) | Coral microbial communities from El Islote,Puerto Morelos, Mexico - Siderastrea C C metagenome | ecosystem: Host-associated > Invertebrates > Cnidaria > Coral | place: El Islote,Puerto...
AGGTACCTTTATACCACAGCCCTGTAGCGTAAAATCAGACACGGTGACCCCCTCTTTTTATTTTATTTTTTCGATGTACTAGGTGTAATTAACAACTGTGCAAAGTTTCAACAAATTCTCATTACAACTTCTTTTTCGATGGAATCACCTTAAGCGCAGCAAATGAGAGAAAAACAATACAGAACCGAACTGTTGGAGGAACCAAACTAAAAATCAAGTACGGTACAGCTCAGTCTAAGCCAGCCTCGAAATTTAATGTTTTTCAGTTGGAAATGGGTCTATTTCATTATTTTGTTGTCAACATCTGCTTGTCATCGTTTACAGATGTTGTGATTTTTAAAGAGCGCCGCCCTCAAATAAGCACCGTCCGCAAATAAGCGCCGCATGTGAAACACAAAAAATTTAACCCTCGGAAGTACAGGCAAAGACACACCTCCAGCGTAGTACAGGGGGGAGGGGTTGATGGAACCCTTCCACTGGATTTTTTGCTGTGTTTCAATATATCAGAGAGATTTTGTCTTTGGTAGAAAGCCTGTGGTGCGCTCTACAAGATAAGGTCTATTACGGTTCGCGTTGCTTGGGGCATGTGACGTCACCCAAGATGGTGACCAATATGGCCGCCATCTTGGATTTTAACAAAAACTAGAAATAATCAAAAAACCGAGGAAATTGAAAATTTTTGATGCTAGTCATGTAAATTATGACATAATTAAACAGTTTGCTTCTTTTTGTGTACAATTTGTACTTTTTTTGCCTAAATTTTTTTTTTACCTGAAAGTGGCTTGACCGCCGGCTAGTTATGATGCCATATCTCGTAACCATAGCAAACGATTCTCGCCAAACTTGCGTCAAAATGTGTCCTTCGCTTCTCGTTTCTGGTTCCGGTAGTGGGCCCGTGCGCGATGGACTTTTATCACTTGCAGCACCCCAATGTACCGTTAACGTAAGAATTTTCCTGCTGACGCGCCATCAATCAAGCCCGATCACACCACATGAAACGTGAGTTGTTTTGGTCAAAATTCATTGCGAGACGTTGAAAGTCGTGGATATTTTAATTCCGCTTTGAGTCTATCATTTCCAGTGTATTCTACATTGCACTTGTATTCTTTTGATCTCTCCGTGTTTACGGTGTATTATACATAGCCTGAATTCAACTGGAAAGCCAAATATAGTGACTATATGAATCAAGTCTTCAGTCGTCTTCATCCGTATAAGAGAATCGTCTGTGACTTGTCTCAAGACGTGTTAGACTGATTTCTTTTCGCACAAACATATATAATAAAAAGAATTCAACCCGAAGGTAATTTTAAATTTTAAGTTTGGGCTTAAGCTTATTAAAGTTTAAGGATATTTTAGTTTTCGCGAACTCAAGACCTAAACCTTCAAGAGCGACTAAATGAACACTAATATGTGATTAGAAGCGTACTGAACTCGCCTTACCAAAAATCTATATGATATGTAGTTTTGAATTTGTTCGCTTCTCATTTCCGATGGCGCTTCACGCTCGGGTTCTCGCGCTTTGGAAAAAAAATCCTTCAGGACCTCGACCCGTGGGCAAGGCTAAGGCCCGGTTCAAACGTCGAAATTTACATGTACAGAAGTTAATTATTAGGTTCGGTACATGTAATGAATCAATTAAGTTCGACAGATTTGCATTTGGGTCGACCCTGCCATTCTATTCGACTTGCCCAGACGAAAAAGAACGGCAAAAGTACGACTTTGATTCAGACGTCGAACTTTACATGTGCCGACCCTAATGCATGAGTTACATTAATGTATTTCTGAATATAGCATGACTTTGTCACCTATTAACGTGACTAGTCATACATTAAACGTTCTTGCATCTGATTAAAACTGCAAACGCTCAGTTGATAAGAATCAGTACTTTATAACAGATTGCATGAACGTCGAATTGTTTTCGCTTGTTTTTTTTCATTTTTTGGTGGACAGCTAGTCTAAAAATAAGAGAATATAACAAATAACGATACAAACTGTATTCAACCGAAATTTGACGAACAAGTTCGCAAACTAATATCTTAATATTGTTACCATAATAAAAGAAAGCTTTTTTTCCTATTAAGGTGGCTCATCTGGATTTTTCCGAGGCACACCATGCCAACTTTGAACGGCTAATACTACTTAAATGTCTGAACTCGGTGGGGCAAGCTGCTTCACACATTTTCTAGAGACTGAATGAACTTGTCAAAAAAGCAGGTTTGATTGACATCGGTGTTACCATAGCAATGAAACTATGACGTCATGATTTTTGTATATCAGCAATTTTCTCGACATGTAGACCTAAACTTTTAAAACGACCTAGTTGTCTTTTATAGTCTAGGTGTAGATCCTTAACCCTATTCAGACCCGGGGGGGGCGATTGTGCCCGCGCTGACTTTGGACATTTATAACTTTTTTCATAAGCAAGCTAACCCCACCAAACTTGGTGACTTTTCCTAAAATTTACATGGGAACAATTTGGCATAGCAATTGCTTGTAAATCAAGTTTGACGTTACCATGGCAACCATTTTTTGACAGGCTGTTTTTTCAGAATTTTAGATTTTCCTCGTTTCATTGAAAAATTATAACTTTTCTGAAGTAACTTTTACATTCTTATATCATTTTTGTGTTCTTTTATTGTTTTCAGTTGCTTTTTGGTCAGTTTTGGTAAGTTTCAAAGGTGCTGGAAAAATCAAGAGATCCAAGATGGCGGATCCACGATGGCCGCCATTTTAGAACCTGACGTAATTGTTACGTCATATGACGTCATCAGGTTATGTTGCGGACCTCAAAGAAACATTTTTGGACGTATTATCTGCCGTCAAAGTTTCGTTGTCGTAGCTTTAATATTCCCGGAGTTAAGAGGTGGGGGCCGAATCAGCCACTCCCCGGTCCCCGAAGACCAAAAAAAGCCCGGTCTGAATAGGGTTAAGACTGCAAAGTTTAAAAAAAATTATATGAGACGTTTTTGGAAAAAAATAGGGTTAAATATTTTCCAGCAAAAGTTACATATTTACGTTATTTTCTACTGTTTCATCGGTACCGGTGTTATCCTGACAGACTGAAATAATGTTTTCACCATATGTCATAGCTGTAGCATACAGCTACTTTTCCTGAAGGTTTTATCCGGTTTGCTTCACTAGATTTCAAATGTTGTAATCAGACGTAATGTCTTAAATATGCTCATTTTACACATAGAAGCAATGTCTTCGCTACGGAAGCTTTTATTCAAAATCTAGTCGATGAATTTTCTTTTAAATTGTGTGATCTCAAGGCTAACATGTATTGAACTATCCCTGTAAATTTAACGCACATTGAATCATTTTAAGGACGTTCGCGCCCAAATCTTCCCACGATCAGATTTTTTCCAAAAATTTTCTGTAGTTAGATAATAGCCAACTCATGTCAGAAAAGCCAAAAAATTGGGGGGTTTCGGAGATAAAGCGTATTGGAAATGTTATGTTTTTAGAAGCTTTGGGTATGGAAGGCAAAATCGGCTTTCTTGCTACAAGGAATAAAATAAGTTATGTTGAGGACTCTAGACGGTGCTGATTTATTTATTTCATCCAAAATAGGCCTATGTAGTATACTTTTGCTTGTAATATCGTTTCTTCAGGTAAAATTAGTCTCACCGAAGGATAAATGTAAGTCACGTGTAACTGCATTCGTAGAAAAATTCGATCTTATTTGAGTAGAAATAGCAATAAAATTAAAGCTTCTGACGTTCAAAAATTTTATTTTTCGGACGAACTGCAGAGAACCAGTAAAGGATGTGATTTATCGAAAGCAAGAATGGGGTCACGTGCATTTAAGAGAGTTAAGCCCGTTTATAGATACAAGAAACCCACCACCACTGTATCTGTCTATGTTTCTTACTCAGCGCGCGCGCTCGATGCATGATGTGGCGTGACATTGCGGCGTGAATTACGTGCGTAGTTAGGATGCGCACAAACAATGAGCGCTAACGTCCTTAAGGGTGCGAAATAAAAGTATAGGAGACTTTTGCATTCGTCTCCAAACCTTTCATTTCCGCATCATTTATTTACAGCCGGTTTATTTCAGGAGTTTCTCTTTTGTCTGTATTCGATTCAACATATTTGTGTACTTTGAAATCAAGACGTTTGCCACACCTGCTTGCTACGCTTCGCTGCTGCTGGAGGGATCGTAAAAATTCTGTTTTTAATAAAATGACAATGAAAGCCTTATGTTAATTGCCATTGTACCAAGAACAGAATTTTCACGATCCCTCCAGCACCAAGCAGGCATGCAAACTTGTTTATTCCAAAGCACACAAATATGTAGAACACAGACAAAAGAAAAACTCATGAAATAAACCGGCTGCCAATAAATGATGCGGCAATGAAAGGTTTGGAGACGAGTGCAAAAGTCTCCTATACCTTTCTTTGTATTTCGCGCCCTTAAATTGTTTCAATGTGCGTTAAATTTACAGGGATAGTTCAATACAAGTTAGACTTGAGATCACACAATTTAAAAGAAAATTCATCCAATAGATTTTGAATAAAAGCTTCCGTAACGAAGACATTGCTTTTCTGTGTAAAATGAGCATATTTAACCCTATTCTGCCTGGACGTTTTTTGAGTTTCTGAGCCTTGGGGGGGGGGCACAAAGTGCCCCCCCTATAGATCTCGAAAAGTATTAAAGTTCTTGCGATGAAACTTGGCAAGTTTCTAGCACGTCATTAGCTTAACATATTGGGCTTATGAGGTGTCAATTATGACGTGTAGTGACGTCACAATAACGGTAAAATCCTGCCATTTTGAATTTGAGGCCGCCGTCTTGAATCCCAAACCTGCAGTCATACAGCTGACAATGACGTCACGAAAAATATATGAGTTTGTTCTAAGAAACATACTTAGTCAAAACAAGCACACAAAAGTAAAAAAATGATCTTCTTCTTACAAACGAAGGGAAAAAACTGAAAAAAAGACTTAAAAAGACAGGAAATAGTCAAAATACACTTCTGAGAAGACGGTTGCCATGGAAACGTCAATTTTCATGACACGTCATTGATACAGGAAGTTACAATTCGTCAAAGTCAGCGCGGGCACAATGTGCCCCCCCCCCCCAGGCAGAATAGGGTTAAGACATTACTTCTGATTACATCATTTGAAATCTAGTAAAGCAAACCGAATAAAACCTTCAGGAAAACTAGCTGTATGCTCCAGCTATGCCATATGGTGAAAACATTGTTTCAGTCTGTCAGGATAACACTGTTACCAATGAAACAACAGAAAATAACGTAAATCTGTAATTTTTTACTGGAAACTATTCAACCCAATTTTTTTAAAAAACGCTATCGTCGAAATTTTTTCAAACTTTGCAGTCTAGCTTGAAGATCTACGCCTAGACTATAAAAGACAATAGGTCGTTTTAAAAGTTTAGGTCTAGATGTCGCGAAAATTGCTGATATACAAAAATCATGATGTCATCGTTTCATTGCTATGGTAACACCAATGTCAATCAAACCTACTTTTTTGACAAGTTCATTCAGTCTCTAGTAAATGTGTGAAGCAGTTTGCCCCACCGAGCTCAGACATTTAAGCATTAGCCGTTCAAAGTTGGGATGGTGTGCCACGGAAAAACCCAGACGAGCCACCTTAATTGTCTTCCCGTGCTTTTTGAGACAGGATATAGCGCAACCGATGACTGTTTACCGCTGTTTTGGAGAATTACGTTCGACTGACTAAGGTCGACGTCTGAATCAACTGGTGACCCAAATAGCAATTAAGTTCGGCACATGTAAAGATCGACGTTTGAACCAGGCCTAAATTTGTCGTATTTAAAACAAGTTTGCTCTGATCATCATAACATTTACACTTTAGTAATTTACGATTTCGATAGATTTTTTTGGAATCGCCGTGAAGTAAACAAAGCTCTTTTCTTAGATGTTGACACTTTCTTGGGACTTTTTCTGTCGGGCCGTCGATTTGTTTTTCGTTTGACAGTTTAAACAAACGCTTGACACACGTGGAACCAAGCTTTTCTTTTGTCTCTGAGACATTTCCCCTCACCTTAAAAACCTTCTTTGCGAGCGTTTCGTCTCGATCGGAGCAGTTTCGGCAATTAGTCTGCGAACACACGTCCGAGAAGAAGCTCCAGATTGAAATAAGTCTTCTTCTGTGAACCAGTGAATAATATTCTCCTTAGCGCAAGGTTTTCGACTAATTTACTGCATTGTTGGCAAATATTTTCGGCAACGGGGCAACGTAAGCAAACGTTTTGGTTGGAGTATTTTCATCCTCCATTCGATTGCATATCCCGACGCGATGCAAACGCGAAGAGTAAGTTTGACAGATCCGCCCACCAGACACACGTCGACTGAAACGAGATCCGAAATAGCTCGCGCCAAAATGATGTGATGCGATTTTCTTCAAGGGAAACCGAGACGAGCTCTCGCTCGCTCGCTCGGGGGGGTGGGGAGTCACGCTTCCGAAAAAAAAGCCGTGGGCTCGACTTGTGGGCGCGCTCTGTTTTTGTTTTTGTTTTTTTCAGTCGCGCTTTTGAAATCGCGCTTCGAGAAAATCTCTGAGCTCGAGTTGTGGGCAAGTCTAGTACAGTTGCTGAAAACGGCAGGTCCTGATGAAAAATCGGGAATAATTAGAAAAAACCTTACATTGGCGGAGGGGAAGGGGTGGCATCCCCTTAACCTTGTACGACCAAGCGTTAAAGAACACTGCGGCGCTTAAAGAAATGCATGGATTCATGCTTCTCTATAACCTTTTTTGTAGTTTTCGGTCATTTACGTTTGCAACTAAAAAAAGAAAAGGAAAGGAAAAATAAAAGGAAAAAAGTACCATAGTTCTCTCAAACACTTACCTAATGAACGCACGGAAAAAGTGAAATGTATCTTCAGATATTTGAACAGACTGAATGCTTTACACTTTCATCAAATGCACTTTGAAGAGTTTCTCTTTTTTTGCTGATTAGAAAAAAATCTTAGAAACAATGGCTTTTGTTCAATACACACTTTACGTCACGGACGTCGAGTTATTGATGAAATTTTCAGATTAAAGTTACTAGTAAAGTTTACTTTGAACAGACAAAAATAAAATTTGCATCAATAAATGCGAAAGCCATAAAAAATATTTGTCTCGCTCTGATATAAATAGCTATTCTAGTGCACGGAAAACTTTGAATAGGTAGGGTGGAAATGGATTTTTAACTTCAACACATGTAGCCGTCCCACGGACAAGACGGCTCGTTGTTGTTGCAAAAGATACGAAGGCTCACAAGCAGACCACTTTAGCGGCAAAATATAAGGATTTGTATAGAACTTGATTGATTTTTTAGTCAGCCAAGGAAACTAAAAATGACATTAAATAGCCAATTGACAGCATTATCCTTGTGTTGTTTCTTGACCATCTTAAAGCCTTTAATTTCAACCTCCGAAACAGTTAACCATCGATTAGTGCACTTAACAAGCGTCTTCGCATTACCTCAAAATAGAATGTGAAAATGTCTCTTTTCGTTTCTTCGTAAAAGAACAAATTGTTCTATTTGGGTTTATTGTTTTCTCTTGTTGAAAGTTATCCTTTCTATGTATCCCTTGAATAACAGTCACCAATGAACAGAAGATGCAAAAGGTGAACTGTTATGTTCCAACGCAGTATTTCATTTTCAGTCAAGTTAGCGAAATCAAACATTGCACCATACAAGATAATTATATTGAATATTACTCAGCGTGAAATCATTAATAAACGACTCAATTTTTTACTGTTAACAGCAGAAACCCCAGACATCCTAATTATCTGACACATCAGCGCCTAAAAATAAGGAAAGTGTCGCCGACATAGCCTGATGATACAGCGAGATTCCTCTCTGAGGAATACCAAAGATCTCGCGAACATCCGGGAATCTTTACGAGGGCTGACTAAATTAACCACGGAAATGTGCTCAGGAATGCACTCAAATCCACTACAATATTTCGTAGTTGATATCGCAACCAAGAGATAAAAGGCCGAAGTTTTATAAAGTGTTCTCGTTTGTCTTCTATAAAATCGGTAAAAACTGATTGAGGCTTATTCGTTCTTTGAAAATCCACTCGATATCATCTTTTTGGTGGTCAAAAAGAAATTCAAGTATGAGCAAGGTACTTACTCCTGTTGAATTTAACACATTTCACTGAAAAACGAAAAACAAAAATCCATGTCGTTGCCCTTTTAAAGAGCAAACTGTACTAGTAAATTTGTTCAGACTGCGAAACGTTCTTACCTGAATTGTCATTGTCAGCGGTCTTTGCGCCGTGTCCACCGCTACCTCCTGACCATGACCTGTATCCAGCTCTTCCCGCTGTTCCCGTGGAGGCGTCACATTCGATATGATGTGAGTTAGCATTTTCTGTCCCTCCCCCTCCCCCAGCGATTACCAAAGGCGTGTTGCTTCCGCTCACTACAAACGTGCCTCCACCGCCTCCAGAGCTATAGCTTTTGCTATCTCTGTTAAGTTTACCTTCTTGACCAACAAGAATCTGAATTGTTTCGCCTTTGGTTAAGTGAAAGGTTCCAATCATTTTAGCACCCCTTCCTCGGTACTGACGTTGGTTACTGCCCGCGCCATAACCCCCTGCGGCTCCTACTGCTTCAATCCTGTAGTCACCTGTAAAAGGCACAGTCCACTCTTGAATACCACCGACCACTTTAACTTGACCGTCATGATCCTGACCATTGTAGTAACTGCCAAGTGATGTTGGACCCAGTCTTCCACTCGCACCGAGGTTTGTGAAGTTAGCGTTGAACGCTACGTAACAAACACAAAGCAACATTCACATGTCAGTGTTGTGTCTAACATGACAGCTAACACAAAATGACCTTCGATTTTGAGGAAAAGACTATGCCCGGAGGACAAAATGAAAGTTGTTAACCCTATTCTGCCTGGGCTTTTTTTGAGTTTCTGAGCTTTTGAGTTTCTGAGCTATATATCTCGAAAAGTATTAAAGCTCTTGCAATGAAACTTGGCACGTTTGTAGCAAGTCATTAGCTTAACAGTTTGGGCTTATGATGTGTCAATTATGACGTGTCGTGACGTCAAAATAACGTCACAAACCCGCCGTTTTGAATTTAAGGCCGCCATCTTGAATCCCAAACCTGCCGTCATACAGCTGAAAGTGACGTCACCAAAAAATATATGATTTTGTTCTAAGCAACATACTTAGTCAAAACAAGCACACAAAAGTAAAAAAAACATCTTCTTACAAAGGAAGAGGGAAAACCTGAAAAGAGACTGAAAAAAGACAGAAAACAATCAAAATACACTTCTGAGTAGAGGGTTGCTATGGAAACGTCAATCATCATAGACACGTCATTGACACAGGAAAATGTTCTCTGATAAATTTTAGGAAAAGTCACGAGATTTGGTGATTATTCGTCTAGCCGTTTAAAAGTTATAATTCGTTAAGGTCAGCGAGGGCACAATGTGCCCCGCCCCCTCCTCCTACCCCTAGACACGTAGCGGGGAATTTGAGCTCAACAGACAAGGCAAGATTCAACAACAACTGCACATGTTTTTCCTTTTTCTACGAACCGTCCACTCGGACCGGTCCTAACCGTTTCTGACTCTTGTGGCAAGCTATATAATAACACACAAAGTGTCCTACTACAGTCCACCCCTTCTTGGGTTTAAAACGCTTAGAAACTCAACAAAACAGAAAGTCTAATACATCAGGGAAAACGAATGCGAGCTTATGAGTCCACCCCTTCTTGGGAGTGTTACTTGTTAAGTTCCTGGAAAAGCCCCATGTCCAAGGTAAGGGGGTATGTACCCCCATGCGGTCCACCGTTCAGTGTTAAATAAGGGCATTTTGCAACAAGTCCTTTGAGATTACCATGGCGGTTAAGAATGTCTCTAGCATCTGGAAAGCTCTGATAAACAACTTTACAAGCCTCAGAAGCATAGCACTGAGGTTTTGGTAAGGTCCTAAGATAGTGTCCGAAAGCAAAAGCAACCTTAGCTAATTCAGGACTTATCCTATTATGACTAGCTTGATGTGAAAGTCCATTAGATCCTTGTACTGATGATGGAGTATTGTCCGTGAGTTGCTCTGCGTCATCATCAGGACGAATGTCAGCATGTGGGTCACCATCAGGAACTACAACAATTTTTTCAATGTTAACTGCTTTGAGTTCTTTGCCAGTGGTCATATGACGTAATCG
>Ga0126336_10002756_pt1 | contig 10166 bp, 2 predicted proteins | sample SidCmetagenome_FD_92530 | JGI IMG/M metagenome (GOLD analysis project Ga0126336, IMG submission 92530) | Coral microbial communities from El Islote,Puerto Morelos, Mexico - Siderastrea C C metagenome | ecosystem: Host-associated > Invertebrates > Cnidaria > Coral | place: El Islote,Puerto...
AAATAATCGGACTTCCCTTACGAATTTCGACTTAGAACTTTGCACGGTGAGTAATATGTACTTATATTTTCAAAATATGGAGAGAACAAAAAATTTGTATTTTTGATCATAGTAGCACTTTAAGAATAGACCAGCAGAGGCCAAAAAGAGTTGACATCACCCTGGCTGTATTTTGTAATGAAACAGTTGGTGGAGTGGAGTTGCCGTTGGGTGTATAATAAAGTAGGGAGGTACGGGGGCATGCTCCCCCGGAAAAATATTGAGTTTTCAGAACCTTAGAGACGCTATTTTTGGCATTTTGGCACTGATGTTTGCATTATTACAGATGCTGTCACTACCAAACTTAAAGGCAATTTTTTTTCTCATTTGGAGTCTTGAAAAAGTGGGGGGGGGATGCCACCCGCCATAGGTACGTGTCTTCATGAATTTTTCCAGGACGAATTATTGTCTACACCTGCCGCTTTAGGTAGCTCTGTGCATATTTCTTAGACACATTTTGACACAAATTTGGTGAGAATCGGTTGTTATGGTTACGAGATATGACGTCATAAGTAGCAGGTGGTCAAGCCATTTTTGAAGAAAAATGTGTTTTTCCCCTTTTTAGATGAAAAAAGCCCAAAATGTTGACAAAAAGCAGCAAAATGTTTAATTACATCGTATTCTACATGTCCAGCATTAACATTTTTCAATTTCTTTAGTCTTTCGATAATTTCTAATTTTGGGTAAAATCCAAGAGGATGGCCATCTTGGATGACGCTACAAGCCCCCAGCAGTGCTTCAACCCATAATATATACCTCATCTTGTAGAGAACATCATAGGCTTTCTTTAACATTAAAATCTTTTCGAAATATTGTAGCATAACGAAAAGCCAAGGTTAAGGGGGCTCCATCAGCCCTACCCTGTACCACGGTGTGGGTGTGACTTCACTTGTACTTCGATTAAGACGGTAAGATATAAAATTAAAAATACATGCACATTTCATACCTTATGGTATAGGCGATGTTCCTTTCAAACTCATTAAGAAACCATCCATTGAATTTCAGGCATCATACAAACATTATTTGCGGTTTCTCTTAACCGAATAGTTACGTTTTGAGCGGTGTTTTTTTGCTGGCTTACCTTTGAAAGAAAGTACAGCCTGGAACGTCTCCCATACGTGAAACTCCTGCATAAGGCGTTAGCTATGGTTTACGAAAAATATTTTCTGGCAAATTTGCGTGGGAAATGTGGCACTGTAAAATTAAATCTTGTTTTTCATTCTCATTTAACACAGGGACGTTCTGTCATGGAAGAAGTGGAGAAGATACTTGAATCCTTAAGAATATTCGAGGAAAAGGGAGACAAAGAAGCCGAAGGAAAATCGTACATTGACCTTGGAAACGCTTACTACAGTCTGGGCCAACACCACAAATCCACCGAATACTTTGAGAAAGCTCTTTCTATCTGTAGCGATGCTGGAAATCTTGGTAGAGCCTACGCTTGTCTTGGCAAGCATGAGAAATCCTTTGAATATTTCGAGAAAGCGCTCACACTCAGTAAGGAAGGTGGAGACAGAAAAAGAGAAGGGGAAGTACTCATCTGCATTGGAGGATTGTGCCATTTTCGTGGTCTGAATGATAAATCGATTGAGCATTTTGAAAATGCACTTACGATCAGCAAAGAAATTGGTAACGTAAATTTGGAACGAAAATCGTACAAAAGGCTCGGTGAGGTGTATCTAACAATTCACCAATATGAAAAGTCGATCTTTAATGTCCAGAAAGGCCTGGAAATCAGTCAAGCACTGGGAAAAAGGCGAGGACAAATGAAGTCTTACAATCTCCTAGGTAAGGTTTATCATGCCCTCAGTGAGCATAAGAAATCCATTGATTACCAAGAGAAAGCCCTCGGGATTAGCAAAGAAACCGGAGACAGAAAAGGGGAAGGAAAGACCTACAATTACCTTGGAGATGTGTACCGTGATCTTGGCCAATGTGATAAATCGATCTTGTATTTACAGAAAGGTCTTGAAATTTGCAAAGAGGTCCACAGCAAACAAGGAGAAGGCACTTCTTACAGCAATCTTGGCAAGGTGTATCATGCCGTTGGTGAATATGAGAAAGCGATAGAGTGCTCGACAAAAGGTCTCGAAATTTTTACCGAAATGGAAAACAGGGGTGGAGAATACACATGTTACAGCAATATCGCCTCAGTATATCATGCCCTCGGCCAGTACGATAGATCTCTCGAGTATAATGAAAAAGGCCTCAAGATCGCCCAGTCACTCGCGGACAGACACGGAGAGGGAACACTCTGTATTAATCTTGGCACTGTGTATTACGCTCTTGGCCAGTATGAGGAATCCATAACCCACCTCGAGAAGGGAATTAAAACCTGCAAAGAGATAGGAGACAGACAAGGAGAGGCGAGGTCCTACCTAAACCTCGGTTGCGTACATGATGCTCTTGCTAATTACCAAGAGTCACTTCACTTATTAAAGAAATCTCTTGAAATCAGTCAAGAAATCGGTGACAAACAAGTGGAAGGGGCGTCCTACAGCAGCATCGGTGGTGTATATAATTTGCTTGGCCAGTTTGAGAAGTCGATTGAATGTCAACAGAAAGCCCTTGAAATCTACGAAGCAATTGGAGAGAAACAGGGACAAGGAGAATCTTATAACAAACTCGGTAGCGTGTACAGTGATCTCGGCCAGTTTCAAAGGGCATTGCAATGCTACGAGAAAGGCCTTGAGATAAGAAAAGCGATCGGTAACAGGCAAGGAGAAGCTGCATCCTACAACAATTTTGGCAGCGCATACTACGAACTTGGACAGTACGACAAATCAATCGAGCATCACGAGAAAGCACTGGTTATCAGAAAAGACATTGGAGACAAACGGGGGGAAGGTACATCATGTAACAACCTCGGTAGTGTATATACCGATTTAGGCCAGTATGAGAAAGCCATCTATTATTTCAACAGAAGTCTAGAAATCAGTGCAGAAATTGGCGATAAGCTGGGAGAGAGAGCGTCTTACAACAACCAGGGAAATGTGTATTGTGCTCTTGGTCAATATGATAGATCGATAGAGTGTCAATGGAAAGCACTTGAAATAAGTAGTGCCACTGGAGACAAGCAAGGGGAAGGAGCATCGTACAATTTCCTGAGTTCTGTGTACTACGCTCTTAGACAATATGGGAAGGCGGTAGAGTATCAAGAAAGAGCACTCACATTGAGAGAGGCCATTGGAGACAGACGTGGAGAAGCTGCCTCGTGCATCAATCTCGGTAGTTTTCATTTTGCTCTTGGCCAGTATGAAAAATGTATCAGCTACTTGAAAAAAGGTATCCAGGTCAGTCAAGAAATAGATGATAAACAGCAACAAGGAATGTTGTACAACAACCTTGGCAGTGTATATGACGCTCTTGGCCAGAAAGAGCGGTCAATGGAATGTCATGAGAAAGCCATTGAAATCAGCAGAGCAGTTGGAGACAGAAAAACGGAGGGCATGTCCTGTAACATCCTGGGGAGTAAGTGCTATGCCCTGCACCAGTATGACAAAGCTATCAGCTACTATAAACGCAGTCTTGAAATCAAGCAAACCCTCTGTGATCAACAAGGGGAGCAAAAAACCTACAGTAATCTCGCTACTGTGCATGAGACTCTTGGCCAGAGTAATGAAGCGATTGAGTATTACGAGAAAGCACTTGGCATCGCCAAAACGCTCAGTGACAAGAAGAGAGAAGAAGTGTCTTGCAGCAAGCTCTGCAGTCTGTATCAGGTTCTCGGGCAACACGAGAAATCTATCAGCTACGGGGAAAAAGCTCTGGAATTAAGTAAAGTCCTCGGGGATAAAGTTTCGGAAGGAAGATCGTACGAGTCTCTTGGTACTGCATATCATGCTGTCCGTCAATACGAGAAATCCATCGAGTGCAGAGAAAAAGCAATTGAGATCAGTAAAAAACTCGGCGCTAGAAACGTTGAGGCTAGATCGTACAGCAAACTTGGAAATGTCTACTATGATCTTGGTCTGTATGAGAAGGCTGTTGAAAATCATAAAAAGAGTCTTGAAATCCGGGAAGCCATTGGCGACAAACAAGGAGAAGGAACTTCGCACAACAACCTAGGGACTGCATACTATGCACTTAATCAGTTTCAGAAATCTGTTGAATCCTGCCATAAAAGTCTTGAAATCAGTAAAACGATTGGGGATAAGGTAGGGGAAATAACGGCCTACAACAACCTGGGAAGTGTGTACCAGCTACTAGGCGATCATGACAAGTCAATCGAATTTCAGGAGAAGGCACTGAAGATCAGCAAAGCAATTGAGGACAAACAAGGAGAAGGAACATCCTACAGCAACCTTGGCATTGTGTACCATGCCCTTGGCAAATTTGAAAAGTCAATTGAGTACGAAAAGAAAGCACTCGCGATCAATAAAGAGATTGGCGATAAAGTGCGAGAAGGAATTTCCTACAACAATCTTGGCAGAATATATTATGTTTTTGGCCAACATCAGAAGTCAATGGACTGTTTCAAAAGAGCTCTCGACATCAAGGAAGAATTCGGAGACAAAGAAGGACAACAATCTTGCCACAGCAGCCTTAGCCTTTTGTATAGCAATGTCGGCGAGTATGAAAAAGCGATTGAGCACCAGGAAGAAGCCCTTAAAATTTGCACAGCAGTTGGCAGTAGGGAAGCAGAAATACGATGTCACGATTCTCTCGGCACCATCAAGTATTTTTGCCGCCAGTTTGAGAACTCAATCCATCACCAAGAGAAAGTGCTTGAACTTAGCAGGGAAGGTGGAGATCGCAGGAGAGAAGGAACATCTTACAGTAATATAGGTACCATCTACCATGCTCAAAAACAATTTGATAAAGCAGTTGAGTACCACGAAAAGACACTTGACATCTTTAAAGCGATTGGAGACAAACATGGAGAGGCAGTGTCGTGTAACAACCTTGGGAACATCTGTTGTGCTCTTGGTCAATATATGAATTCCATAACATATCATCAAAAAGCGTTAGGGCTCTGTAAAGACATCTGTGTCAGAAAAGGACAAATGAGATCCTACAAAAGCCTTGGTACTGCATATCATATTCAGGGCGAACTTGAGATGTCTATCGTGTATTACACAAAAGGTCTGGAGATCAGCAGAGAAGTTGGGGATCTACAAGAAGAAGCAACATTCTACCAGAATCTATACATCGTGTGTAATGCACTTGGTAGGGAGGAGGAAGCTGCTGATTACCAAGAGAAAGCACTGGAGATTAAGAAAGATGCAAAAGGAAGAAAAGAAGAAGCAAGAGAACTTGATGAACTTACTTTTCAGTGTGTTTATTATGTTTTCGACCTTTATGACAAATCTATTGAATATGAAGAAAGGTTTCATGAGATCATCGATGCAGAGAGAGGCGAGGAACATGGTGCAGGTGATTCTGGCAAAGTAATCGAAACGTCAGTCAAGTATCACCAAAGAGAATTGGAGATCAGCAGAGCAACAGGTAACCAGCAAGGGGAAGGAAGATGCTACTGCAATCTTGGAGGTGCTTACATGAGTCTTGGCCAATACGAAAAGTCCATTGAATATTTTGAAAAAGCAATTGGGATAAGCAAAGCGATTGACAGCAGAAGAGCCCTGGGGACCTCCTATAATGGCCTCGGCGGTGTGTATCAAGCTCTTAGCCAGTACGAGAAGGCAATACAAATTCAGGAGGAAGCATTAAAAATTCACGAAGAAATCGAAGACAGGGATGGAGAAGAAGCATCCTACACCAACCTGGCTGGTCTATACCGTGCCCTCGGACAGTATGAGAAAGCTACTGAATATCAAGAGAAGGCACTCACAATTTGCATTCAAATTCAAGACAGAGAAGGGGAAGCTATATCGTACAACAACCTCGGTAGCATATTCAATGCTCGTGGCCAATACGATGTCTCACTAAAGTATCACGAGAAAGCTCTTGAAATCAGGAAAGAAGTTGGTGACAGAGAAGGAGAAGGAGTTACCTATGTGAACCTCGGAAACGTTTACTATGCTCTTGGCCAGTATGAAAAATCCATCAGCTACCTGGAAAAAGGACTTAAGATCATCAAAGAAACTGGAATCAAAGAAAAAGAGCACCTGGTCCTCTACAGTTTAGGCGTAAGCCATTTTCACCAGGAAAGCTTCACAAAAGCAACCGACTATTTCTTGGAGAGTATTAAAGGTCACGAAAATATAAGGGAGTCCCTAAAAGATGAATACAAGCTCTCACTAGACGACCAGAGCATCTCGTTTTATAAGGGACTATCCCTGGTGTTAATTAACCTTGGAAAAGTGGCCGATGCCTTATGTACAGCAGAACGAGGGCGAGCCCGTGCGCTTGTAGACTTGATGTCCGTCAATTTTGGGATTCAGGGGGTCAACAACACAAGTGAATTCACCTTGAGTTCGCTTACAAGCCTTGCAGAAAAACAAAAACGAGATTTTCTCTTCATGAGCGTCATAACGAAGCAGCTCTATCTTTGGTTCGTGGACAAGAATGGCAAGATAAGCCTCGAGCATGAACCGTTTGAAACAAAGCTAGGTACCTCCTCTGTGCAAAATCTGGTGACAACAGTGCTAAGATCCTCACCTATAGACGATGAAGAAGAATACGAAGACCGATCGTTGTCGGCATTCTATGAAGACGAATCACCAGATTCAGATGAAAGAAGTGAAATCGCCAATCAGCATCAATTCCGAGGTAACGAGGAAGAAGAAAGAGAAGCTAATCTAAAAAAATTGTACCAAATGATAATTGCGCCTGTCGCTGATCTTAGCAAAGGTCCAGAGATTATCATTATCCCAGAAGGAGGAATGTTTTTGATTCCATTCGCAGCCTTGCAAGATTCCAGTGGAAATTACTTGTCAGAAAAGTGCCGAGTCCGGCTCATTCCCTCCTTGACATCACTGCAGGTCATTCATGATTCACCAGAAGATTACCATTCCCAGACTGGAGCATTGATAGTGGGAGACCCGGCGGTTGGCCTTGTAGAGTTTGAAGGAAAGGTCCAATTGTTACCACCTCTTCCACATGCCAGAACAGAGGTGGATGTGGTAGCCCGGTATGTAGAAGCACCATACTACAAGCTTGTTGGAGAGCAAGCTACGAAGGAGGAAGTGTTAAAAAAGATCCAGAGTGTAGGCTTGGTGCATATTGCAGCCCATGGTGACGCAGAGAGAGGAGAAATTGCCCTTGCCCCAAATGCACCTACTGGTGAAGTTGTTAAAAAGGAGGATTTCATGTTGACAATGGAGGACATAGCAAAGGTTGGCATAAGGGCCAAGCTGGTAGTACTCAGCTGCTGCAATAGTGGACGTGGTAAGATCATGACAGCAGAGGGAGTTGTCGGAATTGCTCGAGCCTTTCTTGGATCTGGTGCTCGCTCAGTTCTCATGTCCTTATGGCCTGTGAGCGATGCAGCTACGAAAGTCTTCATGAACGTGTTCTACAGGAGTTTGATGCGAGAGAAAACAAGTGCAAGCGAGGCTCTTCACTTGTCTGCGAAGAAGTTAAGAGAGTCACTGTTGTACAAACATTTCAAACACTGGGCTGCCTTCGTACTTCTTGGAGATGATGTCACGTTTGAATGAGAAAGGCATGATTCGTGTGAGTGTTAGAATTATATTTTCTGTCATCATTGTGGCATAATCTATAATGACTTTCCTCCAACATTTTTCTTGGGTAATTTTAAATCATTTATGACCTCTTCGCGCATCAAGTGGATACAGTTAAAATTGGGTAAGTCCCTCGGCATTACGACTTATCCGACAAGGTTTACAATGAAAGAAGTAAGACAGATGGCACTTAATCCCAGATTCGCTACTATGATCTTTCCTCGCGTTCGTAAATCGAAGCGCGCAGAGAAAATTGGACATTTTCCTGTCGACAGAAAAACATTTTCGTTTGCTAGAAGGTAATGTCATGGCTGCAGCGAAATTCTTTAAGCTTGTAGGTTTGACTATAACAAATTCCTACTTGCTAACCATTTTCTATGATATTACCTCTCAACTTGCAGTAAAACTTCAAATTTTTTGTATCCTCGTTTATTCAGTTATTTTTCCATATCTAGAATTGTCTCGAGTCCAACGGCAAGATTCCAGTCTTTGAAATTTTGTCTGTCAATTGAAAAAATATACTTAGCTAGGTTGCATTCATCATCACCAAGTTTTATAGATTTTATAGATTTTTTATATAGATTACGTCCAAAAGTGCGAACCGAACCTCAAAATTGCCTAAGTTCATCTTTTCTTTATTTTTCCATTTTACAGATGAAAGCACAAATAAAGCTTCCCTTCCTTTCGACGTCAAAGTTGCTGTTGTCAGTTGTTATCCTTGAGCGCTAACATAAGGTAGTCTTCAATGATCGTTTCCTCCGCCTGGCCGACTTTCGATCGCAAGCTCTGCTTTTAAAATACATTAGTACGGAATAAAAGTGCAATACTTCGTGGAGAGGAACTGAAAACATCTTTTAACAAAAAGACGAAATTGAACGTTAAATTCCTTAGTTTAGATGCATGCATTAAATGTTTCCCATTGTTATTAATTATTCCCATTATTATTAATTATTTAATCAATTGTTATCATACCTTTGGTGACACGACATAAATAGTCCATTTCCGAGTTGCCTTGAGCCTCTTCTTCAAAGCGAGACTTAGTGCACAGCCTTTCTCATGAGAATCAGTTTTTATTCACCTGCTAATAAAACTCATTTTCATATGAAAGGTTGGGTACAAGACCTCGCTTTGCAAAAGAAGCTTAAGACAACTCGGAAATGTTCTATTTGTATTTTGGCATGGGCAGTAAAATAATTTTACTCGTAACATAGAGAAAATTGTTCGGGTTCTGCATGGATAAAAAAGAGCCATGTGCACTAGAAAAGAAGTTGGTAAGACTGGAAAATGGAGTGGTTCGCGAGATACTTTACATGTGGCATGTGTAGACGGCATAAACGATAAACTTGGGCCTGGTCGAGCCTAATTTCTCTCATACTTGGCTCTTGTAATTAATGGTTAATGCTACTAAACTTTCAATAAATTTAAATATTTTTTGGCATGTCAGTTAAGGGAAGTTCTTGTCTACAGAACTAGACCTGGTGATAAGGACAACATTTTCTGGCAAGAATGCGTGTTGCGAGCTTACAACTTAGCAAAAGACGTGAGTGTCAACACGTGGTGTTAAAAAGTGCACAGTGTGTTTGCTGACTAGTACCAGTCCTCAACCGTGCGTGAGAATGAAAACTCATTAAGACTCGAAGGAAAAGTGATAGCATTTATATTTTTAGGAGCATTAGAGATTAGAGGGAAGCTATCTTCCCTTATAGTACAAGGATAAATTTTGGCATGCTCCCATTGGTCGAAAGCGATCACTTGAAGCAATAGCGTCTCTCCTCCACGGGCGCCTATCGGCGCATAGTGCCCGTTTTGGCAATTTTCGCTCAAAATTTTAGCGTTATACAATAAAAACAATAAGAGTCCTTCTGTCTTTGGCCCTATGTGTGTTAGGTTCCGTCGGAAATTTGATGTTCAAACCTCGAACTACGTTCTCGGGCCAATATTTGTTGTGAACATCAAATTTCCTCGGGCAACTTATCGCACGATAGTGCCTTCGACAGAAGAACTCTATCATTTTTAAAATTTATCAACGTTTGTATAGGATTAGCGTTTATGCCTAAAACACCAAATCTATTGAAGCAAACGTACAATTTGGCCTCTTAAGGACGTCATACATTTTTTAATGTGAACATCTACAAATCCTTGCGTCGCTTTATGCATTGGAACGCTCTTTTTTTCTGTTTTAATCACACGAGTTGCCAAATATGGTTGTGCATTGTAAATATTGAAGGGACCTTCAGTTGAACAAACCTAGCCAAACAGCTTAAAGGGAAGGGTTCACGGTTTAGCGCATGCTCGTGAGTCTAAATGCTGTTTTTTCGCCTGTGCACTCTATAGCGAATACGTAAGCAAAATTATTTCATAACATTGTTAAAGAACCAATCAGAAGCGAGTAGATTGTTCAGGTGTGAAATTTTCTTGCCAAAGTTTCGCGTTTAATGATTTCTCAGCTATCTGCACGCGCCCCTGGCAGCCATTTGACTAAAGCGCGTGCAAATAGTGGTAAATTCATCAACCATGGAATAAAACCTTCGGGTCAACAAT
>Ga0126336_10002757_pt1 | contig 10166 bp, 6 predicted proteins | sample SidCmetagenome_FD_92530 | JGI IMG/M metagenome (GOLD analysis project Ga0126336, IMG submission 92530) | Coral microbial communities from El Islote,Puerto Morelos, Mexico - Siderastrea C C metagenome | ecosystem: Host-associated > Invertebrates > Cnidaria > Coral | place: El Islote,Puerto...
AGCCCTGAGCATCATTGAAAATTCATGCCAGAGTGGTTGATTATAATTCATTTCTATTCAAGAAATGACTGACCCTGTCTCATTACCCTTGGTGATGATTCAAATCTGTTTGTCTTAGAATTGTCAACCAAAGAGTAGGATGAATAAGAATAACCACAGAAAAATGTTGCAGACTGTGTATGCAGTCTATTGGTAAGGCAGGTTGAAATTTTAAGCTTGGGTTGAAAGGGTTCATTGGTGTTTATTTTTATTACAATAAAAAATGGAATGATTTCACGTGGTAAACTGATCTCTTATCAGTGACTGTATCATATTTGATTAGTCACATGAAAAATCACCTTAGTTGCTGTTTCATACTACAGCTACATACTTGCCAACCAAAAGCTCTATTCCAGTCTGTTGATGTAAACTGTATGTAGGTCTCATCTTTTAACCATAGTACTGTTGCTTATTGAAGTCTCTTTATGCTTACATGTTTAAATTGGAAGTTGGGTAGTTCCAGAAAATATTGGCATTAATCCCACCCATCTTGAAATTCTGTTTTAGCTTCATACTTTCCTTTGAAAACTTCAGTATTATGACCCCCTGCCCTTAGGAATAATCATAGACCTTTCATACTTTTAACTGAAACATGCCCTTTAACAGTAGTTCAGCTGCATTGACGCATGACATAAACAGAACTTTTTTTGAAGGGGGGCATCACTTTGCACGAATAATACCTCCAGTTACGCAAGATATTGCTTTAAGTTTTTCTTCACATTTTTGATAGGTTGCAATCATGGCGCAAAATTCAGGATTTTGAGGGAAACTGATGAACAGAAATAATCTTCGTCAGTATCAATATTTCAGTTTTGAATGGTCTGCAAATTTTCCACGATCTGTAAGATTTCATTCTTCCAAACAACAGCTTTCAAATTTAGAAAGCAAAATTGCTCTGGTGATATTGGGAGTATTTCACAATCAAATTTTTAAAAAAAATGTGTTAAGTGATATCAGTAGGCTCATCAATACTCCCTTGTTCACTGGCGGAAGCAGTAGCCCTCCTAGAGGCCAATTCGCTGCCATCAAGAAAAACCATCCTTCACGAAGTCAGAAAATGTATGTTGTAAACTTACAAGCTCTGTTTTCCGTCTTCGCTGTAAGGAGGCTGCTAGGAAACTGCATCAACTGAAGGAGGTCCTGCGTTAATGTGACAGAGAAACGTGCATTGATTGAATAATGCAAAGAGGAAAAACATTCTTCCTTTTGCATGACAACCGCCTTGTTTCCAAGAAGAGTAAGAGAACATGCTGCACATCATGTCCTCGTGATCAGTTTTAATTTTAACATTTTAGTAACAATTTCTCAGATATTTTTTATCATAATATTTTGCCCCGCTAAGCGTATCAGAATTCGCTTGTAGAACATAACTTGGACGTATCCAAAGGGTTGAGGGCGCCACCCCTCCTCAGTTTGTTTTAAACATTGACCCCTTTTTGAGTGACAAGGGCGCCTGACTTAAAACCCGAGGTCCCGGGTTCACGTCCCCCCGTGATCGCCGGCTAAAGTTTTCACAGTACATGCGAGTCTAGAAATTATAACTTGGTGACGCTTGTTAACAGGCAGTTGTGCGTGTTTTCAACCATGTCCGTGTGCTTGAATACTTGGTACCACTAGTACCTTAAGTGTTGTACTCACTTAGTATACGAAGAACAGTTTTTTAATTATAATTATTTTTTGTTTTATGACTTCCCTGTTCGTTTGCTATGTGGGTGTTAGCTGAAGATAATATGTTTTTTTTATCGAGTAAATTGTAAAAAAAAAAAGAGAAAGAAAATGAAGAATCTAATTTATTTTGAATGTTCAATGTTGAACACTTAAAAACTGACTGTATTCATCGTTCAATTTATTACTTATCTCACTTTAGAACGTGTTATTGGAAAATTTTCATCTCTACAAGTTCAAGTTCTTTTCCTCTGCTTAGCAGGGTCGAAACAGGTCACTGAACCAAAACAGTTTACCAGCTAGTTTTAGATGTATTATTTCATGCCGTGTGTCATCGTGAAATGCACATCAACGTACATCCACAGTCGATTAATTTCACGGTGAAACCACTCTTGAACGCTTCTCAACAAAGCCATATACATCTTTTATCTCTCAAACTGGATAGCATTTTTTCTCGTTTTTTTCTCGTGTATTTTGAGTTGACAAGTGAAAATTTCTATATGGAAATTTGAGAAGTCTGGGTGCTAAATGAAAGCAATAGGATCATTTACCGGGACCCCTGCTGAATGGCGGGTTCAGTAGCACTCCTAGATACCAACTGCTACAATCGGAAACAACCATCCCTTCATAACAAAACCTTAAAATGGATGTTGTGAACTTACCTGACCAGCTATCTCCTCGTCTTCGCTGTGTGGAGGCCAATTGTTAAGAATATTAATCCCCCAAGCATTTCTTGTCAATAGTACAAATTAGAGTAACATTCTTAATTTCGCGTAGCAACCAAATCGTCTCTAAGAAACCGTTTTAAATTAGTTCCCAGCATGATTTACGTCATGTTCTCTTGTTGAGTTTTAGATAGAAGATTCAGAACAATATATTTCATCGCACTGCTTGTATTTGTTTCACCAGTTGCTTATCAGGAGTCGCTAGCGTAGTAAAACAGTAACTTACATCTTCAGGATGGTTTCCGTACGACCGTTGTTGCTACCATTGAAAGGAAAAAAATGGATGCTTATTACCCTCCATGCAAGCCCTTAGCCCAAACGTCAGAGCAGCAGACGCATACACACAGAATGTTCCTTCTCCCGTTGCACGTGGGCAAGGGAGTTACTGAGGGGCTGACACGACCCTGTTAGATGGTTCTCACTCACGAGTCCAAACACTTAGCTATTCTTGTCATGGCACAACATTGGTGCAACTGAATTGCAACAAACATCATTCATTGCAGAGTTGTTTTGCGCTAGGTTGCGACAGCGATAAAAGGTAAATATGGATTTAGCCAAGCCTGAAAGCGGAGCTCCCAGTAATTACCAAAAAAAAAAGAAAGGGAGCACGCTAGCCACTGCACAACGTCTAATTAGGATTCATTTTAATACTTTTAAAACTGCTGTTTATTGATCGCAGCTTGATTGACATATACACGGGTGTTTTTCTCGGAGAAAATTTGTTTGCACCGCTGCAAGAACCATGGTTATAGACAGAAAATACCGGAAGACACTAGTTCTCCTATGTTTGACTTCCGAACCATTGCCAAATGCTGCGAATTAAAGCGATGTACTTCGACTAGATTCGATGTTACGCGAGTTTCGCAAGTTACTGTGTCACGATAAAGAAGGGTGTTTTTCCTAGGAAAATGTGTTCGAACTGCCGCAAAATCCATGGTTGTGGACAGAGAAAACCAGAAGGCACTAGTTCTGCTAGGTTTAGCGTCAGGACCACTGCCAAATGCTGTGAACTCAAGCGCTGTGCCGACCGGGCCAAGTTCGCAGCAGAACCGACAACAAAGATGAAGTCCTCGAAGGCAAATTCGTAAATTGAGCTTTTCGCCTTCTACCAAAAAGACAGCTGAATATTCTTTTGAACTTTTTCTTTCCATTAATAAAATTGTTTTTGACTTTTGTTGTCTCTGCTAAAACGCGGGTCACCATGCGATTTCGGGCCCAAAACGTAGGATACAGCACAGGGTTATCTCAAGTGTGTGCCTTTCATATTGGTGACCCTGTGGTGCCCGACGGACGGACGGTCAAGTGACTATTACGTCACTACCAAAATTTCTTGGCTTGTGATAGGTTACCAAATTTGCTTAGCAATGATGCTCCGCTGGCGCGCTACGCGCGTAGGCTCCGCTATGATTTCCAAGGGACTTTTAAAACGACCGAACAAAGGGGAATTTCGAATAAACACATTTTCCCTGAAAGGTAGCCTACTTGGCAGACCTAGAAGAGGCGAGGGATAAAGGAAACGAGAGGGTTAAAAGGAGGATAATCCACGCTTGCTATGCAGACTAGTCACGGTATTCTCAGGATTACAGGATTTTTTCAACACCAAAAAAGACAGTTGTTTTCAATTTGATCTCGTTTTATTTCTTCATTTAGGCATCTTATGGCATCTAATGGAGGCCAATTACTTGTCTACCTTTTACGTTATTGCAAAAAAGACAAAAGTTAATGTAGGGTCAATCCTGTTATTATCTCATTTGTTATCTTGCTTATCGCACATACAAAAATCCGCTGTAGCTCGAGCCACGGTAATACATATTACCGCTGTCTATAACTCTGCGGATCCGCTGCCAGCAAGCGTCACGGTTGTAAGTTGGCGCCTTTACAGTCACGCAACCTAAGCTTACTCTCCCCGGATGCAGGCCCATCGCATAGCGCCCTGTTCGGGTGCGCTGAGTGTAGCCATAGTAACCAGAGTTGTCCTCTTTCTTGGGGTAGAGATTGTACCAGTCGATATTGTACTGGGAGTTTGTGTACCTTTTGCCAATAAGGTACTCTCCTCGTGGTGTGGGTCCACCATAGCGATCATCTCTTCTCTCTCTAGGTGGTTGCGTGGTACAAGTCACCGACGACCTACCCCTAAAGGAAAATGACGATACCGCTGCAGTTACTGTTGGTCGTGATTTCAAAAAATTCAAGTTTCAAAAATCATTGTTGGAAGAAATATCCTTATCACAGGGCCCACGATGGGTTCCTGCAAACTCACTGCTACATGCATACAGCTAAATATTCATCATCTTCACGGATGTTGAAAACTTTGAACTTATCTCTGACGCCAAGTAAATGACACAGCCAAGCTATAAGGCTAAAAATCACTTTTTAAAACCTGGTTTACACTTGTTGTATAAGACGTCGTTATGCCATGTCATTATGTTGCTTAGTTGAAACTGATATCTTATAACATGAACATATACTATTTTGGGTTAGTGTTTGTCCCAAGTGTCCCCCGTGAGGCTATAATTTCTATGTGCGTGAAAGATCTGCTAGAGATCTGGTCATAGTAATGTCGTCATTGCTTTTACTGTTTTGATCTTCGACTTTCTTGGAACTAAGAAAATTAACCATTTGTCAAAGCCGTCAATGACCAACAGTGGAATCAATCCTCGTACAGCCACCCCGTTCACTTTATTTTGGCCAACCCGCACACACTCTCAATCATTGTCTTAGGCAAAATTGCCACTGCAAATTAACCCCCCAGCAAGGCCACACAGTGTGGATGCAAGTCGAAAAGAAAACATTCCCTTGTATTTCAAGTAGAGCACAGTAAAGACGGACTTTTAGAGAGCGCTATTCGCCGTCCTACTCTCTTTTGGTGTTACAGTTTGTTTGGAAGATGCTGTGGCCTTTCTTTTCGTACCACCATTATCCTTTTCTTTTGTGATGGACAGGTTTGCCATAATAAGGGCAAAAATTTTGGCCAGTTGGTTTAATTTTAAATAATGCTGTTCCATAATTACGTACTTCCTGCACGTCAGGCGGTTGCGGCTTCTGTAGGAAGTGCACACCACTGCGTTTGGGTTGCGGCCTGGGCCTCCTGCAGGACTAAATAATAATTAGAGTACAAATCGTATTGTTGCATAGGAAATGAGCAATAGATATCCCTAGTGTAGTAGTAATAGCGCGCTTTAGTCGTCGGCAAACCGGGCTGAAATTTCAGCTCGGCTTCCTGAACAAATCTTCTTAAAAAGTTGTTTGTGATTACACGAAGAGAGTTTCATCCCGGGCTGAATTTCAGCCCCGGCTGAAATTTCCAGCCCGGTTTGTGAAACCGAGCTGGAAATTTCCCATGTAGTCGCAAACAAGTTTTCAACCCAGTCTGCAAAATGAAATTGGGCACGCGCACCGATCGTGTTTTCAATGTAAACAGTGCTCCTGCAAATGTCCTGCCGAATTTTACATATTGTGCCCAGGCTGAAATTCGCTATGTAATCGCAACAAAATTTTAGCCCGGGCTGAAACTCGCCATGTAATTGGCCCCTAAGACGCCAGACCTGCCAAGCCTGACAGAAGGCAAAAGTGACAATTGCAGTGACTGTCTACTCCGGTTAGATATTATGTCCACTAACCTAGATCCGCCTGAACCAGAGCTTGATCTTCTCCGTCGCCTGCCGCCCCAGCCCCAGGAGAATGCTGGACTCATGAGCATCGCCAAAAACAAGAACACGATTATTAATTTCGTGTTCATTATTTACTAGATGAAAGATGAAAAGAAGCAGAACTGAATATTTTTATCTACTACTGATGTCAAGAGGGCGGGGGGAGGTATAGTATTTATTATTATTTTTTTATGAAAAGAGTGCAATTAAGAATGAAACTTTAAAAAAAGTTACACACTAACAGATAGTTTGTAACCACGCAGTAGCACTCTTGGTTGTCAGAAAACTGCTTGATGATGTCCACCAAAAAATAGTTAACTTTTGAAATTTAATTAATCACTTGTAATTTTTGTTTATCAATTTCCTTAAAATTGGTCAATTCCCCCCTTATTTCTTCTCTCCATATATTTTAAAAATTTCCCATATTCATGTGTTTCACTAGAAAACTGATGATGGAACTTGGATCGTATGAAGCCTCAAGGAGATATAAAGAAAAACGGCTAAAATGCAGGACATGCACAGCGCTAAAATCCCTACCTTAGATGGATTACGAGTTTATGAACTTGATGTGTTATTCGAGTTCAGAGTAAGAGTTGGAATTTCTAGTTCAAGTTAGAATTCAATCATGTTGGTTCATCATTTCAAAAAGTTCTGCTTGTTCAGTTTAACTGTCCATATCTCTGACGCTGAGTGAAAATAAACCTGCCTTTTCCTAAATACTAAGATCGGTGCTTTGGATTGTATAGTAGATCAGTGCTCAAACCAACATACTAACATTTCTTATCAACTCTGGCTTTTAACTCAAGGTAATTTAATGGACCATCCAACGAAATACTTCATAATGCAGATTTTTGAGGGACACATCAGCGTCTTACAGCCTAAGAAGACTGGAAGTTAATTGGTGCTCTTTTCTTTTTTTTTTTTTGATTTAAAAAACTACGTAAAGAGTGGAACTTTGTACTTATGCAACCCTATGTAAAAAACTAATTTTTCAGAATCGTGTTTTACCCCTTAGACTAAAATGAGTGCTTCTGAGGTTAAAACTTAAAAGCTTTAGAATAAAATTGATCTGTGCAGAACCCCTACAAAAAATAAGATTAGTGCCGAAATCTCAACACGCTAATACAGCGGTTTAGGTAATGCGTATAAACTTAACAACTAAAACATCGAAAAACAATCAAATCAGTGCACAGCTCTCGTCTTGATGTTGCTTTTTCACTTGCAAGTTTCTTTAATTCAGGTGGCACGCCTGCTACCATAAATGTTAAACTTTCTTCGAGCTTACTAAATTGGCGATCAAACTTACCCGTTGCGTTGTTTCTTAGATCAACAAGGTTCTGCAACGCGGGGACTCTCCGTGCTTGTGGCTTTACAAACAACACAAGCTGTGCAGCTATCAGTTGTTCCTCCCTAATATATACTTAATTTTAACCAATCACATTTTCCATTTCAAATATCACGTTGCATAAGACACATGACTTAATGAATTGAAGTGTACCAGCGTTTCAGCGTATCAGCTCAACATGCGATATCACTGATATTTATATTTATACCATGCAATATCAGTAATTAATAATAAAAATTAGTAGAAACATCATTGTTAAAATATCAGTAATATTATAAGGATATCAGGAAATCAGGAATCGGTTGGTTTTAACATTACGTAACGCCTAGTTGTTCATTAAATAGGAAACCTCTTGGTAATAGTATGAAATAGTACGTTTTAGAATGTCTGTTTGCTTCCGGCGAGGAGGTCAGCCGGGAACAGGTCGTAGCTCAGCTGGTAGAGCACTTGAAGATCAAATCCAGAGGTCGTGAGTTAAAAACTCGGCGAAGGCAAAGGTTCCTTTGATCCTCGGCATCCCAATTTTCCTATTTAGGACTTACAGTTCAGAAGGATTTTTAAGGGTTTCACCCTTCACTACAATCAGAACATTACATTTTTATAATTTCTCTGAATCGTACGGGAAACACACTGTGTACGTGTGCTTCCCAAGTTTTACCATCAACAAGACAGAAGACGATTTACAAGGCACATTTATTGATGTTATTGACGTTTCGGTGAATACAGTTGTGATCAGTTACATTTAGGAATGTTGTTACGACATTTTATGTAATATCCATGCTGCAGTGATAGAAATGACTTACCCGGCTTGTAATTTAATTCATATTAAATTAAGAACAAATTTACTGAATGGCCGTGAAAGCGGGTATCAGTTGAAATATTAACTCCTCTGAGTTACATGAGAAGGCTTCTCGATAGCGTGGAGTAGTTTTACAAAACTCACTTCAATATTTCAGCGTTTCAGTGATTCATGTCATATATAATTGTGGTTGCTAAGTTGTTATGATATTATGCACCATGCACAGTTGCTTCACTAATGGGAGCAATGAACTGTCAGCGCTTTTAAAACTAACCTTTTTAGTCAGTACCTGTTTAAAACAGTATTTCACGATAAACACTACCAATAGTGTTTTCTTAAGGGCAGATTTATTGGTAAGAATGGTGAAAAACACTAATTTCGCTGAATTATGTAATCTTAGAGTTGCATAATATTTTTTCTTACAGTTAGGAGGGCGCATATAGCTTGGGAGTGGCTTGAAGTAGTTCACTGCGATATTTAATTGACAGTGATCATTTCATTAAGTGGGTATGTTTTGGCCTCTGAAAACAGAGAAATGTTTTAGAGTTTGGATTTGGGTCACTCGAGTTAACCCTCCAACTATTTCCCTGAATACGTGCGTAGAAACAAAAATGTTCATTTCTTTTCCAAGCGGGAAGTTGAACAAGAGCAGCATTTTAAGCAGCCACTGGACAGTTTAAACAAAGTCTTATATCTTTTATGGTAGCAGGGCCGCCCTCTTTCTCTTGAGGTTCTTTAAAACTTAGAGACCTGTCCATTTTTGTGTATAAATTATTTTCATTCCAAATTGATCGTTGCCGTATAATAAATTAGTTATGCCCGCTTTCATGGTTGATATTGACGTGCACTTTGTATCATGAAGGTTTGTTTTGGTCTATGTTGACTACAGAAATACAATTTTAGTTATAAGAACTAAAGATCTCAAAAGAACTGAAGCAAAGTCTTTTGTAGATGTTTACAAGCGAATTCAAGTTGCAGTTTTTTTTGTATGCGATCAAACATTCTTTCTATTTTCGAAAGAAGCGGGTTTATCTTTAAGACGTTAGGCCTGTTAATATTGTGGGTGAAATTTAATCCTGAGATAATTTTTTATTCCTGCTTTAAGCCTTAAATAAAGGTTCCGTGAATCATAAGAGGTTCTTTTATCCATATTTTATTGAAGTATAAAGAACACTTACAAAAAAAGCAACAACGACAAGTTACAAAAACAGTTACAAGTTGCAAAAAGACTACAGAGCTACCGAGTACAAACTTGTAAAGAAACCTTATCGAACTACGAGGAGTAATTGACTACAGAAAAGCTCAGCCGGGAACTCACTGTTGCAACTTTTGCCCTCCCCGTTTGCTAAGGTTAGGTAAAGGATATGAGTAGTGTAGCAAAAAATCCAGTAATGTCCATTTATCAACTGGCACCACTGAGGATTTTCCCTCAGGCTGCAACTTTCCACGGATACCTGGACGAAAGTTTGTCCGGTTGGGCTCTGCCGAAGGAAGCAAGGATCTTATGCTGCTTTGCTCTTTTAAAAGTAGCCATTTGATCATTCCTTCTCTTTTCCATCTCAGCTTGTAATTGTTGGAACAACTGAACAGTAGTGCCTTGGAAAACTCTTAGCAGCGAAGACATCGAGCCAGTACCGGGAGTGCCGGGGTTGGGCGTGCTGAGTTTCCACTGTTAAAGGATTCGTAAAACCAAGGTCTGCGTTTGAGCGTTTCAGCCTAACAAGCGATATTATTTATTTTTAAACCATGCAATATAAGTAACAAATAGTATAAATAAACGAAAAAATTATTATTAGAATATCAGTAATACTCTTAGAATATCGGTAATATACATTTTTCCCTGTTATCATGAATCAGTTGGTTGTGACATGACGCAACGCCTAGTTGTTTCAATGATCGAAATGTCAACGACTTCACTAAATCGGAAGTGTCTTGGTTAATAG
>Ga0126336_10002758_pt1 | contig 10163 bp, 8 predicted proteins | sample SidCmetagenome_FD_92530 | JGI IMG/M metagenome (GOLD analysis project Ga0126336, IMG submission 92530) | Coral microbial communities from El Islote,Puerto Morelos, Mexico - Siderastrea C C metagenome | ecosystem: Host-associated > Invertebrates > Cnidaria > Coral | place: El Islote,Puerto...
GAGAATTAGTCAAAGGCAGCCCAGTGCAGTCCAAGCGAGGATTGTTACGAAAACACGATAGTTACGCCACTCTTGCCTGAATTTCGTATAGAGGTGTTGTTTTGCAAAGTTTAAGCAATATCATAAGGATTTAGATAGGAATAAAAAATCGTATCTGACCTGTTGTGCTCCTGTTTCTTTTTTATTGTCTACGAGCCCCTCGAATCAATTTTAAGCAATATCAACGAGTCTGATCATTGTAAGGGATTCTAGAATGCTTTTGCCTTAATAGTTAGGACTTATATGGGCTCTTCTAGTATTCTCGAAATCAGTCAACTCCACAAGAGTATACGTTGAAGAAACCTTGCTTCTAAAACTGTGACTTCTGCTAATATTTAGGTGCCTAAGAGGATATCCTAACCTGATCCACGACTCTATGCTGTGTGCAGGTTTGGATCAGGCGGGAGTGGATGCCTGCCAAGGTGATATGGTGGACCACTTGTTTGTGACTATAACGGAAAATGGTTCCTGGAAGGAGCGACGAGCTGGGGGTACAGCTGTGCTGGTCCAATAAAGTACGGCGTCTACGCCAAAGTACGTAAGTAAAACAGTGGATTGACCAGACTATGAGGTCCAAACGAATTCATTTTAGTGACTGTAGTCTTGTCTTGAATTGATTGTGCGCAATTGTTGTAATTTTTTATTCTTGCTATTAATTTTGCACAGCTGTTTGGCTGCTTGTTCGAACTGGCGTGGGAGATCCCTTATCGTCAGTCCACTTGCTTATGATGGAAGTCTGGTTTACATAAAAATTAATTCTGGTATTACGAAGGCGAAGTTTGATCTCGTCAAAATTGTTAGAGCCTGCAAAAGCCGCACATTGCCAAGGTCACGCCTATGGGGCGGTAACAAACATATATCCTACATCCCATGCACATCTGACAATGATTGACACATTGCGTCAAAGGTTAGTGCATAAGCCGTAACGCTTAAAAGGAGCTGTCTCGAAAAACATAACACACTCAGATACCAAGTTGGAGGTACGACTTGCCTTATCCGTCGAGTGCAACATTAAGCAACAGTACAATATTAAGCGCCAAGCACTCAATAACCAAATTGTAAGAACGAAAAGAACAACGCTGCAGTTTTGCAAAGTTTATGTTTCATTTTTCCACACATTGCTGTGTACCAACAGACCGCTATCTACATGTATATAATGAACTTCCAAAACAATCTACATTTTTAATAGTGTAAGATCGAGATACTGGTTGCATTGCTTAGTATCACCGGCATGCTAAAATGCAATACGGCTTCCTTTATCCTGCAATTAAAACAAACAAATAAATAAACGAACCAAAAAGCAAACATTTTAAACTGCATACAGCTGGTTATGAGTTAACGAATCAATTCCCTGCATTAAAACATGAATTGCTGTGGACATTAGATGATTAAAATTCAATACCTTGTCTTTATCCGAGTCACAGCAGCTAATTAACGCGAACCTGAAAGGCACAGCACAATTTTAATAAACATCAAAATTAACGATAAAAAAGTTGGTCAATGTCGGGATACAATGAGGAGAATTTTTTTTTGTTATACAGCGTATCGAGTGGAGAGTATGTTAAGTATTTACTACTTTCTCTAGCCCTCCTTCGAGTTTTTTTTTTTTAATTCACTAAAAATAACGAGGCTGGTCTCCTATCTTCTTACACCTTTTTGAAATGCAAACTAGCAAGGCTTTAGAACCAACAAATTGTTTGGGATTGGGTAAGAAATTTAATTGGGAAACTTTAAACATACCGACGCTTTGAAAACTAGTTGGATTAGAATATGATAGCTTGGAATACGATTGAAATGAGTCCACCGTCCACCGTTCACTTGTTTGTGACTGGAGATTCAATAAATTCTACTTCACGGGATAAACCAAAATGCCTGATACTTTCATTTCAGTTGGTGGTAGATAACCAAGACAGAATTTTGCGATCACGCCTCAAAAGATGTAATTGTAAATCTGACCAATTTTGAAGGAAAAAAAAACTCTGTCATAACGTTTTTGCTTCATTCTGGACGCAGTCCAGAAAATAAAGCCTTCTGTGGCCGACTAAAAGTGAGGGGTTTGGCGTCTCAGAGCACAGCACCATGTTTCCCGGGGACCAAGCTGTGTGACAACTTGTGGAAGCTGGGTGACGGACTCTATTCGGGGGGGTGAGGGGTAGTGAGGCTTAAAATTAACTGCGCTGTACAAAAGATATGAAATAGAGAGTGGGAAGGCTTGCGACCTGGCTCTTCTGGGCAAGCTGATCACTTGACTCTGTGCACAGAGCTTCATCTAGCTAAGCTGACACACTGAACTGGAGGGTTGGCTAATCCAGGAGCTGCTCTGGGGTCCCTGGGGATCTGCGGAGGGGAGGAATGGGGAGGGTCAGTCGCACAGACAGTCAACTCTCGTGTTTTCCTCAGATATATTGCTCTAAAACCACTCAGAAATAAAACAAGTTGATTATATAACAAAATAGAAAACAAACTCGAAAGAAACTTAGATCTAACAAGAAGCAAAGAAACAAACAGTCAAAACAACAATGGAAGAGTCATAATGATCAAATAAATTGTACTTTAGATTACCACAAAAGGGGGCTTTTGAATTTGTCTTTAAGTAGAACTTTCCAGTCTTCATGGTGACAGCAGCATCGAACCCCATGGAAGGACATTCTCCAAGGCATTTTGTGCAAAACCCGATCGTGAAGTAAAAGTAGTTTGAGCATGAATAAGCTTTCCATTAGCATTTTTTCTGCAATGATGCTATGTAATATTCTGGAGCTCTCATGTGGTCACAGGTAACGGTTTCCATGATGGCTTACATAGTACAGAAAGAGCAAACAAGGTCAAACAAAAATAAACAAACAAACAACATAAAAAACAAAAGGAAGAAATTGAGACGAAGCTTAAGAAAACAGTACAAGCTAGATTTCATAGAACAGAACGCAACGGGTAATAATTTTAATTCGAAAAAAAAATTGAAAAGCAGAGTGCATGTTCACCACTGAGTGGGAAAATTTTAACTGTCAAATATGAACAAAGCAGTCCAATACGTGTGCATATAATAGGTAGAACTAACCAAATATATCAATAGGGCAGCCAGTCTGCGAAAAGCCACCGTTAGGAAAAAATTCGATGTTTCCGACAATTTCTGGAGTCCCAAGAAAGCCTGCATCTGTGTGAATGACGTCAACATAGCCTGCATCACATGGATCCAGACGAACAGCTGGGTCCGTGTAAATGAAATATAGTCCTGCTGGATCTAAACCTGAAATAAAGCCAAAAAGTAAGGTACACTACTGTCTTGGGTAGTAAGCGAGTTATGCTTTAAACCTAACCAGTTATTCGACCAAGTACCATCTCATTGGACTTTAGATCCCTTCCAGCGTATCCTGCGACTTGTGCACCAAGGCTGAAACCCACAATGTAGAATCGATCAGCCCAGTCAGAAGACTCAGAATAACTGGAAATCAGGAACTTTATCAGCGTTGCTATTTGGACCCCAACAAGCCGAGCGTTTCCAGTCGCCTGTTCATGGGGCCATTTTGCTCCTTCAGACCAGTCAACCAATACCACACGGCAGTCTTCTCGGTCTAGGAGCGCTTCTTTCATTCGCTGGGCCCAGCTGGAGAGAGGACTTTCTAAGTGGCAAAGAAATCAATGGATAAAAATAAAATGATAACAATAAAAATAAAGTCATTTTGGTCTAGGTACACATTGCCAAATGCTGTAAACTAAAAAAAAAACTTTAACCCTAGCTTTTTTTAAAAGTCTAATACTCGTGAAATGATGTAAATACTTTAAGAGTTTTTCTCTTGTCGTTTCTTTAATTTGCTTTCTTTTATCTGGGGTGCCACCATGATCTCTTGCGTTAAATCGAATTTTGCTAGTCTCAAGTCTCTTACGTCCCTTGACGTAAATAAATATCTATATAGATACTACCCTTAAAATATCTATATCTGTTTCTTTCTTTTCCATTTAAAGCATTGAATTCTCTACTACACAAGTACACAAGTCATCCGTGTTTTAATAGCGATGGTTGACAGCGCCAAGTCGTTATAATATGACACTATCAGGAATTATCTTGCCTGTGAAGCCATGAACGACGAAGATCGTTCTTTTGGAGATGTCAAAACTTGAATCGTTAAGCTTTTGTTTGTCATTGTCGGTCTCGTGAGCAAGTTAAAAGTCGTCCTTATTTCGTTCGGAGCCTCTGGGAGCTTGACGAAAACGTTGTCGCAGGGTGGCGCTTTGCTGAAACAGCCATACTTCTTAAAACAGACTCGTTGGCCTTGACCATGAGATAAAAATAGAATATATACCATCCCAATAGCAGATCAAGCTTTAAAGATAAGGATATAATATACGAGTTTGCTTCATGGCTGAACGGGTGAGGACGATCAAGAGAATTCTGATTAGTTCACTCAGTAGTAGACTTTTTCGTACTAATTAGGAGCCTTTGTCCAATGCGCTTTGCAGTGGACATTCTTTTGTTCAACGAGAAGCAATAATTACATACCCTTCATTGAACCTTGTGTTTTTCGTTTTTTTTTTTTGAGCGTTTATTGAAATTGCGATCTGGTCGATCTATAAAGCTGTAGACTTCAGTATTTCCCGCCAATGCCAACCTCAAGCTAGTCAAAATGATTACAAACGACAGCTGAAGTGTAGCATATTTTTGTAAAGGTACTTGTGTATGTCTCAAGGGCGTACATTGTAGTGTGGAAAAAAAAGGGGGCAGTGGGAGGGACAGTAATGTGATTGTTGGCTCAGAAGCCTTTTGCGCTTTGTAAACTTTTTATTCTTTTTCTAGATACAATTGAACCTTTCGAATATTGAAAGTTTTGGAAATTAGAATGCAAACCAATAAATCTTTAAAATTGTCTGCTTTGCGAAACAAAATGTCAAAACTTTTCGGGTAAATCAAATTCAAGCGTCAAAAATTCAACTGCTTAGAGAGAAAATGTGACCTGGGCTTCAGCTGTTTCCATTAGGGGAAGGGGCTTACAGGAAAATATGTGTAAGTTGTAAAGGGCGTAATTTCTACCGCACCGACACTCTAAGAGAATTCAAAGTGGTGAGAGGTAAAAGGAAGCCCGTGATCAGACAGAAACTAGGTGGAAAAGGCATTTGTGAGAGGATACAAAGGGCTCTATAGATACGGGTGGCTTTGCTTGCATGCTGCAATAAATTGTGATGATGGTTTGGTAAACGAACCCGTGTGCAGTAAACAGAAGGAGAACGGCTAAATGATGGTGACAAGGTGACAAATCAACTGGACTTTCTTAGGCCCAGTTCAGACGCCGTACCTCTCATGTGTCGTACCAAATACATTTCCGCTCCTAGGTCGTTTTAAGCGGCAGGCTTTGCCGTACCATGAGATTCTGGCTTGCCTAATTGAGTTCTGTCGAAAAAAACTCATTCGGACACCGTACAACTGCCAAAAAACTACGTTCTTCTTGGTACGGCACATGAGAGGTACGGCGTCTGAACTAGGCCTTAGTAACTAATACATTTGCCTTACGAAAGTGGACGTTTTTATCAGAATGACAAAAAAGCAAGGAGTTCGCACCGGTTCTTTGAAAGCTCAAATGAGCTTGAGAAGTGTTTTTGTCAGTTTCTTTCTGACAGAAGCGAATGGCACAAAGTAATCATTTGCTTCAGATCCGGTGACCAAAGAAAAGAATAATGATGGTAAATAAAACCAACGATTGAACGCTGTCTTACTTACCGTCTGATGGGCCAACCAGAAGGAAACAGACGAGCAAACCCATCATCACCGAAACCAAAGTCGTCATGATTTAGTTCAGTTCCCACCAGGCTAAAATGAAGGTTGCTCTTTACAATAACACCTTCAACTTCTTTTCCAATAGACAACCGAATGTTTGCTTTTAAGAACAAACATTTCATATAGCTCATAAGTTGCTGGGAAGCAGGTGTGTTTGATTATTGTGCCCCTGAATTCTTTTAATTAACATCAAAAATTGACCCCATTGAAATATGGCCGCCATGACTTTTGCTAATCAGTAAGGTTTACATAACGCCATGTAAAGCAAAATCATAAAGTATGCTTAACAGGAAAGTTTTGGTGTTTCATTAGTTTCAAAGCAAATTAAAGTTATGGATCCCTAAGTTGTCAATTTCTTTTATGGCAAAGCCCACTGTTGCTCTGCTAACCGTTTTTACAAGGAAAAAAAAGGTCTTAGTAAACTTTAAAAACAGTATTTAGGATTCCAAACAACTCATCTTCTCCTCTCCCTAAATTATCGTGTGGCCCTAAAGCCTACGCAAATACTCACTTTAACCTCCTATATGCGTCAAATTAAATTATTTCTGTTAAAAGATATATTCGTTGTTGAGAACATGAAATAAATATTTATACAAGTATAAATACATGTACCTGAGTTTTTGGGAAAAAAATCGAATCATTAATTTTGCTCTGCGACAGCGGCTGCGAGTCCACCTTAGTAACGGATCATGTCATAGGTGGGGGGAAAGGGAAAGGGTGGTCACGGCAAGTCCCCAGAGACTCTACGGGAACACAGGTGAGGGGGGTAGGATTTGTCAAAACTTGAATCTTCTTCGGTTTAATCTGTGCCGTTATTATTTTGCAAGTCAATCACACTGACTTTCCTGAACCGTTTGCTGGGCCTTTCTGCACTCAAATAAAAAGCTTGTCCGTGCGGAAGCTGTTAGTCGTTGGCCTGGAAGTGTCTGGACTCCTCAGGCAGCAAATTTCAGTCTGACGGGGTGGGGTGGGAGCGTACTTTTGGATCAGTGTTTGAATTTACTCCCTGAATGCAAGTGTGTGACAAAAGAGTGCCCTTACTTGACACTCTGATCAGCAAGTAATTTTAAAGAGTTGAGAAATGCTGCTGACCACCAATTTAAGACTCGATTAGCTGATTGATGGCGATGGAGACGGGGGAGAGAGAGAGGAGGGGGGGTTTGGGGTGGGGTAGTTGGTAGAACTCCGCGTGAGTTTTTTGTGTTACACTATTTACCGTTTATATTAAAGAGTCAGAAGTTCCCGTTTATTAAATGCTTTATTTCCTATACCTTATGATCGAGTTATACGCAGGTCTAAATTCGAATCTACGTTTTATTTTTAGTTCCCAACCGTTATGTAATTAAAGCTCCCCTTAGATGCAGCAAGACGGTGTTTCCTGTGACAGTTTTAAGAAAACATGAAGCGAGACTAGCTCAAGAAGAGTGATTCACATAACATTCATCAACGCATCAATTAATGAATAAATTCCTTTAAAAGGAAGGCAAGTAGCAAAGGTCAGCAGTAGTAAAAGTTTTTTATTTCGTTATTTGGTGATTTAAATTGGAAGAAATATTAACAACTGAGAGGTTGTTTCATCAGAATATCCAACATCCCGAGTCTCTTCTCGGTGATGTATATCTTAACGAAACGATGGTTGTTTACCATTTATATGAGCAAACCAGATGGAGCACAGTTTATGTAAATGGCGTACCAATTACCTCAGGCAGGAAATCCTGTTAGGGATTTGTCGCGTTCCATTTACCGTGATTTACTTAATCAGCCTGGAACTGAACTAAATGGTCACGCATACAATTGATAGTTAACAAAAGGCTCAGAACTGGATGAAAAAAGTTAATGGTACGATCATAATCCGTTCAGAAATTCCATTAGCCAATTTTGAACTACCAAAAAAAAAAACATAAATAAGAAATTTCATTTATGGTAGAAAATTTTCGTTTCGGCCGGCCAACAAATAAAAATACTTAAATAAATAAACATATTTACCCTTGTGTACATGTGTATTTACCCAGTCTAGTTATCGCTGCTTAGGACAATGCTGAAAACAAAGCAAAATTCAGCGTGAAATAACTACTCATCGTAAAAGAGAAATCTGGCAGTGGTTAAAACGCGGCCCTAGCATAATCCCGTACAATTTTGATTTACCAATCAGTTTCCAGAGAGGAAACTATAGTGCCCTGCCATCTCTGATTGAAATCATAGAAATCGATGCTTTGCTTAGCTTTAATTTCTGCTTGCTTTATCCACCACCAAAAGTAAATAATTCATTATCTGCCTCGTCTTTCTAAGTTGAAAATTAACTTAAATTGGAATGGTAGTTGCGGGAACAATTTCTTTAATCCGCAAGGTGAATATCGGTGTGATTATGTCTTTTTTTACTCAGTGTAGCCTTGATTTTCGTGCCAGATAAGGTGTCCTTAATTAATGGTCACATTTCAAACTTACAGACGATCGCCTTTTTAGCATGCGTTAGCAATGCGTTATTATTATTATTATTATTATTATTATTATTATTCTGTTCTTTTTTTTTTTGCATTAAAAAAATAAGGTAAAAACCAGCTTATAGAAAAACGGAACTTCGGCGGATGTATTCAAGAAGTGTACCCCAGTCTTCTTGGTCCAATCGGCATCGCACCCCAGGTTGGGGCCTTCGCCGTCACCTGCAAAACCCGAACAAAAAGTGCAGATACTTTGGGCATGGATACGCCTTCCGCGAGCATTTGTTCTGGGATGGAGCTCTGTAGTATTCTACCGCCCTCAAATGATCACCAGGAACACCTGAATAGCGAATAAAATATAACATAACAACAGTACTGGTAAAGGACTATTCTCAAGACCAGGAAAGGTCGTTCAAGAGATTACAGTAGCTTTCATCGCCTCCGCCTATTCACACAAGGAGCCCAGGGCACACTTAAAAAGCCGTGAAACTCTCAAACTGGCACACTTAACCACCACAGCATTAACCAACGCTTTTCATTTAACCAATTTATTTTTGTTTCCTACATTGCCATGTAGAAAACAACCGTATAAACCTAGCAAAAATCATGTGTCACGTGACATTTTCTGGTTAATGAAGTCCCTAAACATGTTCTTTAAATCAGGAACTCTGGCGCTTAGAATTTTGGAAATTTATTGTTCTCAAAATGCTTAGAAGAACAATGTCAATGTATTTCTGCCTTTTTGTAGCCATCATTTTTGTAAGGAGACCTTTTGAAGATTAGTATGTCAAGTGACCTATTTTCAAAAATTGACCATTTCCATTGGCACAAAAATGGAGGAATGAAGAGGCCCTTACTAGACGTCACAAAATAAAAACGAAAACAGAAAAAAATTTATAGCTCTTAGTGCCCCATTTTAAACTAAAGATTTAAACCGTTGTAAGTCGTTTTCAAAGTTTGGAGCACACTATGCGACAGTTTGCAGGGACAGCTTGCTGACTGATCGCAGCGACCTTTGGTTCTGTTAAGATGATGCTTCATGAGGGCATGTGTGAATATGTTGACAGAAAAAAAGTGGGCACGACAGTGCTAGTTGAAAAGGAAAAACGAGGTTCTTATTACACTATTTTTAAAGAGTTTTTAAAGAGGGGAATATACCCCGGATTTTCAACTGAGGATGCCTCGTCGCACGGTCATTAAGCTAATAAACGGAATAAATAAATAAATAAATAAATAAGTAAATAAATAACGTTTCGCCACTGGTTTATTTTCAATTGTCGTGGGAACAAATCGCATTGTGCACAAGATTGCACTAAAAATTTGTGTGAGTTTGTCCAAGAGACCTGACGCAGGAACACGCAGGTTTGAATCCCTGCGTCAGATCACGGGAACAAAATTTGGTTGCAGCGACAGCGCTTATCCTTAAAATTCGGCATGACACAAGGTGGGGGAGGGGGGGGTTGAGGGGAAATTGTCCTTGCGACCTGTCCCCGCGCCATGTCTCTGCGACTTGTAGCCTACTGACCTTAACCCCTGGACGTGCAAGCAAAGTCACATCCCCAAGCTTGCTGCTATGCTGCAACATTTCGAAAAGATTTTAATTTTGGCAGAAACCTCAGCCTCCAACGTATACGCCCTTAGTGCGCGTCACGCAATCCATTCCTCTCCAATGGAGGAATGCGTGACGAGCCCAGAAAATAACGGCGTTAAAGCGGGGTTAAAAAAGCCCCTGATGTGCTCTACAAGTTGACGTACTTATTGTTTGACGAAGTAGTGGTGGTGTGAAGAGAAAGTTCACTTTCGTCTCTGTTACGCCTTTTTTTTTTGGGGGGGGGGGACGCGTTGAGTTTGACACATTTTAAGTACATTCTTAAATTCACCTAGAAAACTATAAAATTTGTAATTTTAAACTATCAGATTTA
>Ga0126336_10002759_pt1 | contig 10163 bp, 8 predicted proteins | sample SidCmetagenome_FD_92530 | JGI IMG/M metagenome (GOLD analysis project Ga0126336, IMG submission 92530) | Coral microbial communities from El Islote,Puerto Morelos, Mexico - Siderastrea C C metagenome | ecosystem: Host-associated > Invertebrates > Cnidaria > Coral | place: El Islote,Puerto...
GAGTAGTGGGGAGGGCTGGAGAACAGCGTTGATAACTGCTCAAAATAGCTTTTCAATTTGATATTTAAAAGTGAGTTTCCTAATATACTCTTTCGTGTTTATTTCTTTTTTGAGTAGTTTTTGATAACGCATAGAACTACACCACTTTGAGCAAACTCAATCGGGCTTTTCCAACGTTGAAATCAGTACCTGCGCAGTACCGCAAGGATAGAACTGCTTCACTTGTGGTTTCCAGATTTGTATTCTGCTCCCCAGTAACGTTGTGACGGGTCAGTGGCGTTGGTCCAAGTCGCCCTCCAGTAATACGGAGTGAAATGGCCTTGACCAGGAAAAAACTCTTCAAAGACCTGCCTGTAATAGAAGGCTTCTTTAGTCTTGGGAGTGTTGAAAGGGTACAGTTCTGCTGCACTCGCCATGGCTTCATCAGGAATCAGGTTTTGGACGTGATTCTGTAGCAACTCATACCACGACTGTCCAGGCTCGGCTGAGGACACTCCATCTGAAAACCCCTCTTTGGCGCGCCACAGAATCTCGTCGGGCAGTGCTCCCGTGCCTTCAAACGAAGCTCGCAGTAAGTACTTCTCAATGCCGTCCTTTGGCTGTCGGAGGTCTGGAGAAAGTGACAGGATGTAGGAAGAAAACTGAACATCCAAGAACGGCACTCGAAGCTCCAGTCCGTGAGCAGCTGTACAGCGGTCGCATCACAAGACATCAAACAAGTAAAGATCTTTGAGAAGCCTTCGGGACTCTGCGTCGGCCTCCTCTGGGCTCGGAGCTATTTTAAAATTGACATAGCCTTGGCACAGCTCGTCCGATCCCTCGCCGGAGTAAATGACCACCGTATCTGTTTGTTCGCTGACGTATTTGCACACTAGGTACATTCCAACCGATCCTCGGATTACTCCCACGTCGAAGGTCTCTAAGGTATAGATGATGTCACGCAATGCCTGGATCCCTTCATATGCCGAGAAGATAACCTCATGGTGTTCGCTGCCTGGAGAAACAAAGGACAAAATAATAGAACAGTGCAATACAAATAACACCATACTACCAAGTTCCATTGTGATGAGACGACAGTGCTAAATGCTGCTGGTGAATAATAGTAGCACACATCGAATGAGATCGTTGGGGCGGAATTTGCCCGCAGGGACTTTAGACGTTAATAACGTTTTTAACAAGTAAGCTAAGCCACCAAACTTGGTAACTTTCTTAAGTTTATTTGGGAACAATATGGTATAGTAAGTCCTTGTCCATCATGTTTGACATTACCATGGCAACCACTTTTTGACACGTAGTTTTTTTTAGAATTTTAAATGTCGCTCTTTTTATAAGAATTAAAACATTTTTCACGAACATATAAACATTTTTAGATCAATTTTGTGTTTATTTGGTGAGTTTGATCACTTCTTGATCAATTTTGGTGCTGTTTGACGGTTTTAGAACAGCCTGTTCCAGGCGTTCTGATAGTAGAACGCGGGCGAGGGAACGCCCTTGCCCACTTCCCCAGTCTCCCTTCTTTCTTTCCCACTCTATCGCTCGCCCTCCATTATCTGAACGCCTGGAACAGGCTACAACGTAGTTTTAGAAAAATCAAGAAATCCAAGATGACCGCCCCTTGAGAATAGGACGTTATCCTGGTGTCATATGACGTCATCAACTAATGTTGTGGACCTCAAAGGAAACTCTATTGGAAGTACTATCTGTCCTCTAAGTTTCGTTATCATAGCTTTAATATTCTCAGAGTAAAGGAGGGGGCGGGGGCGGAATCCGCCCTGATAACTAAGTCTTTGACTAACCTATATGTTGTGCCACTTTTCTTGCTGCCGCAATATCCGTGCTTCCTTTCATTCCAATCGAGAAAGTCTGCACTGGATAGTCGATCCCATTTTCCTTTGCGAGCTTGGTAAGGTAGGATGCCACTAAGCTAGAATCCAGGCCTCCAGAGAGCAGACAGCCAATTCTGCGCTCGGACATTAGGCGTTTGCGTACCGCTTCAGTAAAAAGAGTTCTTATATTCTGCGTCACGTCACCCAAGGCTGGTTTCACTGTGGTTTCAAACAATGGCAGTTTTCCTACTTCTGTGAAGGTCTTCTGCTCAATAAACGTAGTTTGCCCCTCACCTGACAAGGCATATGACGCATACTCTCGAGCAGGGAATGGATTTATCATCATTTCGTTGCCATTTTCCTGGAAATCCTTCATCAATGGAATAAAAGCTTTCGCTTCGGAGCTTACAGCCAAAATTCCTGCATTCTTGTTCCCAGCCTGCTTCAGTGTGAATAAAGGACGAACACCGTAGGTATCTCTTCCAATATGCACCTCTTTCTTTTTTGTATCGACGACACAAAATGCAAAAACACCATCTAACATCTGCGCCATCTTTTGTATGCCAAACTTGTCGTAGAGATGCAATATGGCCTCCCCGTCGCATGTTGTGACGTAGTCGAAGTCAAACTGCTTCCCTACTTCTTTGTAGTTGTAAATCTCGCCATTGTATATCAGGTACACGTGAGGCAGAGCCTTGATTCTCATCGGTTGCATGCCGTGGAGATCATCGAGAATGCTGAGACGGTGGAACGCAAGGCAGCAGTTCTGAAAGTGAGGGATTGTCTCCATACGGAACGCATCGGGTCCCCTGTGACAGATTTTCGCAGCACAGCTTACATATTTTAAGAAGTCTAAAGGAACACCAAAAACAGCCCATACACCGCACATGGTTATAGGTTTACAGTTGATCTTCTAACGCTAACCTGAAGTAAAAACAGATAACGGATTTCTGTACCATAAATGAATATCGCTGTATCCTCTATATAAAAAAATAATAAGGAAGCCAACTACAGCCATTTCAATGCATGTTTGGTTCAACGCTTTTCAGTGTAAGTTTTGGGAAGATTCCATTCATGACCTCAGTGAATGAATGAACGAAGGATGGAAGGAAGGATGGATGGAAGGAAGGAAGGTAGGAAAGGAAGGAAGGAAGGAAGGAAGGAAGGAAGGAAGGAAGGAAGAAATATACGGAAAGCATCGGGTCCCCTCTTGCAGACTTTCATAGCACAGCTTATACATTTTGACAAGTCTACAGGAATACCCAATACATCCCATACACTGCACTTGGTTCACACTTGACCTGATCCTGAAATCAGATGTTTGCTCCATAAATAAATTGTGCTGTACCTTTTTGACAAATTCTCCCTGATTTCCCTTTGACTCGGTGGTTATACGTGAAAGGTGTGTAGAACTCAAGAATTCCCTAACTTTTGAATCTTCTACAGGAGAATTATTAGGTTTAAAAAAATTCCTCGATCCACCAAATAAAACATAAAACATTGGAAACTCAAAGAGGAAAACACCAAAAGAATGCACTTAAAGAATGCATTCATATATCTGTTCCCATGGTCACAATTGATATTGTTGTCCATTGGACTCAATAGTTAGCGAGCTACGATATACTGCGTAGAACAAGTTACAAAAAAACCTTCATTTGAATGGCAACAGATGTTAAAGTAACACTAATTTATCTGAATAAGATGCCTCTTTAACTGATCATGATAGGTGATCATAATCTAACCCTAAACTAAGCGTGAAATAAGCTATCTTAGGTCTAATATGCGCGTCATCCGGGCCCAATTTTATCCAATAATCAGAGCCTAATTTCCAGAACAGAAATTGCATCAACCGTTGACAAGGCTTGGTTACCAATGATGGCATCGACTGTTAAAATGGCGTCGACCGTTTACGAGAGGGAAGTAAACGCCGACGATATCGGCCAACATACAAAAATCACCCCTACAAGTTTCCCAAAAAGGTAAACGATTATCAAATGCCATAATTGTAATGCGTGTGAGTTGAACCATTTTTGCCATACAGATCTGTATGTTCAATTTCCAAGTATTTTTAATTGTGTATATGCGACTACTTTGTTTCAGTACCTGAACAATTCACTTCCCCGCTCACAACTCACATTTAAAACTCTTGAAATGATGACGACCATCGCAGTTTGTGATATCCAAGCAGCTGATAAAAGAACAACCAGCAAAGAAATTCAGGCTTTAACGAGTTTCGAGCTGTACCGGTGTCGCGCTCTAACCAACTGAGCTATCAAGCCAACTGGGAGCTAGTCATTTGTGAATTCGTATAAAATCCCGTAAAAATCTTGTTAATATTACAATTAAGGCCATTGAAGCACGTCAAAGGGATGATTCCTTTCCATGTCAAAACATGTGCAATGTATATTTTAGTTTTGGCTTATTTTTCACTTGTAAATAGTTCGTTGCAGTGGTTTTGTTATAAGCCGCGCTATGCTTTTAAATTAGTTGGGTACAAAAAATGCATCAGCAATCAAAGTGCACTGTACACCCCGGATTCCCGCTTTTTCACGCCATCTTAACACTCACTGGTTTTCGTTGGTTGACGTTGCTATTGGGCATCTCAAACTCTCATAGGTTTCCACTGCGCGTTCGAGACAAAAGGAGTCTTCCGCAGAAGAGCGAACATATAGACCTTGTTACCGCTAAAATAGTATAATTTGCCATTGGCTAACGAGTATGTTTGTTTATATAAAGCAGGATATACAGCATCGAAAAGCATGATTTACTTCTTATTAACCGAACGCGAGGGTTATACTGGGAGAATATTGCCTGAGGTCTTTCTGGTACGGACCTCGCTTCACTCGGTCCGTACCAGAAAGACTGAGGGCAATATTCTCTCAGTACCGTCCCGAGCTAACGAGAGTTAATAAGAAGTTTATTATATGGCTGTGCCTAACACTTTACTACTTGAAAAGTGGGCCGTGGCGGATTTGGATGAATGAAACAATTTACCGGAAAGCATTCAAAACCAGCAGTTTTATTTCACACAAGATGAAAACAACTATGTCGCACAAGATGAAGCAAAAACCTTTCAAATAACTGTCTCTTTTCATTTAGTTTAAAATCCTTCAAACTTTTTGAATCAAACGTACTTTCACATTTTCTTTATTTCCGCTTTACCAGTCGGGCATGAACATTGCTCATAATGCCCGTGGGCATTACGGTAACATCCGGCCCCGAGTATTGGCCAATCACAGCGCACTCTAATAAACCGCGCTTTTATTGACCCCCCTTTAATGGCTTAAAAGGACAAAACAATTTCGAAAATATATATTTTTTTGGAACTCAAACTTTAAGTTGAAGGCAAGGAATTATTAGGACCCAAAGAGAACCTTATGTTCAAAATGGACAATAAATTCGTGACATTCCAGTCAGCGTTGTCACAGAACGATTAGGCAGAGGCAAGCAAAAGACAAGCTTGAAGGAGCCTCTGTTCTGTTGCATTGTGAATACAATTGTAAACAGTTGAATAAATAAAAAAGGGCATAGAAGACGTAATTCCCAAGCAGTTACCTCGACCTTTCTCAACCTACATCGACCCACCTCGACCTTTGCAGAAACACGGCTTAATTCCAATAACAACTCTACTTGCTCTTTCGCCATTCAAAGTACCTATCAGTATAACGAATTCGGAATAGCTTCTGTAATTACGCGATGTCTTAGAGTCGACCATGCATATAAAATGGCAGACAAATGTCTCGGAGGCCTTCCCGGGGAAGCCTTTCAGATTACTAAGTCAGTTATTACTCTTACTAATGTCTAAATACGTTTTTCACGTTAAGCAGGTTAGAATATCAGGGAAAGAATGGCTGGTAATATAGCTGGGCTTTGAAAATTATTGCGTGACTCTTTACAATTTACACATCACAGACACCCAAGTACATTGGAAAAATGCATAAAAATGCTAGAAACATGCCTTAAAGGAGCCTTTCAGATTATTAAAACAGTTATTACTTCGATGTCTAATTACGTTTTCCACTGTTAAGCAAGCAAACGATAAATTTCTCTCTAGCATTAGAATAAGCATGGCTGGTAATAGCTGGGCTCTAAAAAATCAATATTGTTGAGTGACTCTTGGCAATATAAGTAATACAATGAGCACAGACACCCTGTATTTTGATAGCCATGCATATATGCAGCCGGCTGTTATGAACACGCAGTAACTTAATTTTCCTGCAAAAGTGTCAGATACTCGGTCAACTGGGCTGCAGACAAGCATCTGACAGTCTTTCTTTTTTTTTTTACATCAGTCTGGAGGCTTGATAGACCAACTTTTCACTTGTGAACGGGCGGACACGCAAATGAAATTATCAAATCACCGTACACGGTTCGCTGCTTCTAGATCAACATCATATACAGTATATATGATCAACCCCGAGTGAAGTGCAAAACCGAACTAGGCTCTTAATTTCATTTCCTTTCTCAAAATTACGAAAGGAATTAAAGCAACAAATTACGGCCCACTTAAAGCTTGCATTTGGATGGTTATAAGCTTTGTACACTAAGGACTCCATCGTCAGAACAACAATGCAAATGAACAGTCCTACGTTAAACGATTACATTCTCAAACTGTAACGAAAGAGGTAAATCTGCTGCTACTTGCTAACACCTTCTCACACCACCATTACATTTTGTTTTAACGCGAACAATTGAACATACTAACCAATTACAGCCGGATGAGCTCGCCGTTTTATTCTGCGTAGCAAACGTTTCTGTGAGTTTCCGTCACTCTCGACTTGTGGCGGGTCTATTCCGGACTCAATTCGAGGCATAGCATTTGCGTGACTCTGCATTAATTATTGATGCTAATCTCCAGCTATTATCTCTGACAGTTTATTCGAATCATTTTTGAAATTGAAAATGGCGTCATAACGACACCGAAACGTCGTTTGATTTTACCAGCGTTGATTTTTACTTGTTCTTAATGTGACGACTTAAAAGTTGAATTTAAAAACTAAAGAGAAAAGCAAGTAAGATGATACTGCTGGTGCCTATACAGTGACTGGCACACTAGTCATCGAGCAAGTGCCACGTGACCGTGGTTTCTGAGAAAACACTAGGCTGTTTCGTGTACAATATTTTATACTCTGACTGACTAAGAACAGAAGAAGGTAAGTAATACAGCTTCTTTATTCAAAGTTAAGGCTTGTTTCATGGGACTGGTCCTTCATTAGATTCTACCAAAATTAACGAAAGCGCGATGATCCAACTTGGACCGACGCGATGAAAATTGAAATGTAATGGCGGAAGTTTTGATTCAGAAAACTTAACAGATAGATGTAGTGGCATAATGATCCAAAGACTTTCGTATACAGGCGAAATGACATCGAGATTTCTGAGAGTCCAGCAAAGATCGTTATCTCGAACGTGAAAATAAACGCCACGTAAACGTTTAACATCCGTAGACAGACGCTCTGACATCGGTGTTCCAACACCGCATGGAAATCTCGATACTCGAACGTGAAAGTTAGATAAGCATTCATTATGACAGCATATGATCACTATGACGTTATGGCATTGATCAGTGTTTCAATACTACTAGGAAATCTCGACTTTCGTAAGTGACTGAAGTGAAAGTAATACAAACATTCAGTATGGCGCAATGCGCAAAGCTACCATGCATGAGTGACCATAAAATCAGATAAAAGTGGATTTATTCTACATTTGCGCCGCCACCCGTAGTAAGCTTTCTCAAACAAGGTGCCATTCTAGACCAGGGGTACCGCCGTATTCCATACCCACAATATCTTCTTAGAAGATAGTTTCCAAATTTTACGTACTACACAAACAAATATCTTCAAGTACTTATCTCGTACATGTTGCCTAAAATGCATAAGATAAGCTGTCCAGGGGGGGGCTGGCAGCTACCTTTGATCTTGTCGCTTTTGGTCTCTACATGACTGCCCCAGTAAAGAAATCTGTCAATCATTCGAAAACTCTAGCGAGCATGCGCGAAGTGCAAAGTCTCGCGCGAACTACTCGAGAATATGTGTTTTTTTGTTCGTGGTGACTCGATTGTGGAAAAGGAATTCGTTTTCTGTTATTGTTTATTTGCTGTTAGCATTTTTGGCGACAGTACAGAGTTTGAGCACCACATTTCTTTAAATTCTGGATCTGTGTACACTCCTGCTGTGTATTATGTCAAGAACATGAGCGTGATGGTTGTGTTATCGAAAGCAAACGCTCGCGGTGTCAACTGCCACTTGACCTGGGAAATCGCATTAAGTTGCAGCTTTCCACCTTCCATTTCGAGCCATTTCTGTTTCTGAGACCATCAAAATCGATGGAATGAAGGACCAGCTTTATTTTAGGTTAGTAGAGCAGTCAAAATTGAATATGCAAGTGGCAAGTTTCGGCCTGAGATTTTCCCAGTTGAGTGTTGAACAAACAACGCTCAAATTATAACTATATTCTAGCAGATGATTGTATATTTCGTCATCTCAGGAAGATTTATAAGGATCTTTTTACTGTGGAAACTGTGGAATCTTCCAGCCAACAAAGTGAAAAGAGGAGATTTCGATTGCGAGTCTTCTTTAAGTCCGTTTCACAATAAAGGCACAAAATCGAATGCAAAGGCTCAGAATGTATTAAAAATGGACTTCCTAGTTCCATATATTGTACTGACGTGCTAAGTTTAATTCAATGGAAAATGCAATGAACTATCACATTTCTAAGCATTTTCCCACATTACGCATGCAACTGTCCAATGGGTCAAGGTTTTTAAACGTTTGCTAGGGTGATCTGAAACGATTGAAGGATTTGTAATTATATGATTTTTTCGTTTTTTGCCTGTAGCCTGTACAAGAAGCTAAGGGAAAGACATTCAGGCCCTTACTCTTAAGTGTCAGTGAAAAATTTGTAGTTTGAGTTCAGTAACACCAGGTGAACTGTGCAATAATGGAGTATTAGACAATGCAAAAGTTCTAAACTGTCCCTTCTGTTAAAAGAGCAATTGAATTCTGCTTACACCCTTTCAGACATTTGTACTTCTGACTGGAGGAAACAGTTCCAAATGCCAAGGAGAATTTTTTTTGAAGATGGATACATATGAAATAAATCAGGTGTGAACTGCCTGATGTAACAAATGTGGCCATAAAGGGCTTGCAGTTTTTAAATGTCTTTAACTTGAGCAGTTGAAAAGGCAAAGTTGATGATGGTCGAGACTGAATTTTTTCAAGTTTGCTTTTTCAACTGCTCAAGTTGAATGCATTTAATTGTGAGGATCATTATTTCAGAACTGTTACTGAAAAGGTAGGGGAAAACAGATCAAAACAGTGATGTATTGCTGGGTGTCAAAATGAGGCTGGCATGCATTCAGTAACTCTGTTTACAAAGGAGATATGAAATAACCCCAGAATGGCTGATCAACCATGGTTGCTCTAAGTGTGCAACAGTCATTTTGAAGTGTTTTCAGAAAATTAAGGATTAACATAGCTGTCCACATATATGTCATTAGTCAAAGTCCCTGTACAACCAAAACCTTTGCCCAAAACATATTTATCAACATGCACCTTGGATAACCGACAATTGCCAGATCCAAAGTGATGGTGTGTTTGCCGGGGTATCTTTACTTTACAGACTGTCGGAACCTTTGCAAACTCCAGCCCCGAATGAATGTTTTGATTGCAAAAGCTGTTCAACATCAATTGCACTGTCAAGAAAAATTCAAGTCCCTTCTGAATTCAAATGCCAATTTTCCACAGACCCATTCATGATGATATATATGAAGCCAAGGTCACCAAGTAAACATGACTGGCTGAAGTATTGCTGTCAGTTGAGCAACCTGGCCCCTTTAAGTTTCAGTTCACACCCCAGAGGTGTGATAGAAAAAATCTAAATGAAAAATTATTTCACCTTTTTCTCCAAAATAATGAGCTTTATTATCAGGTATATCTACACACTGTAGGCAATATATGTGACTCACTTGGCAGAGCATAGTGTTGTAAACATCACCTCTCAGCTTTTCACCACTTAAGTGGCAATGTCTGTAAGAGCGGTCCACTGCATTTCGGTTCAGAAAAAAGTTTTCCCTCAAACTTTGCCCTGTAAACCATCTTGGGCCACAAGTAATTGAAACGGGTTTCTTTTTGGGAAATACATTAAAACATTTTTTTTAGAGCCCACAACAGTGAGAGCGGCAAAAGGCGCAATTTAACGCCAGGCCAGACACGAAAATTGCGTAAGTTGGCGACCTCACTACTTAAAAACCAAAACAGGCAGGAAAAAAGTGTTATTATTTTTAAGTTAAGAGGTCCTTCAAGGGTGTAAAGCGCATGTTAAATTTCATTTGTTTTA
>Ga0126336_10002760_pt1 | contig 10163 bp, 4 predicted proteins | sample SidCmetagenome_FD_92530 | JGI IMG/M metagenome (GOLD analysis project Ga0126336, IMG submission 92530) | Coral microbial communities from El Islote,Puerto Morelos, Mexico - Siderastrea C C metagenome | ecosystem: Host-associated > Invertebrates > Cnidaria > Coral | place: El Islote,Puerto...
CAGTATGATACGGACTAAGTAGCTTTCAATTTGTAGACTGTTTCGTATTAAGAATTGTCACTTTCCTTATCTGAGCACAGAAGGGTGTATTTTAGTCGTTTTCGAAAGCATTCATTTCAATGACATTTTAAAGAGCACTTCAGTAAATGTTACAGGATGGAACAGATCGTGGTTTTAAGGAAAATTTAATATTACTCACATGTTTTCATTAATCCTATTAGATGATCAATTCTTCCATACAAAATTGTCTTGTACGGTTTGACTCGGAGATTAAATCAGATCTGGCTAAATTACGGAAATAATTGTAAACCGTCTCTCGAAATTTAATTATATTCAGAATAAGAAAACACATGTACCGGTAAACATTGAATGGATTGTACGCTGTATTCATCTTGTTAGATGTTCGTACGTCATAACTGAATAATGACAAGATTTATGTTGAGAGACTTGAAGTCTGGAAATGATAGTAGCTGATAGTAGAAGTAAAGTGAATTTGTTCTGATCTTTAGACCTGTGTTGTTGTTTGTTGACATAATTCAAGTTGGACGAGAACACTCTTAATTAGTTGAACTGTTTGAGAGCTTTTGCCATAACAATTGGGCTTTTTATGGCCACCAAATGTACTAATTGTTCTTTCGCCTTTGTACTGAAAAGGCACAAAGTCGTTCACTGCGTGCAAATAGAACTCTTTTGTTCAAAAAGGCTTGTGTAATTACGTTGTTCACTCAACGGCGATCCGGTAGGGCTTTAGCTGAGCACAAATTATATAAATTAGAGTAAGACTTGATTTATTCACTAGCTACGCAAGAAGAAATTAAAATCAAAACACTGAAAAAAGCTCCCATCTCTTTTAAAGATAAATCCAATCTCTCGACGTTAAGTGAGTTTTCTAAACAGAAAGTCAGACCTATCGACACAATTGTACTGACTTCGGTAAACTACGTTAAATTGATTTTATTAACTGAAAGACGCATGAGTTTTCGTGAACTGACTAAAGTGGTGGTAAACTAACTTGGTGCAAAGGTAACCGAAATTTAATTGAAAGGTTGATTAAGAATTTTGACCAAGGTTTGATTACGTAGCGCATCCGTTTGCCATCCCATGTTTTGGATTTTTCATCCAACCACCAGTATTTTTTCATAGCTTACATATGAATTTTCATATGCTGCTTTTGAACAAAATAATTTTGAACAAAATAATCTGTTTAAATTAACAGAAACACGGGCCGTATGTTAAGTATTATGCATTTCCTTACACTAAGCCTATTATTTTTGTTAATTGTATCATTAAAAGTTTATGACTTTCTATGCGTCATTATCATTTTAAAAGTATTTTTCTAGCTAAGTTGCAAATGCATAACCCATCAAAATTTAATAATTTTACATTTCCAGGCTATAATATTCTCCGGTTTCGGACGTTAGTTGTTACATGGGACGTTTCCTTGCGTTGCCAAAACCTTTGCGAAACATCCTTGAAACGGTTAATTTTCACTTACGACCTCGAAGTTATTTTGAAATGTCTTTTCACGTAAGAGCTGATGTTATAAAGATCGAAACTCTCGCTCCCTCAATCCGAAGGGAAAAACAAGGAATTCCAGCAGGAGCCAGTTTACTGATCAGCATTATCTTTATAAGGAAGGTGCTTCTGTTGAAGAAAGCGACACCTTTAAGCCGGATAACCAGGAGTAAACAACTACAACAGTAGCTAAGCAAAACTTGTTTCTTCTCGACATGTAGGAGTTGTTCGAGACACCGGAAGCCACTGGTGCAATTTTTTCAGTGCGGATGCTCAATAAGATAACTTAACCGTTTGCCCAGGAAAGTTCCTTTTGTCTTTCAAAGAAAACCGGAAAGAAGAAAGAGTTCGGAAAAGGTCGAGTGGGTGGAGTGGTAGCTTGAGAGCAGAGTAGTAATCAATTTTTGTTTGTTTTTCGGCCATAACATAGGCATAAATAACGGCACAGGATGTTGTTGATTCTTTTAGAGGGCTTCAGAATTTTTCTCTTTCAAGATTTTTTTAGTGCACTGACTTCTTTTCGGATCGACGGAGAAACGACAGATTGTTAGTAAGCCATAAAGGTGCAAGCCCTTCATTTACAAACCATGACATAAATCTTTATGAACCATTTAATAGCAAATGAAACTGTAGTGAACCGCATGGCATGACATTTTGCCGTTTTCCGTTTGTCGACTTTTTTTTGTTGTTGCACGAACCGCAACGCAATGTTTGGTTGCCAATTGGCAAAATAAAACTCCCACAACAATTTCAGTTATGCTCATGGTATAAACATGACCACTGTGGGTCGCCTGTGGACACTAAGATAAATATGTCTGCTGAGGGTTTGCAAACATACGTCCTGTCAGTCTATTGCGTTCTGTTTAGATCTTGTTGACTATAGGCAAAGATCTCTATGCCACGCTATTTTGATGGCAAATCTTTGTTCTAACTTTATAAACCACTTCTTTATGTTGGAATAAGAAATTATCGTACATCAAGAAGCTCTGCAGCTATAAAAGACGGGTCTGGTAATGCCCCAGGACATCCGTATTGTAAGATAATTAGGGTTTAGGCTTGGTATGGGATTTTGTCTTAGCTGGAAGAGCGAAAGGTGGAAAGGCTTTTAAGATCATATGACACAAACACTCTCAGGGAAGGATGATAAGGAGAAACAAAGTGAATTTATATGTGGTGTTAGTTTGGTCTTGGTTAGGTTATAGCTCAGTTTCACTCTCTCTCGGAAAAGAGGGAGAGAAGAAACCAGAACCCGAAAATCTTATAATCACTAGTCGGGATAAGGAAAAAACTCAGCTCATGTTTGCCACATGATTTGCATCTAACAGGTAATTCTTGCCCAGCAAACTGGAAGTTACTCGATGGTTCTTGTTACTTCTTTTCGAGCCAGACTGTCACATGGTATAGTGCTCGCGAGCAATGTAAGGAAACTGGGGGTGACCTCGTCACTGTTAATTCAGATGCACAAAACGCGTTTGTCGTTTCTCACTACTCAAGTCTTAGCTGCTTGACAGAGGGGACCTGGATAGGACTTCGTCGCCACCCCAAGAATATTTCGCAGTGGGTGTGGCTGGACGATTTAGAAACATCACTTAATTACAGTAAATGGCATAGGAAAGAACCAATGAACGATCGTCTTGATAAAAATTGCACGGAAATTCACCCAACCAAGAGCATATATTGGTATGGAAGAGAATGCACTGCTCAAGGATGCTACATATGTGTAAAAGGTAAGCATTATTCACAACCGGTGTTTAAAACTAAATTTCGAGAATGTAAACAGTGTCAATGAATTGTGTTCATTAGTGAACATTGCGCGCAACAAAGTTGCAACGGGTGTCTATTCCTCTGCTACTACGTAAGAATTGTAACACTGCAAGATTTGAGTGGTGACATGTTATGGTTTCATCCAAAGAAGCAAAAATTATTGAAAGAGCGCTGTGGTTAGGGCAACAAACCCTTCGAGCTACCAAAGTTCCTGAGGCACGTGAAAAAAGGAGCATCTGTTACTTTTTATCACTACCACTTCAATAACATTTCGAAATGCTAGAAACCTCCCTTTATATAGTGGTGCACATTTTAGTGTCTGCCTTAGCTTGCCTTTTTGTTCATAAGTGTCTTAAGAAAGTACGTCTTCGCCGTAATACCACTCAACACAAATATATTATTGAGAGGATTGGGTGGATGCTAGTTTATGGCAAGCAAAAGCATTGTTTCTCTTTCCTTGATGGGATACTAGTGCATGGCAAGTCCCATCATTTCGTTAGCTTTTACATACGAGTCGCGTCAATGTTACGTAGAGCAAAGTACCGGCAGTATGGTCTTAAACCCGTGTGTTCACTTAATTTTATTACTCACTTTGGCCAGAATTGCGGCATGACTTGACGTAACGTCTTTTAACTACTTTACTCATTAGATGCAAACGAATGTAGTAATAAAGAAATTTGCAGTGGACAGCCCTGTTCAAACATTCCTGGAAGCTACAGATGCTCTTGTGGCAGGGGGTACATGGCAACAGAGGATCACACAGACTGTCGAGGTAAGAATCTTGCTGAGTGGTGAAAGGAAAGTGGGTTTTCTACATACAGTAGAGAAAACTGTTTATCCGTAAAAAAACAATGAAAAGACGTTCTTAAAAGTGTAATGTTATGCCTAGTTAACCTTACTCAATTCAGAGTATCCAAGAAGCTCTCTTAGGTTCAGTTTCCAATTTCAATGAAGAGACAAAGTCAGAGCGACATCCATAAGTTTTTATGTTTTATTTCTCATAACAGTTTAGAGCGTCTTCATGGTTAGTTTAGGTTAGAGTTTTATGATTAGCTGGTAGATCTACAATGAACTCTGAAAATAAGTCCTCATTTATAACTAATTTTTAATATGTGAATTCAACGTTGAACCCTGTCCTGGACTAGCATATATATGCATCATTGTTTTAAAGTAGTACTACGTACTACTTTTATTTTTTCCTTCGGATTTCAAAACTCTCTTTACTAAATACTCCCCAAGTGAAATTCAATGCCTTAATTTTGAGGAGAAGACTGTTTATGTAAGCTGTAACCTTCCGATTTAATGGCCTGCCATTATTACACCAGAAAGGATACAATGACGTCATTCACTCAAGAGCTGTGTGTGTGTTGTAGGTGTGTGTTGAGCTATCACTCAAGTAGTGTGTGCGAAAGTGACCGAAAGTGGCTTATTTAGTATGCAGCACGGGAGTTTTGAGCTTTCAGACGCTAAAACTTGTGTTTTGCATAATTAATAAGCTGTGTTCACACACTGCATTCTAAGGCTCTTGAGTGACTGTCACCCCACCGCAGCGTAAAGTTCAATGTAACCGTCTGTGGACTTTTTCGACCATTTATGCAGATGCAGACGAATGTAAGCACAGCAATGGCGGATGCCCTCATATCTGCATTAACACACCCGGAAGTTACTTCTGTCACTGCAGAGATGGATATATAACTGAGAATAACGGCACGGTTTGCAGACCACGTGAGTATTTTATGAACAACAAAATTGCGCCACTTATTTTTGGAAACATTCAATGGGATACGTCTTTTGTCAACAAAATTAAAACCTCTTGCTATGAGTGCGTAGTTAGCGTGTACTTGGGTTATCTGGATGAGCGCCCCTCCATACAGTACTGTTTAAAACTCCTACTCGATTTGTCTACTGAACAACGTTTTGGGAAACTCGTAATCTGATAGATTGCAGAAGGCCATGTAATTTACGAGAAGCAGCTCTAGTAGCCGGTATATCGAAAGGCACGAACTGAAAACTAGAAATAAACCATGGTTTCAACTCCTGTCAAGTATTCCGATTTTATCTTTACACCATGCTCTTGACAGATTAAATAGAGTGTTTTTTTCACATGACCAAGTTTCGAATTTACCATCCTTTAGTTTCTTTCTTTGATACCACGCAAAACGCTTTCAACATTTCTTATCGAAATTGTAGGTAGGACGTGCGTCGCGTATATACACCTAATTGAAAAAACGTTGTCGTGTGAAAAGCATATACTATGAACGATACGACCCAACGGTTTTCTAGGAAGCGGGAAAACTTGCTTCTATTCTCAGGCACCATGGAGATAATTAACATAGTAGACCCAAATCCACTCCAAAACCTTCTTGGGAACGAAAATATCTTGAATATCAATAAATGACAATACATGGAACTGAGTAGGAAGCTTGTTATTTCTGTCTTCCAAGAATTCCATCGTGTGGCATCGTTCATGGTTTATGCTTTGCACCCGACAACGTTTTATTAATCAAGTGTATATAAATCGAAAAAATATCATGTACAATCCAGGTCAAAAGTGTTGGAACACTAAGCAAGTGACGACGCTTCCCCTCCCCTCACCTCTTCTTACAATGTAGATTCCGTGCATAGAGAATGCTCCACGGGTGTCAACTTTGATTTGGGAGGAGAGAGAGTGGGACGCAGACTTATCTAAAATAACCGATAGGCCATTTTCATTGTCAGAAAGGTGGTCTTGTTAAATTAGTGTCGTAAATTTTAAGCTGTCCCTTGGGCTTTTGTCCTTGCTTGTACAATCGTCACGAGTCCCCCTGTAGCTCTTTCGTCAGAGACTGATACCCCATGCTCGACATGCTCGTGGCATGCTGGTACAGCTTTCTTGAGAGTTTTCATAAAATGAAGTCACTTTCACCGATATTTTTGTTGTTAATTAGAGGGACCCAGAAGCTAGTTAGATTACCAGATGGCAAGTTTTACCAAAACTCGCTCACTGGCCGTTACACAAGGGAAATTGATCACAGGGAGTGACTTTTTTTTTAGTTTATGGCTTCAAATTTTAGCCCTTCCTTAGCTTAGCCGGAATCGTTAATACTTATTGAAAAAGAGTACCACTCACTTATTCCTTTTTAATATAGTTTGGACTTGCAATTATCTTGAAGGTCAGAGAGAGAAAGAAAAAGAAACTAGAACCCCAAGCACTGGAAAGACGGACGTTACACAAGTAAACGAGCCTCCAAAAGCAGAGTCTCCCGAAGAAAGCGACCAGGAGGCTGGTTTGTATTAATTACTTTAACTTTTTCATTATTATTTATGTAAGTCTATCGATTAGTTAATAATACGAAAACCTATTACGATAAAAAATACTAACTAAAAAAAGCTTTTGGGTCACCGTAAAGCCATGTTGACAGCGCATGATCTAAAGGCTGGTTTCTATATGATCGCTACGATCGCTGCGATCGCTAGAAAAAAAAAAAACGTTCAGCTAGCAATCGATGCGATTATTTGGAAACCACTTCGGTTTTAGTGGTCGTAACGATCACAGCAATCATATGGAGCCCGAGCCAGGGGCTCGACCAATAAATTTAGATAAATTACTATATAAAATACAATTAAAACTGGTTTGAGAAAAATATACTGGATAGAACATGGCTCCAGTGTGAGCCGAAACCTCAATTTTTTCATGGTCTGTTTTCTATTGTCTCAAGTTTATAAAATTTTTCGTATTAATTTTTTTCGTTGTAGCTATCGATCAAGTACTAACATAAAAAATGTTAACTAAAATAACATTACGAATATGCTACACTATGTTATTGGTCAATAGCTGTGTGGTCAGGAGCCTTTTGTGGGTTCGTTTTAAGGACAGTTCAATGTCGCGTATATTGTGGCTATATGCTAATGCTTGGTGCAGAGACAGTACAAGTATTGATTAATTTGAACTAAAAAAGCACCTATTATAAAGTATTAATCATATCGCTTCTCTCCTTTTTTATTCTAGGTTCATCAGATGAAATACTTGAAGAACCAAAGCCGTCGCCATTAGCAAGTTTTGGAGTACTATTCACCATGGCCATTCCACTGTGTTTCATCGTTTGTTTTCTCATCTTATGCTACTTCAAGGGACCTGGAAAGGATAAGAGTGAAAAGGAGGTTGGAATTTCCAGTCGCTTGATTGAGTCCGTGTCCCCGTTCTTGGACACTGCTTTTATGGACCCCAGAAACGCTAACGGGCAAAACAAGGGCAGGAAGACAGGGGTCACCACTACGAATGGTACATTTGGCGAGACCGAGCCCATGGTATAGGTGGGACGACTGGTATATAAGTGGGGGTGCCGATCAGTTTATTCCATCTGAGAAGACATTTTGAAATTTGGCAGCTGTTGTCGAATCAGGAAGAGGAATCCTCCCTTGATTTTGCAAATCATGAGACAAATTCAAGCTTTGCTCCAAGTACAGTCAACTCTCGCCTTGCGGACACCTCACTTCTACGGATACCTCGTTATAACGGACAGGACCTGAGGTCCCGGCGAAGAAGAATTACTTAAAATAACTCCCACTAGTAGGGGCACTCTCCTTAACGGACACCAAATCTTGGTCCCAATGGTGTCCGTTATAAAGAGAGTTGACTGTATAGCGCTGTACACGTATTCACGAATTATGAGGCGCAAATTTGCTATTTCATCTCGAATTATTATATAGACAACCCGCGGATATGAGAAATCGTGCGCTCTGATTGTTTAAAGCCACACTGGCGACACTCTGTAACTGAACAGCAAGTGGAGCCAAGGTGCTGGATTAGTTTTCTTCTAGCCACTACATAAAAACAGGCTTTCTGAAAATGCGTAATGGCCTATTCGTAGGTAAAACGAATAATCGTAACGAGCTTTGGAAATAAACTACAATCTTAAATTTCGCTATTTATGTACGGCCGACGTTACCAACTCTGGTGGCGGGTTTGTGAGGGGGGACGGGGGAGAGGTACTGAAGGATTTTTAAAGCGACTATATATCGCTTTATTGCAGTCGGTCAGTGCGGTAATTTTGTACACCGTGTACACCTTGTTTACCCTGTATACTCTAGTACACCCTGTATACCCTTGCATACCCTGCACACTCTAGCACGCCCTGTATACCCTTGTGTACCCTGTATACTCTACTGTACACCTCGTTTACCGATGTACACCCTGTATACTCTAGTACACCCGGTATATACTTGTATATCCTGTATACCCTTGTACAACCTGTACTATAGCACACCCTGTATATCCTTAAGGATGAAATAATGGCTAGGGTTGAGGATGGTTGGGGTTAACGTTTGGCCTTGTGGCCAAAAGAGTGGCTAGGGTTGAGACCTCGCGGGGTTAATTTTTGAGCTTAGGGTTAAATAATGGCTAGGGTTCAGAGAGCTTAGACTTAATGTTTGAGTTTAGGGTTAAATGGCTTGGGTTAAGAAAGCTTACGGTTAAATTTGGAGCTTAAGGTTAGTGTTAGATAGCTTGGGCTTAATGGCGAGGGTATTAAAGCTTGGGCTTAATTTTTGAGCTTAGGGCAAAAAATGGCGAGGGTATTAAAGCTTGGGCTTAATTTTTGAGCTTAGGGCTAAAAAATGGCTAGGGTTGAGGACACTTGGGGTGATCGAGTGACAAAAAATTAAAAATACAGACAAACAGTTTAAAAATGCCTGGAAAACAAAAGAAGAAAACTCCACGACTTACACGGGAAATTTGGACCTCGAAAATAGAGCTTGTTGTATGGTATGCACTGCGCTATTCAAAGAGCTAAGTGCAAATGTTCAAGCTAAGTATAATGAAACAAATACGCTTTTGGAAATAACTTTTCTTTTAACTGGAGTAGCCAAAAATTGGATTTCTCTGAACAATTGAACTTAAAATGAGCAAGAACGTAACATCATTTCGACTACTGCGCATTAGTTTTAAGAAAAAAAAAAACGAGTGGCTAAGCAAAATATCCACGCAGTTCTAGAAAGGGATTTGTGCAAAGTATTTTGTTGATTAGCTCGGTATCCGTACGGTTTTCAAAGATAAGCCTAGTTTTCTCACAAAGAAGTGCGAAAATAAGAAGACACGTTAAACACGTTAGACACGTTAGATGTCCTTTGATCCCTGAATAAAGTTCACTGAATCTAGTTAAAGACAACAACAGCGTGTTAAACATACAGACGAAAGAAACTGGCGACAGAAACATCGACGTAACTAAACACTTTGATTACTTAGAGACATGTGAAAGAGAAATACCAAGTCTTACTGAATAAAACATAACTGTTCAAGCACTTACTGAGAAATTTCAGTTGTTTTCCGGTGAGAAGAGAACTTTCTAGCAAGTCGCATCAGTGATTTGATATTCGCTCCCCAGCAAAGGTACAACCGAGACACCGTTCCATCGACCAATCGATCCAACCTCGTTCCCAGGGTCTCTCTTTCCCCGCCCCCCAGAGCAAGAGAAAAGAGACCCTGGTTGGGTCTGGTCACGTGCTTCCTGGACAAATTAGAACATAAGGGAGGGGTCCTCTAATGTCAAGTATTTTGTCGCGTTGTCGTTTGTCGATTTCAAAACGAGGCTATCAATCGCGCGCTCGCCATTAAACGTGTCATGTTTGACGGGAGTCTTCAGGCCGCCGTTTCGAATAGCATCTATTCGAACATAAATTTCATAGTCAAGCAAGTGATTTGTCTCGAGGCAATTTATCGTGGACGAGAGGTTGTTGCCGTTTTACCGACGGGATATGGAAAGTCCATGAAAAAGAAATCAACGCGAATAATGAAATAAACAACGCCATCCAAACACGGCCGCAATTCTATATTTATTTCACAAGTAGCCGACCTAAGCGAACTGAATAATTGAAAGCATTCCTAAAAATAAATGTACCTTTGGTTC
>Ga0126336_10002761_pt1 | contig 10161 bp, 7 predicted proteins | sample SidCmetagenome_FD_92530 | JGI IMG/M metagenome (GOLD analysis project Ga0126336, IMG submission 92530) | Coral microbial communities from El Islote,Puerto Morelos, Mexico - Siderastrea C C metagenome | ecosystem: Host-associated > Invertebrates > Cnidaria > Coral | place: El Islote,Puerto...
AAACTCGATCACGAACGACTTTGAATTTTGTGCTTTAAAACTAAACCTTTACTACAATTGATGAACTTAGAGTCGAGGAAAGAAAAGAAAGGTACTTCAATGAAAGAACATTTTATTTTATTGCTACTCTTTTCGTACTTCTCAAATCGTAGTCGCCCTTCGGGCGATCAAACCTCAACTTTTAGTCGCCCTGGACACTTTTTAATCGCTACGGGCGACCGTGCGACCGCCAAGTTTTAACCCTGGGGTAAGGCTCGGCAAATTTAGCGCCTGAGGAAGTCGTACGGGCTAACACAAGTGTTAGGTTACAATTTTTAACAACAATTATTCAATGTCAGCCGTAGTGAAAAACAAACACCACTCGGTGACGCACAAAAAGGTGATTACAAAACTGTAAAAAAAACTGAGATACATTCCGAACAATTGTTTGTCGATCTCACAAACAAGAGCATCTAAGTCTGACTCTAATTTCACACACACAAAAACGAATTTTTACCAATATGGACCAATATGGTCATTCACAGTCTCCTGTGTAACAAACAATTACATAAACAAATTAAAGCTTACCAATGAGCTTTTAAGTTTACTTAACAGTCTGGTTGACGGAATTATCGTAGCCAGTTGTAAAAACGAAATTTGTTTGCCATGCAATTTTGGTTGTGAGGTCAGCCGACTTCCGCACGCCCGTCCGTACAGACTCTGGGGGAGGGGGAGGGGGGTCCAAGACAACCCAGGGGGGGTGGAGAATGCCACCTGTTTTTGGTGGGAAATCGCGCGGTGCTTTTGGGCAACCGGCTTTTTTCTTGGCGGGAAATCGCATGACCACCGTCTTTTAAAAGCTTAGCTTGTTTAGCAAAACGATTCAGTTCGACAGAAGTGAAGTTTAGAACTTGAGAAAAAATATCAAATAACTATAAATGGAAAGAAAGAAATCATCAGAGTACACAGTTGTCTTTATAGAAAGCAAAAAGTTTAAGTTACTAAAACTTCATCTTTGTTGTCGGTTCCGTGCTGCGAACTGGGTCGGCAGAACGCTTGAGTTCGCAGTATTTCGCAGCGGTCCCTAGCCGAAATATAGCAGAACTAGTGCCTTATGTTTTTTTTCTGTCCACAATCATGGTTTTTGCGGCGGTCCGAACACACTTTCCCAGAAAAGCAACACCCTGTTTAGTCGACGGAACTGCGATTAATAAACAGCTGTTTAAGAGTGGCTTGCTGTAACGATCAACTTAGAAGTTGTTTGGATTTTTATTTTTTTTTGTCGAGACGGTTTTTTGTATTTGCCCACCAAAAGCACCCAAAGTCGACCTTGAAATCCCACTTTTCTCGAAAGCTAGCAAGCCAAAATAATATCCGTAGCAGGAAAATCTAACCCACAGTATTATAATACAATCTTTCAACAGTTATTCAGCGCTGCCAGATCCGAAGGTAATTTGAACCCAAATTTTTTATTAAATTTTAAAAATTATAACCTTCGACGACGTTGCGTTACTTTGAAATTTAGGTCAAATTCATTGGCCAAAAAGTCAAGGTGGTACATGGATTTACCTATCGAAACTATTATTCAGCACAAAAGTATCACTCCATCTTAGCTTTTACATTAAATTAGCTTGGGTAAATAAAACGAAAAATTTCGAGAGCGTCTTGAAAAGATGGCACTTGAGCTTGTTGATTGACATTTTGACCTTTTACGCTGCGAGTGCTATCACAAAGATCAGTCCAGAAATGTTCGACTGTGGGTCTAATCTCCCAAAAATAGTCTTTTGGGCACCTTGAAAATATGAGGAATATTCGTAAGTCATTACTAAGTTCCAAACGAGTATTTTTAGCAGAGGTTTATTTGCATTACAAAATGTAAATTTGACAGTTGGCAAGTTTACACACCACACGCGACACAATATCAGCACATCGACAAAAACATCGAGGAAACTAGTGGAATAGATTGTAAACAAAATACTTATAAGTATTTTTTACCTCAATCCAGCCTAGAGAGATGGTGATATTAATATTACTGCTCAAGCTTCAATGAAACGTGAACGAAACGTTCGCTGCTTCGAAACGTTTGCCAGGTTACATATTAACTGGCAGCCACAGGCATCCCAAGCTCGCTCAAGAGTGTCAGTCTTTTTCTGCCTATCTTAAAAATTTAATGTGTAAAATGCTTGTAAATTGTGCCTCGCATTTTACAGGCTACATATCAAACACTTAGAGAAGCTAAGATGTGCTGTTTACTTAATACGATTGCAAACTCACGGTTCGCTTTCTTATTGTTGCAGGCAGTAATCATTTCGTCATTGTGATAGCTATAGGCTTCTCCCGTACCTAAATACTGTTATTATTAGCATATATAATTTAGATGAAAATAATATTAATGAAAAAATACTGAAAAAGATGCAGCAAATAATACGTTGTGGGAAAAAGAAAGAAATCCGGAAAAGTCTTTGACCAGAACGGGCAGTCGACACGCGAATCACGCAACGTGGCAGGCGATTTTCATGCTCGATCGCTTGTTCGTTTTTCCCCTACTATCCCTGAGCAGAAAGAGAGCCTGTTCGTAGTCTAACTAGGTTCGATTTATATATGGAAAGCGTCCTGCGTACTAATAGTATCAGCAATGTCGAATCGATCTGACCTGTGTGGTAATAAAGAAAGATGGTAGACCAAGAAATCAAAAAAATACACGGGAAAATAAGAAAAAAGTAATCTCATGAAGTATCTCCAAGTCCAGCAAGCACAAGAGCCTTTGCTTTTGCTTCCATTAGTTGTGCAACTCAGCACGTGCCTAAATCCGCTTTTTTTTGGGTATGGCCCTTCTGAAATAGAAGAGGAACTGAATCAGTTTCACAGCTTGAGTGCCACCACTGCTAGGTGACACCACTGGAACTGGCTTCTAAATCCAAGCGGCCCTGTGCACCGAGCTGACAGAGAATTCTTTCTTCAAGTTGAAGGCACATTACTCCTACACCTTTTTCATCGATACCCGCATCAGTTGAAAGCCAAGCACAAAAATGCAGAAATTCGTTCAAAGTAATCGGGTTGTTTACATTCGCACACAAGCCGCTTCATCATATGGTGCTATCAAAAAAGTAAAAATCTCAACCCTATGGCATTTTCTGATTTGGGCACAGGATTTGTTCTTGGGTTTCCTCCAAGAGGCTGCTGTTTTTGGTACGGCTGTTTCTTCTGCCGTTTCGACTGCCATTTCCAATAGTCCCTCATCGAGCCTTCCAAGGCATTGCCAATTTACACGGCATATATTTCATTTTCAGTCTAGTCAAAACATGTGCATAAGTCAATTCCAGCAATGCCCACCGCCCTCCCCCGCCTCGTCCACCCCCTCGGGACAACCCCCGGCGTTAGAAAAAAAGCAAATTCCTGGGGGTGGGGAGGACAAAGAAGACCGTCAAATGCCCCTACGTGGGGCTAAAAACAAAGGCAAATGCCCCATCTCTGGGATCATCCAGAAAGCAACACTGCTCAAGATTTAATAAACCATAACACCCATCATTATTTCCAAAGCTGTTCGGTTGTTTACCGTGCGTCTGTCCTCCCGTTGTTCATTTGCTTTAATGCCACTTATCAATAACACGCCAAACTGTGTTCACGACAGTTGCTTTTGGTTTACTATTTGGTTCAATTATTCGTTCATTTATTTGATTTTGACGTGCACAATTCATAAGTGTTTAATACATGTAAGCTAAGAAATACTTTTATAAATGTATTAAGTTACTGAAGAACCGAAAACGCATGATCCTTATTTAACAACGACCAGAAACGGAAAAGATTTTTACGAAAGTGATCATCTTGGATAACTTTTAAGATCCACTTATTACGTAGATGCAAAAACCTGACAGGGGTGTCAAATGCCCCAGGGCCGTCCCAGGGGTAGGCAAATGCCCGACCCCCAGGCAGTGAAAAATTTTTAGATGCCCACCCCGTGACTAAAATGTCAGCAAATGCCCGACTAATCCCCGGGCAATGGGCACCGCTGGAACTCACTGATGCATAAAACATCGGGGAGAATCTAACACTGTAAAAATATAAAAATTAATCTTTACCCCGAGCATATGCCCTGATAAAAGGGAGTACTAAACCGTATTTCACGCAAATAGCTCTCCAATTATATCCCTGGACATAAGTGCACCAATCTACTTGACAATCTACAATATTTTCCTTTCCTTTCCTTTATAATGAGAAAATGAATTATTTACATTACCTAAATTATTTCAAAACAGTTCGCACCTCTTTGGGAAGTAACACACCGATGGAGCGGAATAGCTGCCTGGAATAAGACAGGGGAGGTCATGGACTCCTGGGCAGGGTCATACTGTAAACCAATCGCAAGGCTGATCGGACAGCTAAAAAAAATTAATTTATTCCCAATATTTCGGTGGGACAAAAACTCGCCTTTCTGCGAGGTCTTGGATATCTTTTTCCACAGCTTCTTACAACTACATAATGGACGTTTCGTGGACTGTCGGCACTAGAACCACACGTTTCTCCAACAAGTTTGGCAAAGCGACGTGAAGCCAAATAACAGATTGCACTCAGACTGAGCCTCTTGAAATTATGTCAAACCACCAATATCACGCACAGCAAATACGGGATAGCTGAATTTATAATTGTAGCGGAAACATGCATGTCTAGATGGCTCTCTTAATGAGAAGTGTAAGCAAACAAAGCACCAAAATTAAAACAAACAAAAAGAGTTGGGAAAATGTAGCAACTATTAAAGAAGCACGCTATCGTACGAGCTTGGGATGCCTGTGCCTGTCGGTTAATATGTAACCTGGCAAATGTTTCAGTGTGTGCAGCAGCCGGAGCATTTCGTTCACGTTTCGTTTCGTTTAAGCTGGCGATATCACCATCTCTTATCTTAAACTCCACGCTTCTTATCGCGAAGTACTCCATATACAGTAAATGCTTACACAATGAAAAACTCCGTTTCGACAGTTTTCTATCACTCTTAATGGAAAAAGTAAATGTATAAAGAGAAATTGCTATTCAAAATAACAAACTTACTTCGTTTAATGAAATATATGGAATTCTTTTATAAATTTTCTTGTTTTTTCTTTCTTTCAAATTAATTTTTCTTCTTTTTTATTTTATTTTATTTTATTTACCGTGTGTATATTCTTTAACTACTAATTTAGTTGTTCCTTTTTTTTTTGGTAGTTTTAGTATGGTAATAAATTTATGCGGTTGTACGTAAAATCAATTGTTATTCACATATATACTTTGTAATATCTTGTAAAACGCCTCTGTTATACGTACATTGATTAGGTAACTGTTTCTTGTTCGTGTAATTACTAATACCCAATAAAATATTGAAAAAAAATCTCTTATCAAGATAGGCTAGATTAAGGTAAGAAATACTTTCGAGTATTTAGTTAACAATTTATTCCACTAGGTTTCTCGATGTTTTTGTCGATGTGCTGATATTGTGTCGCGTGTGGTGTGTAAACTTGCCAACTGTCAAAAGGTCAGCGTAAAAGGTCAAAATGTCAATCAACAAGCTCAAGTGCCATCTTTTCAAGACGCTCTCAAACCATTTTTCGTGTTATTTACCCAAGATAATTTTACGGTAAAAGCTAATATGGAGTGATACTTTTGTGCTGAATAATAGTTTTGATATGTAAATCCATGTACCACGTTGACTTTTTGGCCAATGAATTAGACCTAAATTTCAAAGTAACGCAACGTCGTCGCAGGTTATAATTTTTAAAATTTAACAAAAAATTTGGGTTCAAATTACCTTCGGATCTGGCAGCGCTGAATAACTGTTGAAAGATTGTATTATAATACTATGGGTTAGATTTTCCTGCTACGGATATTATTTTGGCTTGCTAGCTTTCGAGAAAAGTGGGATTTCAAGGTCGACTTTTGGGTGCTTTTGGTGGGCAAATACAAAAAAACGTCTCGACAAAAAAATAAAAATCCAAACAACTTCTAAGTTGCAGTTTTGAAACAAGTTAGCAAAACCCTTTTTTGTGACAAAGTTTGAGAAAATCGAATTTTTCTATCTTTCTATTTTTTTCTATCTTATCTTAGGTGATCGTTACTGCAAGCCGCTCTTAAGTATAATAATGAACACATTCTCTTACGGTAGTGGCAGGTCGAGTGGTTAGAGCGATCCCATAGCAATCAGGCGGCTGGAGTTCGAATCCATGAGGGGAGACAGTTTTTTTCATTCTTTTCCTTTCTTTTCATTCTTTTGGTGTATGGGCAATAACTTTAAAAAATAAATAAGTTTCAGCAGTAAAAGAGGGCTCCACTTTTAGGCTTGGCTAAATCTATAATATTATTATTAAATGCTCATAATGCAGTGGTTCTCCACATAATTCAATTGTCGTGCATACATAAACTCTCAGGCAACTCGATCTGAGCTACACGCCCCGGGTTATAGCGTTCATGTTTGACTCGAAATCAGGGAACAGTTAATATGATACGATGTCATGCTATATAATAATAGGATATGATGTCATTGTCAGTCATCCTGGTTCTTCTTCATTTTTCTAAGGCGAGAAGTCGTTGCAGTTTTTTGAAGCCTTATATACAATAACCTTACACAATCTTAGCGTATACATCAGCACAGGAAAGCCCCCCATTGTTACTTTCACTACCGTCAATCCAATCCTTGCCGTACCAAACTCGCAACTCTTGAACAGAAGACTGACACTTGCAAAGGTGGTTGGACGTCTGGGAAAACAAGCTGTGAGAATTCGTGTGGTATCCTGGACTGATTACGAAGACATGCTGCTGGCTTTTTGGAAGCAGAATATTATCTGATGAATCTGTTATCAAAGTGGCAATGCTTTCTCCGCCACATCCCCCAAACGACTATCTGTCTCCGTTTGGTGTGGTGCAATTCACGGTTCCAGACACGTGAACAAGTTTGACAGCTACCAAGGAGTCGGAGACAGGAATCCAAAACCGGCCAAACTGGTCACCTTTCGCGCCAAAGCAGACATGCGACATTGGTGCATTTAACTTCATTTAGGGGTCTGTAAAATGAAACATTTCAGAAACTCGTCTCTGGTCTAATTTATGTGTATATTGCCTGTAAGGAGTACAGAGGGCGTTTCAACTGGATGTCGTAAAACCAAAACAAAAGTAATTTCCCTAGCTAACCACAACACACACAAAGTACCCAATGAACCAATCAGAACTCGAAGGAATTACGTATAACAGGTGCCAAGCGGGGGGAAAGGCGTGTGACATTGGTTTGTGTTTGTTTTGATTGGTTGATTGGTTGAGATAGTGGCGTGAGATTTTTAAACCAATTACAGCGTCAAGTAAAATTAATCAAGAATAACTGTCACACGGACTGGAAATCTGGGGATTGTTGAATTTCCTTTTGAGGAAAAAATGTCTTAAATTTTTCTTCTCCAAGGAGAGCTTTGTATTTTATTTCACCAGTATGTTTCTCTTCGTTAATAGGCAATGAAGTTCCATCTGATTCCGTGACTTCCTTTCTCTTGTCAGTCTCTCTTCTCTTAGCATATAGAACTTGTTTTTCATTACTCGTATCTCTTGATGGGCTGATTATTGAAAGTATCTTCTTCTTTACCACTCATTCTTAAGTTTGTACCTATTATCAGGTGTACTTTTTTCAGACGCATAGCCAAGATAAGTTGTAAATTTTGTCGACAGTCCAAGCTGTCCTTGCGACCACTCTCGTAAGTGACCAGCACTAGTTACGACCAGGCCCCAGTTGTTCAAAAGCTGGATAGCACTATCCACGGGATAAATCACTATCCAGCGGATAAGTATTTGGGAAACCAATTGCGTTATCCTCTGGATTGTGAACCCCGTTTGACTTGTCACTTAAACTCTGCAATGAAAAGCTCTCGTAAAGGCTTGTTTATACAGAGCGCGACCACGACCACAAACCCGACCATTGTCACTCTCCGAGCGACGTTCCTGCTCGAAAGGTCGCACGAACCACTGTTCATCCAGAATGCGGTAATTCAGGCCGTGACAGTCGCAATATGTGCTGCCATGCACCATCTCATGAAAATGGCAGCAAACGTCTCAGACACAGATTCTGATGACGTTTTGGCATTTTACCTTTTCACATGGAGGAGGAGAAGGAAGAGAAGATACAGGGGTATATCTGTACACCCGATTTTACAGAAGTGTCATATTTATAACCCTACACCCTGTACAATAAGTTTCCACGCATTTTTCTTTTTCTTTGCGCCTTTAAAATCACGACGGCCTTTGTCGTAAAAAAATTGGGTGATTTTCAACTTCCTCAATTAGCAGTTCAGTTTTGTCTGACATGTTGTCAACCGGTGCGCTACAAAGTCAAATTTTTTACGCGTACCGCGTGCCACCTGGGTCGAGTTACACGAAAACAAAAGAACTGATTGGTTGACAAGAAATAGTTCGTGCGACCATCGCATAAAATAGAGCACATCATTTCAACACTAGAACACATCAGTACGTTTTTCTTTGCAAGGTAGTTTTTAATCCTTGCACCAACCAGTTAGACCAATATCAGTTTTTTTAAAAAATTTTTTTTATGCATGTGCAAGAAAACAACAAAATGCACACGTTATAGGGATACAATACAGGAAAGAAAGAATAAAAAGTGACAAAAACATTGTTTCACCTTCACCCTATTGAAAGACTGATCTTGCGACGGGGGGTGGGGTTGGGGGAAAACAGAGAGGTTTGAGAGGTGGGTCATGAGGGATCAGAGCCATTGATTCAGAGGTTCCCAAAATTTTTGATTCAGCGCATTCTTAGAAAGGTCTAATTCTTTGTACGTTTTATGCAAGCCATTGAAGCCTAGCAAGTCTGGAAGCTTTTGATTATATTTGCACTTCCAAATAAAGTATCTCGCAATTAAGTGGCTGTCCGCGTAAGAATCGATCACTCAATTTTGATCAAATTTTCGATTGTGAAGTTTGTATCTGCAATGTCGTTGTAGGAATGTTTTCAGTCTTGAGTTGAGTACAGCTCCACAGAGTTCAGTTCTATCAATTGACATTCTTTTTATGGGTGCAAGTCGATTTTTTGATAGTATGAGTCTGCATTTAAACTGTCCATCGCTTATTTTCCATCTCACATAGGCACATGCGCCTTAGGTGTTACTAGAGCCGTCACTGAAAATGATTAATATCGGTTCAGCTGTTGCTTTTTTGGGTTTTAAACATCTTTTAAATTTGACGTTATTCATCTCTACCAGGTCTTGGCAGAATTGTGTCCAGTCTCGTTTGTACTTGTCCGGGATTGGGTCGTCCCAGTGTAGCTTCTCTTCGATTCCCCAAAGTTGTCTCATTAAGATCTTTGCTCTGACCGTAAATGGCCCTGCCAACCCAAGCGGATCGTAAATACTGTTCACTTGTGATAAAATTATTGTCTTTGTTGTATTTGTATCATTTAAGCACTTTTGTTGCTTTGTATCCGATTACACACGGGTCTTCTTGTTATTCTTAGCAGCAGTTTTTAATTTAACTTTATACCCAAATTCATCTTGCATTGGATTCCAAACAACTCCAAGAACCTGTTCTGTTGCTGTCGATGCGTCATTGGGTACAGTCAGGGTTTTAGTTTGGTCTGTGTCATCATGGGTGAAAATCCATTCTTTCATTTTGAAACTTCCTTCCTCAAGTAAATTTTCTATATCTTTCGCAAGTTTCTTTGCTTTTTCTTTATCAGATACGCTCTCTATGATATCGTCCATGTATGTATTTTCCTTAATCACTTGTGCAGCTTTGGGATACTTGTCCTGTCCCATTTCAGCTGTCTTTCGCAATGCGATTGTGGCGATTGTTCCTGAAGGATTGTCACCGAACGACACTCTCTGTATTACATATGTGTCCGGTTGTTTTTCAGTGTCCATGTCTCTCCACAAAAAACGATGTGTATGCTGTTCTATCGTTTTCGTCTTCACTGCATGATACATTTTCTTTATATCGCCGATCAATGCTATCTGATTTCCTCTGAATCTTATGAGTATTCCCAGGAGATCATTGAGTAGGTGCGGTCCTTTCGCCCAGTAGTCGTTTAAAGTGTGGCCCATATAGCGTGCGCTGCTATTGAATACGATTCTCACCGGAGTTGATTTAGAGTCTGGTTTCAAAACCTCATGATGAGAGATGTAGTGAATTGGTCCTTTGTATTCCTCCAGTTCCTTTTTGCTGAATCTTC
>Ga0126336_10002762_pt1 | contig 10161 bp, 8 predicted proteins | sample SidCmetagenome_FD_92530 | JGI IMG/M metagenome (GOLD analysis project Ga0126336, IMG submission 92530) | Coral microbial communities from El Islote,Puerto Morelos, Mexico - Siderastrea C C metagenome | ecosystem: Host-associated > Invertebrates > Cnidaria > Coral | place: El Islote,Puerto...
CGGGTAGTTCGATGGCGTTCGTGATTTCAATGCCGATTTGTGCAAGAACATTGAGACGACAAGTGTTTGTTCAATCGCTTTCAATCAGAAATCCGATGTAGTTGTATTTTTTTATTTGGGGGAAGGGGAAGGGGATTTTTTGGGAGGGGGCAGCTTTTAGGGGGAGACATAAAGGTTTTTTCGAGGAGGTGGGTGGGGGGAATAAAGTTGTTTGTTTGAAAACTCGCACACTTCTAACTTGTTTATTAGGAAAAAAATCCGATTTAGTTGAATTTTTTATTTGGGGGAAGCAATTTTGTTTTTGGGGGGGAAGTTTTTTGGGGGGAGATAAAGAGGTTTTTTCGGGGGGGGGATAAAGTTTTAAGAGGGAAAAGTCCAGAGTCCAGAGTCCAGAGTCCAGGGTCTAGTCCAGCTTTTAGGATATGCCAAATTGCGTCTGTAACATCAGTGATTGTCACTAAAGATAGCTTTGGTAGAGATTGCCTACCCTGCAGTTCGCGCAGTTTTGGAGGGTTCTCTATCCTAGAAACAAGTTTTCTTAGCGTCAAGGTGTTCTCCTACCCTTTCCCCCACCCCATAAGAGAGCGTCTCGCGATCTAAGGTATTTCTTTCTTTTCTCCGTTCTCGCTCCAAAATGCACCTGAAGTGAAGGCTTGAGTGTTGCTAAGACGCCCATGTGGTTCCCATGTATTTCGTGTAGTCATTTCTGCTGTAAACACTTTGGGTTCTTGTGTTCACAATGCGGTAAATTACCTTCACATAAAATTTGGGCTACTCTCTTCGTAACCCCTTAAAATTACTACTGCCTGAAGTTCTACGATAAGGGAACAAAAGGATAATATCATATGGTACATTTTGAACAAGATAATTTTTTTTTCGTGGAATTTGTTGTTACCGTGATGTCTCCACCCCTATGTGGCAGTACATTAATTCGCAAATTGGATTAATGAATTTCTCTTTCCGGGTCATCCACAGGGGACGAACGCTGTTGCAGTTAAATCATTTATTCACTAGTTAACTATGACGTACGTTTTCCTCATTGCATAGACGAAGGGTCGAAAAGAAGGAAAGTCCTTTAACAGATCATCCGAGAGTGTGAAGCCTTGCTTTCCAGACTAGCCAGTGTGACAGGGATTTTTCCGTGACTATGTCGACCACAAACTTAAAATCTTTAGTGCTTTGTAATTACTCATTCTAAACCGTTCTTTTCATTTCCGACACCCCTTTTAAAAAACTGTAAACCCCTTGTTGGGATTGACACGGGTCACGTACCTTATATCCACTAACAACACTTATTCCACTCCGCGCGAATCCAGGTGATTATAGTTTAGACAAGGGACAGTAGTATAGTGATTATGCGGGTCGTTTCCGAGTCAGCGTAAACTGCTCTTTGACTCTTGTTTTTTGCAAGATTCCTAACAAAAATAAAATTAAGGTGAATGTTGTCTACAATGATTTAAGTCGGATAGCGTAATGCCGAGCAGTTTATATCCAAGGATTGACCGATTCTGTTGTACTTACAGTATGCTGTAATGATTGTAATCGTGGTTGGAGAGAAGGATTCTCGCTGTGAAAGGAGACTGTCTCGCCATACGGCAGAAAACAGTGAAGAAGGCCGATCAGCGGCCAGGAAGCCCGTATCTCTAAAGCGAAACCACATGATAACTGTGCTTAATCGGATTTGAAAGGTGGCGTTCGTATAGCGAAATACTAATCAATTTAGAGCCACTTAAAAGTGTATCTGGTGTGCAAGTTGGTGAGGTCCTAACCCAAGGAATTCTTGCCAACCAACCCATGTATAAAACCACAACATCACGGAAGGAAGATAAAAGGGCGCAAAAATTGATTTTTACGAAACTTTGATGCAGACACGATCCGAACAGATTATGCACTGTAAAAATAGTCATTACAGCATAACAAGCTTTATTTACACTTTTCCGTGACTTGATATAATTATTGGTGGTTTTTTATCCCATCTATCGCCAAAGTGTTTCGATAAGACAGTCTAAGCGCCGCAAATTTAATTTCCGTGCCCCGTTGACTTGCCGCTATGAAATTCTGTCAACTGCTTTTTAACCGTGTGAACCTGTTTAACATGTGTCAGAATGCTTCTTGCTGTACCTCAGTTCTTTGTATACTTTCTTCAACCGTTGCTCTGAAGGGGCGTTACACCTGAAATTTAACCTTTTCTTCACTTTGGCCATTTCCCTAGATTAGTTCTCCCGAGGGATAAAAAAACCATGTCCCCTAGGGACATATTTGGTTGGCCCGGATTTTTTAAACCGTTTTATCGAATCTTATCGTGACTCTCTAGTACTATTATGTTTTCCGTTATGCCAAACCATGGGTGACTAAAACAAAGCAACGTCTGGGAAGCCAAATTTTTCCTTACGGAACCTCCATTACCAGGCGGACTCCTCCCTTCTACGAACAGTTCGCTTGGCACGAAAGAGATCAAAATTTATATTAACTCCGGTATTTCTTGTAATACGAACACTATTTGGACACCTTTCGCTGTGTGCATTTTTAAAAGAGATTCGACTGTAGTTTCTGTGAGGAAACTGTAGAGAAAGGAGCCTATCGTGGGGCTCCTGACAGAGAGTATTCCCTCCTGGCCATCGCCCCACCTCATGTTCTGTGTCTTTGTTTGTTTTGAGGCGTTTACGACCTGTTAAAAGCATTTAGAGGCATCCGTGTCACAAGTAATATACAGAGTTCGTTTCCATGTTGCATCCGGATTTGCGAACTCTCAACACTTCAATTCGTTCTGCACATATCCGATAAACTCTATCCTGCAGAATCGAATGTAATATGCATGATAGATATGAGGCGATATATTATTCTTGTGCTTCAAAACAAGATGTTTGTTAGCCTATGGAAGCCTATTATGCCAACAACAAAAATCCCTCATAATAAAAATCCATTTCTTCGGTTTCTCTTTGTTGTTGTCACAACCCCCGGGCCATTTTTAGCACTCCGGTGTTCAAGATGACATCATGGACATCCCAACCTCTTTCCCAGGTTCATGACGTCCTTTCACGGGGTGGGCTGGGCAGCAGGTGAAATTTCACTGATGGGCATCTTGAAATGTTTCTGGATGTAACGTTGTCGAAAATAGCATATAACAGTAGTATTGACTTTGATTCTACTCAATTTGTTAAACAGTTGGTTTTGTTAATTAGTTTGTTTTTCGTTAATTAAAGGGGAAATGGATGCCGTCCACAAGTGGGCGTAAAAACTCATTTCCCCTCTTACAGCTTTGATTTACTGTTGATACGGCAACAGAATATTTACCGGAACTAGTTTATATCATAAACTGGTCTATTTTGTTTTCTCTGAGAACACCATCAAACCAGCCTTCGACCGGAGGTCTGATTGAGTAACTTTGCATGAACGTTCCCAGCGCATCCGAGTACATATGCCAGGGTACGTACGGCCTCCAGCCTCGATCCCAGGGCTTTTCCCTTAATTTTTTTACTAATCCTCATCCTCAGAAATTCAAAAAAAGGGACGAGCTCTGGTTGTATGGGTTCCATTGGCTCCAATATTCGCTGTCAGAATGTTTCAATTCCGTCGACTCTTTCTTCAAAACACAAAACCGCTCCCTACCGAATGGCATTTCAGTAGAACGGTAAACAAAACGCCCCCGAAACTACACAGGAACAACTAGGAGCATAAATTCCGCAAACACCCTCGGAATCCGTGGGAAGTGTGTTCGTTCCTATCCCGCGTTCCCGGCCTGGCCCAATTCATACTCGGTAAAGAATTGTCATCATTAACTGTGGCGATTGATCCGTTTTTGTGTGGCTCTGGTCTACTTATTACTGATCAAAACGGATCGTTAGATAAGTATGAGCTACAAAGTGTACGTGCTAGTCCCAAAAGTGCTAGTTCCAAGGGAATAAAAGAGTTGAGAGATAATTCATATAGTAACTGGTTCGCTGATGATTAAATGGAATTTGCTGTTTCCTGATTGGCAAAGTAGGTAGGTAGGTGTTATACGTGGCCGAGGTGCATAGGAGTATTTATTAACGCAGTGGAAGGAGACGAGGAAAACGTCAGCTTTCGTACGTGGGTGTGTAAATACAAGGTGAAAGAAAATTTATTCAGCAAGACTGGAAAAGAAAACAAGGTGAAACTTATAATAGTCGCCACTCGGCTCCGTCTCAGAAACACATCGTGTCTGGGCTGGTTACCGGTCTCCTCACTGATTGAAATAAGAAGATTAACATACTAAAGATTTGGTGGTAGATCAATATCTCGAGTTTTCTGCAACTCTCTGCTCAAAGATACTACTGACCATAAGACTACCATAAGATTATATCCAACAGCAAACAATAAAGATTAATTCGATTAGACTCCCTTGTATGGCGTGATCGTTCCAGAAAAAAAAAAAAGTTGAAAGGGTTTAGTAGACAGTGCGTGGGCACATGATATATTTTTTAAAACCTTAGCATGGGAGCATGTAAGGTAAGTCAAACAACTTCGTCCGAATTACGGCCGTCCCACTTGCGGACGTGATGACACATATATTTCTATTCAGGGGCAAATGCTGCCGTGCTCCAAACCACCGATTTACGTTAATCCCCTAACTCAATGGTCCGATTTGACTAATTTTGATAGGAATTTCGCTGTCTTTCTTTTCTCAAATTTTAGTATTTTTCCCCGCGGTTTTCCTATGTTACTCTACCCTAACTATGGGAGGTCCGATTTATATTTTCCGGGCACAGATGGTTTTCCAATTGCCGCGTTGAATCGAGGCATCTTTGCTATTTTTGTTCGCCAGCGGCAAATTGCGTGTGATCAAGCAGGAAGTATTCCATCGTCTCTGTTTTGCAATCTTTGCACTGCCTGCGCCGAGAGCCCCCCGAACAATTTCCGGTTTGCGAGATTTCCAAACTGTGTTGAAATGGATGTCAATCGTGGGTGCACGGGCGTGATCCCAATACTTGTGAGGAGACGTAAGTGTAAATTGCGTAAATACGTTAATTTATTATATTGACGAGAAACAGATCTCCGAGGCGAAAAGGCGGCTGTTTCTGCTTCCTTTGGTACTGTTCTGGTCTTTGTTTTCAACCGCAAAATCGCTGTGACGATATTCTTGTCTACAACGTGAGATAGGTAAACACAACAAACATTCGTATGAATAGAATTATATGAAGATCATCGCAGTGAAGGTGTTTCAACTTAAGCAGTTATAAAGAAGAAACCTGAAAAAGTTTCCGTTCAAGCCTGAATTTTTTCAGGTTTCTTTTCAACTGCTTAAGTTGAAACACCTTCGCTGCGATGATCTTCATATAATTCTATCTTTATCCGCGGTTCAAATATATGATTATTTCATATACTCATATTCCTTCGTATGAATGTTAACATGCAACTCGTCTAAGTATTTTGGGATGTAATTAATAAATTGACTACTTCATATTTAGCCTCCTGCGTTCGTCACGAACCCCTAACCTTTGTTTTTATCTCGACACAATCCCGCCTCCTGGGCTGTGTTTATCATTCACAGTTGTGTGAAGTTTTACACTTGTATTGTTTTCTTTTGCGATATATTTGATAGCTGCCGATAAATATTTATACAAAGCAGAGCTTGAAATTGGATCAAGAAACACGCATAAACCCTCAGCAAACCTAGCTGAAATCAAGCCTTGTAATACCTCAGGAAACATTTTTTAGTGTGGGATGAACGTTGCGACTTTTAATGGCGAAAAATGTCTGCTTTCAGGAAGATTCTACAAGGTGGCCCTTGAATAGCGTCATGCCCCCTATCACGCCCCGCCATGAAAGCTTTAATTTATCATCTCCATTTACAATTTACCCGACAACGGGCTTTCTGATTGGCCGTCCGTCACCCCACCTAACTCCATGTCAATCCCATCTTGTCATTCTAGGCACATTTCATGTGTTTTCTTGGAGCACACGGTTCAAGCCATGCAAGCAACACAAAATAATCTCGGATTGTTTCGCGTGTTCAAGCCAACGATTCTATTTCACGCACCCTCGCTACCTTCTCTTCAACAAATCTTTCGCCCGCCGGAGCTTGGCAATTCGTCCGCGTTTTGGAAGCAATCTGTAGCTTCGCTCGGCTTTTCTACTGGTTTTACTACAGCGCCTCCACCCTCTGTTAACGTTGAAGTTTCTCCGATGAGTTTCTGCGCTGAAGCCCAGACGGTCATTCCCTCCATTTGTGTTGTATCTCAGGATTCTGATCAGTCGTGCAAGATTCTGAAATCCGCGCCAGATTTACAAGTGCTCAAGGAATCGGCCGAAAAATCGAACGTTTGCGGTGTCCCAAATTTAAACGGCAAAACCAGAAAGAAGAAATACCCTTGTCCGTTGTGTGATATACGATGCAGCAACAATGGACAACTTCAAGGTCATTTGCGAATTCACACTGGTGAAAAACCGTTTCAGTGTACTTTTGATGGCTGTGATAGGCGTTTTGCTCGCAACGAGGAATTAACTCGACATAAACGCATTCACACCGGTGTACGACCTCACAAGTGCGAAATCTGCAACAAGGCTTTCGGTAGGAAGGATCACTTGAGCAAACATCAAAAGACACATCTTCAAACTTCTGAGAAAAAAGTGTTTACATGCGTTGTGCTGGGATGCGGTCAGAAGTACAGTCGGTCTGATGCCTTAACTCGGCACCAGTGGACTGCTCATTCACTGACCAAGGCAAATTCCAGAGCCCTCAAGCGCTTCCCTCGAGATCCTCATGTTTTGAGAGCCGTGAATCAATGTCCAGTCCCGGCGACTGGCACCTGGACACTCTAGCGTATTTGTCGTCCTCGTAATGTTTATTGTGACCCTTGATTAAAAGGAATAGGAGCCGAAGAACAGGCGCATTTATGACTAAGGCCTAACAGAGAAGGGACACTGAAGGAACGTGGAAAAGCAGGCGTGAGAATTGAGCTACACAGTCTATGAACTTATGCTGGGAGATAAAGTGTATTAAGACCGCTATCATCGCCTGTTGGCATTTACTGCGTAGTTTCATGGTGGTATAAATTTTTGTGAGCGCGACCTTTTACGTGAAACTTAATCTCGTTTGGACAAGTCTACCCGGCCGACATTTGATGCGTTGCGATTGTGGGTTCACAAAGAAAGCCGCCGCTGCTAGGCTGGCGACCCGAGAACAAACTGACGAGAAGAGACTAATCTGATTCGAGAAAGAGCCAAGTATTAACAAGTAGATTATAAATGATCGAAAGAGTATTTATTTTCTTCTAAAAGTTCTACTTCGCTTCCTCTGTTTGTTTTTTTACAATTGAACAGCTTTCACAAATTTCAGTTAAAATTTGCAAATCAACACCGATCAAAGGGTAATTAAGAATTCTATTAAGAACAATGTTAGCTAAAGCGCCTCATTGTCAATTAACAACAAAATTGTTATCTTTGGCAATCCATTGTTCCACTTAAATGTCGTTTTGCCCACCAATTCAATGAAAGAAAAACAACTGCGCCAAACATGAACAATTAACACTGACGCCGGAAAAGAGACAGCGCATTTTTTGTGGGAAAATTGACAGACAATGGAATCATTTTAATACGGAACTAACAGGTTAGGTGTTTCAATAGTTGTAATTAATAATGTCTAATACAGAAGTTATTTGCACGTTATCTTGTAATTGTTCTTTTTTCCTGCGTTTTCAATCCTTATTTAAGAATGGGAGGACGGTTTGGTACTAGTAATTCCAGGATTAGAGAATTGAGCCTCTGAGCTGTGCCAAAATCGGAAAATCAACTGCGGACATAGGCGAGGGTGCGGGTCTGTGACACCTCACGCCTACCGTAAGCATTCGAAATGGTAATTGTCGCGTTTCAGTAACATTCCAGGGTGGTGCTCAAAACTGTTTGATGGCAGTTGTGACATTTCGTTGGAGATTCTTTTCCGTGATGAAGAAAGCTTTTGAGAGATCTGAAGTTCAGCTCTCATGTAAAGAATTTTTTCTATTCCGTGACAAACAATCGCTTACACTTCTTAATCCAAGCATCCCGTCGTATTATTGTGACCAATTATAAAGATGTGTACGTGCGTGCGCCATTAAGATGTGCGGTCCGCTTTTAACTTTTTTTTTATTACATTCTCCTTTATTTGAATTGCTTTGTTTGCGGTTTTCGTTTTTCAAACGGAATGTGAAACACTTAAGTGCTTCCCCTAAGAAAGTGAATGACCAAGTCTTTGCTTCGGCCTTTCCTGTCCGAACCTCTTTCATTTATTTGCGGTTTCCAAAGAGCCATTGACTTATTCTCGACTGGTAGGAGAAGAAACTAATGATGATGTTAATGGTTAGTTAATGGTAAGCGTGGGCAGTGCGTGGGCGCCGTCAATTCAGTCTTTCCTCAGCGGCTCAGTATTCAGCGACATTTTTTAACCACCGTTACGTGAAAATATTTGTTTCCCAGAACATTGTATTTACTTTGCCTTGCCAGTACTACTTCCTTCGTTTCGGATATTGCGAGGGCAGAAAACTTAAAAAGTTTAAGATGTTGGTCTTGAAGAATTTACTATCTTGACATTTCGGAGCCTTTGCTCAGAAAATTTGTTTGAGTGAGTCCCATCTGCACTGGAATACGTTTTTGTTTAAAAGGTGAAAGCTTTTGAAAGTGCATCATTTGCAAGACGCATTGTTCTAGTGTGAACAGGTGAAATAAAAACCCAATGTGGACGGGGGATTAGGAGGTGTAATTGGACGGCAAAATCAGTCATCTCGCCATTGTCACAATAAATTCCAAAGGGTGTTCTCAGGATAGATCCAATAGGCCCTTTCCGAATTGTCTTGTGCCTCTTTTTCAAAGCGAGGCTTCGTGCAAAACTTTTCATATGAAAATGAGTTTCATATGCATGTGAATGAAAACTCATTTTCATATGAAAGGCTATGCTCCAAGACTCGCTTTGAAGAAGAGGTACGAGACAACTCGGAAATGGCCTATTGAGACAATTTGACTTTAGGTAAAGGTCTTTCTGTCATTGGATAAATTTGTAGGATTTTGTAATATTTAATAGTAGGGACAAACGCTTAAGAAAAGTCCTTTAACTTAAAAAGTGAATTCCCGGTTTATAAATAACACTGGTTGCCTTAACTTGATCTGGTTATTGAGAGTACAGCTACTAAATTAGAAAGGAATTTCGTTCCCCGCCCCCCTCCAACTTGTTGAGAGATAAAACAAAAGTCTTCGTCGTGACGCTTTGGGGTGAGTTGCATAAAAACTAACGCCGGGCGTAACTACTAACCTCAGACGTTAAAATAGTGACTTTGACTGTTTTGTGCAACTCGCCGGGCGTATTTGAAGACTGTGTCAATAGCAGTCTTTGATTTGTTTAGTTAACAGCGCAAGACTACAGAGAAGAGAAGAGTTCTCTCTTCGAGCGTGTATTTGGAAAATCCCAGTCTTGCCCATGTTCCCCTCTAAGGAAGTGAAGTGAACTCAAGTGATACTCGTGAAGCTCAGTAAATTTGACGCTTTCTATTATATGGGAGAGGTTATGTAGACGTTCTTGCTATATTCAGTCTTCGAACAACTTAATGTAGTGTAAATTTAGAGAGTAGGAAAAAAAGAGAGTTTGACTCCTGGTGTCAGACATATCAGAATCAGCCTTAACCTTTTCACTGCTCTCTCTCTCTCTCTCTCTCTCTCTCTCTCTCTCTCTCTCTCTCTCTCTCTCCAAAAAAAAAAAACCACCGCATTTTTACCGTTAAAACGGTTTTTTGAGTGCTATGTTGACAAATCCACTAAACTTTGCTTTGCTCTAAACCAGATTCTGTGGTAAATTGTACAATATTTTGTTTTAACATGTTTAACGCATGCGCATAAGTCAAACTTTGGACTTCCGGATTCATTCCAAATTTTTTTCTTGCTTCTTTTCCTTTTCTTTTTCTTTCCCTTTCTACTCTCTTTATCTTGTTCCCTTTATCCCCTTTCTATCCACTGGAAAAGTTTTGGCCTCAGCCCTTCGAAAACACCTGGAAATGGACCGATGATCAATTACCAATTTTGCACCCAATATTGGACACGGAATAACCCTGCCAGAATTTGGTCGATATTCTAATTCAAAACGAACACGGACACGTATGGATCGATCTGTCCTTGCTGCTCATCAAAACAATCTGGTGTCGTCAAAAAATGATGACGTCACAAGTGGTTCAATGC
>Ga0126336_10002764_pt1 | contig 10161 bp, 6 predicted proteins | sample SidCmetagenome_FD_92530 | JGI IMG/M metagenome (GOLD analysis project Ga0126336, IMG submission 92530) | Coral microbial communities from El Islote,Puerto Morelos, Mexico - Siderastrea C C metagenome | ecosystem: Host-associated > Invertebrates > Cnidaria > Coral | place: El Islote,Puerto...
GTTCTTTAAAAATGGCAATCCCAAACCCCGGACTTCTGGCACAAAAAAAAATTTTTCACCCTTTTTTTTTAAAATTTTAAATTTATTTAAAAATTTTTTCCAAAAGCCGTTTTGTTTTTTTTTTTTTTTTTTTTTTTGCTTTATGGTTGTAAAACTGGTGACATTAAGCAATCTAGATAATTTGGCAGGATACTGCCGATCGGCCAGTGAAAAAAAAATGCGCGTGCTTGACTTACCACAGCAGGATTCAAACACCAGAAGTTTAATGATTGTGTCCACTCCTTCCTCATTCCTGAAAGATTTAAAATTAGACAGAGGCAATCACTTGTTCAAGGCTGCAAAATTAGGACTTAACTAACCAATCAGCAGCAAGCTCGACCAACTATCTTGAGACACCTTGCTGTCTTCTCACTAGCCTTTGCAGCCGCCTACAAGGCATCAAGTGTCTCAAGAAAAATTTGTCTTGGGATGAGGTTATTGCCGTTAGCCCCAAAATTAAGAGCCCCCAGCTTCCTCGGACATTTTACATTTTACCTACTTCCCAAAGAACAAAAATCATGTGAATTTCAAACCCAAAAATAACTTTTGCAGTTCCACGCAACTTAAAGTCCGAGTGCCTCCCCCCCCCCGCCCTGCCCTGTCCTTATATTCTATTAGGGCTGTGCGTCGCTTTGTTACGAGTGAATGAAAGTATTGTTGAGGACCCTACACAAGAAGGGTCTTGACAGCTAATTGCAACTAGCTCAAGAATGATTTAAAGGTGCTCATTAACTTGTCATGCAGCACAAAACCAAAGCAACATCTAACTCTCACCTCCATGATGAGATCTTCTCCATCCTCCAGGCTAAAGTGATTTGCAAAGAAAGGGAAACAAGAAAATAAACAAATATAGTATCACTTCCCACTTTATCACTTCTGGCCTTTGTAGCAGTCGTTTCCAATTCCTTTTAGCCAAGCGGGAGAAGCGTGAGCCAAGCGGAAGGGGAGGGGTTTATGTATCCCGCTTGGCTAAAGGAAATGGAAACGTTTGCTACGCAGGCTATATCACTTCCTAGTAATAAGTCAACAGCAAAGAAACAGTCTGTCACAAAATGATAGAGCATATCAGAATTTATCAGCAGCCTAAGCAAAATCTGAGAAGTTTGGATGAAAAGTTACTAAAGCAAAAGTTTTCAGAAACCGAGAAATCCCATAAACACGTCTCCATAGTAAAACGCAAGTTTCCCTAACAATACAAATTCTGATAGCTTCAGTTAATCGTTTGTCTCATGATTCAGTTGCTATGATGTGGATCGCCACGTTTTGACTGCTATACTGCTGGTCTTCATTGTTAGGGTGAAGTCTTATGTGAATGGCCTCCTTAACCCCACGGGTGTACCAGTGTACATGTGGAACAAGGTTAAGTTTATTGACCACGACCCACTGACACAAAGCCAGTCGAAACTATCGCCTGATGAAGACCAGCAGTATAGCAGCTGAAACATCGCGATCCACATCAAAGTGCCTAAATCGTGAGGCAAACGATTAACTGAAGCTTTCATTTCAAACCAAGATGAATACCATCTTTCATGATAATACAAATTCTGTCCATTGTCTGATTTTTCTTTGTACAAACCCAATTTGAAGCTACTTCTTCAGGTTTTATCCAGTTCCGTTTTAACCCTTCAAGCCCTAATGGTGACGAAAATGAAATTTCTCTTTACATTATCATTACTTGTTCTAACATTCAAGTGATGAGAATAAAGGAAGTGATCACCAAGGATTAGTTGTCTTGATATTTAGACAAATTCTCCTTACTAATTCCATAAGAAATGTTTGGCGAACAGTAAGGAGAATATGCATTTTTATATCGGGGCTTAAAGGGTTAAACGATTAGTTCCAGCCTTGGCAGGATTACCATTAGAAGTTCTTTATCAGATGACTGACATAGTGCTAGCCAATCAACTGATTTTAAACAAATTTGTTCCCAGTCCTCTGCTCTGACTAAAGTAGCCAAAAGGGGTCTAAACACAATTGATAGGCTCAAAAGGACAAGCATAACTAAGGAGAGTTGATTTTTGCTTAGAATAGCATGATTTTAGGCAAATGGGCTTGCATTAAAATACCCAACAAATGAAATAAACAGTCTAGTTGCTTCATTATCATTTATATGAGTAAATGTTCACTGACTTAACAGTTGTTAAATCAAATTCAACTTACCAAGACCTGCACATCTCGAACCATAACAGAGGTTTTCAGTATGGCACATCTGAAAAATTTCAGAAGTATTGTTTTAGTTTCTGATTCTTACATTTATGTAAGGGTCACTCTAGAAATAGAGTTTTAAGGACCCAGTGGGCTGCCTTCGAAATATCCAGAAAGCGTCTTTTCACAAAATGAGGTTAAAAATATTTATTTCATCACATTCCAAAATGTTAGCAGCCTAAAAACATTCAAATCTTTTGTAATAACACTCCACTGGTAGATTATTTTGTAGTTTGCAGTGACACAACTACAAAGTGATTACAAACACTAGTTTTCAAACAACTATTTAAATGTGAAACCTTTTTTAACAGGTAGTCCCTGTCATCACATTGTTATCTTAGACAAGAAACCTTACTCCACATTGTCTCTGTCCACCCAGATGTATAAATGGGTACCGGCGACATACTGCTGGGGATAACCCTGCGATGGACTAGCATCCCATTCATGGGGGAGTAGCAATACTCTCAGTTGCTTCATGCTATAGAAAGCTCCAGCTATGTGGGCATCCGGTGGCTTGTGTGCAACTTCACCCCTACCTCTTTTGGGCTTCCCGTGTGAGATATTTTGTGTGCCACATCTGGCACACCCATACCCCTGCAAATTTGATGCGCCTATATATGTTCTTTATGGTAATTCCTGCAATGCTGTTTTTGGATAAAACCCATGCATATAATTATAGAAGTATATTATTTTGTTAATAAGTTAAGAAGTTAAGTTAATAATGTTAACCTAACCTGTAGTCATTAATATAATGCATGTTGTTTCCCAGCATAAATTTGCCTATCAGAAATATTCCCTCGAAGAGAGCAGCAGCGTGAGATGACAGTGATGGCATGCCCTGGCTGCAAAAGTAAAGACAGTGAAATTCTATTAAGGAGTTTGGACATTATGCCTGCCTCTAGAAAGCCAAACCAACAAGGCTTGAGTGCTGCATTGTATTTTCATTACACTTTCATGTACAGCTGTACCCAGTTCTTTTTGAGTGTGTACAACATGCGAGCCAGCAAGGCATGCGAGCCATGCAAGTCAACGTGCGAGGCATGCGAGCCATTCTTGCGAGCCATGTGAGTCATATAAAATAACTGTCATGTCACGAATTGAAATTTTTTTTTTGATGAAAAGTACGAAACTAATCTGTGGACTCTGTGGGATCACTCCCGTGTTTTTGGTCAGCGGATTCTCTACGATTATTTATTTATTTATTTATAAAAGTACAACTGGCAGACAAAATCCTCTCTCAATAATCTCTCTCGAGTTCCTTGTTTAGTTGTTTAATTTATTCCCTCAAATCATAAATTGGAAACCTAATGTCTTCCCTTGACCGACCATCCTTTCCAAACGATGATTGTCAGTTTCCTTGTGGCAAGCTCTCACAGTTTTGCCCGCCGAAGAAACCGTCATCTACGCAGGGTATTACATTTCGATTACATTGAGAGCTGGATGGCAGATTTTTTTAAGTCCTGATGCCAATATACAAATTCTCCTTCCCGTCTCTAAACGTTTCCTGTAGCCTATGACTATTTTAGAGAACTTGTTTAAAATTCAAGACAATTTCTCTTTCATGATCACTTCCTTTATTCTCACAACCTTTTTATGGGTATGAACAAGTGTATTGATACTCTGGGGAGAAATTTGATACTGACTGGTGGGACTTGAAGGGTTAAAACAGCCGTACAATTTGTTAAACAAATTAGCGTCCCCAACGTTGCTTTCATGGCAAGGTTGTTTGCATGGCATTTTGGTCAACTTTTATTTTGTTAGAAACTTCACTAATTACATATGAACTTGCGGATTAATTTTCAATTTTGATTAATTATTCAATTTTCAATACATGCAGTTGGTCACTGAATTAGGTTAATATGAACTGCAATGAAATATATAATTTTATATATATATCAAGAAGTACAAGTGGTATTAAATCAGGTTATTCCAAGGCTAAGTCTCTGTTCTTGCGTTAAATCTTAGTCGAAATACAATGTCACTTTTAATAGATGGACAAAAAAGAATAATAACGGAATTTTGCAATAGAACAGGACTGGGAACTAATATTTGCCTCGCATGACTCACATGGCTCGCTGGCTCGCAGTTTGTCAAGACCCTTGTTTTTCTGTAAGAGCTGTTGTTCTTTTAAGGCACTTCGTGCCATTTTCTTTTACTGCTCTTTAATGCCCTCTAGTTAAGTGACGTGGGTTTTTAAAGTGACACCACCATTATGCATGTGCCCATGCTCACATGCATGCTAACATTGCAAGAAATTACGTACAAAAAGGATTCACAACAACATTTAACCCTTTAAGCCCCAAGAGTGACAAGCATCTAATTTCTGCTTACTATTTCACTAGTTGATAAAATACACAGGTCGCGAGAATGAAGGAAATGATCCCCAGACATGAAATGTCTTGATGTTTAATCATATTCTCCCAACTAGAAACATAAGAAGTATGTAGAGAACAGTGAGGAGAATATCCAGGTGGATAATTGGGCTTAAAGGGTTAACTGAACCAGCTCAAGACAGGCATCTGGTTCTGGTCGCAGAAAGCAATGATAGGATAGGTAGACACCTTACACAACCAGATAATGGGTGCCAGAAGTTTTTCTCATACACTTCATGGTGCACTTGGCTGAAGGACAATTAGCAAGTTCCAAAAAGGGGCGCAGTAATGTAGTTTTAGCATGTTGGACCTCAGACCTGAAGGTCAGTGGTTCAAAGCCCAGACCCTGTCATCATGTTGCTCTTTAGACAAGAATTTTTACCCCACATCGTTTCTCTCTACCCAGGTGTATAAAATGGGTACTGGCAACATACTGCTGGGGGCAACCCTGCAATGGACTAGCATCCCATCCAGAGGGAGTAGCCATACTCTCAGTTGCTTCATGCTACAGAAACCGGGTTAAGCTTCGGCTGTGTGGGCCAAAAAAGACTATTCACAAGGTTGTCATGGTACGATCAATGCTGTCCTTGATGCCTGCATGACGCCACCGATCTATGAGGCTTTTTTACCAAGCTCAACTTTCGGTATGAGTTTAATCTCGAAGGAAATTTTGGAACTATTGCTCAAATCTCATCTACAAGCCTAGATCAAACTTACTTTTTTGGATCTTTTGCAGATGCCATTACAAACTGAAAATGTTCCTGGGGAAAGAGGAAAATTAAATGCAAATAAGACAATTTCAAGTAAAGTACAAACAGTGCTAATCTTCTTCTTCCTGATAAGAGCCCAAGTATACTTTAAATCAGTTTTCTACTTGACAGAAATTAAAAAGAACTGAAAGTACCAATCAGGAGCTTTTGTTTAGGACTTTATCCACAGACTCAAAAGTTAGAAACAACTTGAACAACATGATAAAAAGCAACACAATATATACAGCTCAACAGCTACCATTTGTGCTGCACATTACGATTGCAAACACAGATGCAATGTAAGAAAATACTTTTAAAGCATAATCATTTTTTGAAACTCTTGACTTCTGAATTTTACCACAACTTTGGTTCAATAACCCCCAATTTTTCTGTTGTTCAGAGGTTTGATTAACACATTAAAATTCATGCTTGCAGGGTTGTCCACAACTTTTCAAGTAGCTGGCAAAAATTTGTAAGTAGCCAGATAGTGATTATCAAGCGCCAAAGGCAATCCCTTCTAGGGGGTCTGGGGGCATGCCCCCAAAGGAAATTTTTACATTTTAAGTCCCCAGAAACAGAATTTCCTTGATTCTGAGCACAAATTTCCAATAATGTCAGTTCCAAAAGTAATCGTAGCTTTTCAATTTTATTTGTATTAACGCATGCCCCCAAAGGAAATTTTTACATGTTAAGTCCCCAGAAACGGAATTTCCTTGATTCTGAGCACAAATTTCCAATAATGTCAGTTCCAAACGTAATCGTAACTTTTCAATTTTATTTGAATTAAATCATGCCTTCAGTGGTTTTCTACAGTAATTCCCAGAATTCAACGTATTGAACTAATAATAAACAATATAATATACAATAGAGTTAGACAATAGAGTACCTTGTATGTATTATTTTTAAGTCAAAATAAGTTTCATTTTCATATATTTGCGCCAGTAAAGGAACGAATAATTTGTCATTAAAAAAACATATATGTATATATCACAAAAGTAGCCGGCACAAACGACCCAAGTAGCCGCTTAATTCTGCTGGCTGCCAGCTGTTAGGGACAACCCTGTGCTTGGAAGCTTTAAACAACTGAACCAGGGCAACTGAAAGGAAATGGAAAAATGCAACGGCCATAAGATGTTTTGGGGTGAGTTGCATAAAACCTAACGCGGGGCGTCAGAGTGACTTTGGAGTGAATTTCTGACGTTAGAAGATACGACGGATGTCAAGTTTTATGCAACTCGCCCACGTTGTTTTGGCTTCCCCCTAACGTATAAGAGATGGCGTATTTACGTAGTATTAGCATATTAACCCATTAAGCCCCAATAGTGACAAGCATCTATTTTCTCCTTACAACATCACTAGCTTGATCAAGCATACTGGTCATGAAAATGAAGGAAATGAAACATCTTGATGTTTCAGCAAATTCTCTCAAGTAGTACCATATAAAATATATGGGCAATAGGGAGGAGAATACGGTATGCATGCTGATATTGAGCCTCAGGGCGAAGCCTCCCCGGATAAAACTTTAATGAGTAGCCCCCAGGCATTCAGCACATTGTGAGCATGGGATCAAGAAAACATCTGAGATGTTATAAGAGCTTACAAAATAAATGTTGAAAGTTGCAGGAGTGATTCCATGCTTCTCCATTGCTGACACAATTTCCTTGCCCGACCAGACCTTAGATGACTGTTCAAAGCCTCTCTCTTTTAAATGTGCGGAGCTCTCATGCATCCACCTTAAAAAGCTCCCAATCTATTGGCAGAAAAGAACGACAAAACACTTTATCAGTTTTTTTTTGTAATGTCACAGATCAGCATGAGAAGCCCCCCTGTTAACCACTCCTTTCTTGTTACTAAATAATAAGAATCAAGTTAGTCCTGGATTAAGTGACCAGGATGCTGTCTTTGACAAAGAAAGTTCATGACCAGTAGGGTTTCGTGGTGCCAAACAACTCCTCTTGATTATTTTGCTTGTACTTTTAAGCACATTGCCTGGCATGTCCTGCAAACTTGCTGAACCAGCCAAGAATCCTCAAAATGAGGGGTAGGCTGTACAAAAAATCAATGCAAAGTCACTTCACATACTGTATTTATTTCACGTACTGTAGCTTGCTTTTTACACTCATAATTTTGTAACATAGCATATGTGTGTTTATCTTATGAAATAAAGACTTATTATTATTATTATTATTATTATTATTATTATTATTAGTATTAGTATTACTATTATTATTATTATTACTCCTGTTCTATTGTTATCTATGTTAAAGAAGGTGCAGGGCTCCAAGTGAATTATTAAAAAAAATTCTTAAAAAAGTAATTTTTTACATTTCTGTGATAAATGGCTCATCACTTCTGAAAACAGGCACCAGTGTAAATTTAACAGGGATTTAATTTACCATCAAATGTAGGGCCTTGTGATTCTCTGTCAACACCTGCAAGTGAACTACAGAGAAAGTAAAAAAATTACGTCAATAAATAAAACACAAACAGATCCCAGTGCAAAAAATCAAGCAACCCTCTCTTGGTTTTTTAAGGAGTTAGCAGCATAAGAGAACCACTTATAACTCAACTGAAAACTTTCCTTACACTAAGAAATTTCATTAGTTTTACAGATTGTTTGTCATGCTTTCAAGCAAACAAACGTTTAAAGCTAAAAATCAGATATAATACTGCTAATAACTTACAAGTGTAGTTTACAAAGATAGCCTACATGTAGGTGCTCTTGCTAGCAAGGGGTTGGGGAGGGTGCCAAGGTCAAAATCCAGTCCAAAGTACTCAGTAAATAAATGAGGGGATTAGTTTCTTAAGAAACTGTGGTGCTGCATCAGTGGGGAAGTGAAAAACAAAATGTTCGATTTATCAACTGAGTTGATAAGGTAAATTGGCTACTGTAGAGAATTTGAAAGCTGACATTTGAGGAGTAAACTCAGTAAATAACTGTCATATTCTACTCTAAGAGCATGACCAGGTGGTATTCTGTTAGTCCTGTAATATGACTGGTTCTGGGGGCAGGCAGAATTTTCCTATATCTGACTTTGGACACGGTAACCACATGAAACCATCCTGTAATATGGCAAACCCCAGCTGGACTACACAAATGCATGTGGTAAAACATATGCTAACAGTGATGCATGTGATAAAACATGCTAACAGTTGTTTGTTGGAGAAGAAGTAAGGAGTGGAATTACAACTTGATCCTGTTATTCATCAAAAAAGCGAGTGTGTGGCAACCATCAGCCTTTAAGACTATTGGGGGGGGGGGAGGAGGCAATGAAGCCCTCTGATGAAGTACTGACCGATGCCACATGTGTTGTACTCTGAGAGGTTTTCCTTTTTACTCTTTTTTCAGCAGCAAATTGAAGATTTGATTACCTGCCATGGCAAAGCAATGATTCATCAACTCACTTTCATTCCTTGTGATTGACAACATTCAAACAAGGCAAATACTTGTTTGAGTACTGTAGTCAGACTAACTGAATCCACAAACAATTTAAAATTGTTCATATGAAAAAATGTTGCTTATAACCTGAGTTCTTCTGGACTGGCTGGAAAATAATAATTATTTTCCAGCCAGTCCAGAAGAACTCAGGGGATGTCCATACACCATGACCAAGAGCCAAATAATTCTTATTTCGACATCCCCCAAACTACGAGCAGTCTCTCTTTCCACTCAAGGATAGTCGAGCAAAACGAACAAACAAGCAAATGCAAATTGTTATGTGACACGTGCAGAAATTGCCTGCCACGTTGATACGTGAGTGTAGCGAGCCAGAAATCGCTATACTTGCGTATCAACACGGCAGGCAGTTCGCGGCTCGCTAAACTCGGCTTGACATGCATGTCACATAACAATGCGGCAAGCTATTTTCGTGCGTGCTCGCTCGCTTGTTAATTTTGCTCAACTATCCCTGAGCGGGAAGAGAGACTGCTCGTAGTCTAGACCTCCCCTGACTGTGAGTCAAATAGTTTCCTCTGACCCTTCCACTGAGTCAACAAGTACATATCATTGAATTCTCTACCTAGCCTGTCAAGCTCATCCAATGTGTTTTGTAAATCCACGGCTGTTAGAGTAAGGCTGGCTGAGTCACGAGCTGAGTCCTCTACGTTGTGTGCTTCATCCAAGACTAAAATCTGATCTTTGAGATTAATTTCCATCTGTAAATAACATGAATAAAGGCACTGTTACTTGAGGCAATTTTTCCTGCAACTTGCAATGCAAAACCATTGTGAGGAGACACTGGCAAGTCTTGGACAAAATTGAGTGTAACACTTCTTCTTTGTAACCTGTCTTGCAATGAAAAATTACACTGCGAGTTGCAGGTAAAGTGGACTGGTCTTTGACTTTTCGCAACATTGTGAAATAGTTGCAGCATGTAAGGTGTATTCCACAACTTCTCTCACAGTGCTTGTGTCATCATTGTGTTGCAGGAAAAATTGCCTTGTGTAACAGCTCTTTAAGACTAATCAAGGCTTTGTGCTCTTTTGACACACTGTGGCAAAACAAAAATTAATATATTTCACTAAACAATCCTCTTCACCTGTATGCACATTTTGTTACCCACTTCACTTCTCAAACTCTTCAACTGTCAACTACTCTGTAAATGGTTTGAACCCAGGAGTCATATCATAATTCGGTAAATTGTGATCGTCCGGGTGAGTGTAGTCCTGAGAAGGACTGTTCGAGGTGACATTGACTGACGTTTCGACAACCTGAGCGGAAGTCATCATCAGAGTCAAGTGAACTGTGAATCGTCAGTAGATGTTATAAGTCTCTGGTCGTTGTCCTGATTGGTCGA
>Ga0126336_10002765_pt1 | contig 10158 bp, 8 predicted proteins | sample SidCmetagenome_FD_92530 | JGI IMG/M metagenome (GOLD analysis project Ga0126336, IMG submission 92530) | Coral microbial communities from El Islote,Puerto Morelos, Mexico - Siderastrea C C metagenome | ecosystem: Host-associated > Invertebrates > Cnidaria > Coral | place: El Islote,Puerto...
CGGAGGATTTTGGCGGGGGGATCACTTGATTTTGAGGAGAACAGAAAGGGGGATCAGTCGTAACTGACAGCCCTAAAGGCAGGGATCACTGAAAATTTTGGAAGGATTCAGAGGGGGGACCAGTCAAATCTGCTTGAACAATGCCAGCTTGAGAGGATGCAAAAATAAATGTGGCCATTCTACTGAGAGATGATAGCGTTTGCAGTCTCAATTTGTTCTAACAAAACTTTATTTGATAAAAAGGGAAGTCTCTCATGCTGGCGAGTGTGCCCTTTCAATTTATATCGAGAACGTTTTGCGTTAACACTTTTATCTTTTTCCTTTTATAACGTGCTTATGCCTTAGCTAATATTGAATTTTAAATTGTGCATGAACCATTAACTCCTCACTCCTCATAACTGAAACATTATGATATAGCGTGTTTGTTTAAACATAAAGCATTTAACGCCTCTCCAGGAATGGGCTCCCTGTCTTAGCACTATACTAAATCCGATTGAACTGTTTCATTTGCCTCTTGAGCCTCATCATCCGATTCAACAAGGATAAGAATATTACGTTGACAGGCCTGCACGACTCTCGCGCACGTGTATCAGCCATTCTTACAGTTTTGATCTCACGAATATATCTTTTAGAGACCTACCCCTTTTGTATGCTATTAGAGGAGGTTCTCAGTTGAATATTTCTTTGAGCAGGGGTTGTTTTTCCTATTAAATGCCAGTGTTTAATGAGTGCTTGTTCCCATTTCCTATTCCCCATTCCCCATTCCCGTTTCTCCGTTTCCCGTTTTAGTAACATCCGATCTCCTTTGAGGGATAACACTGAATTAAGTTCGCTTTCGTTTTGACGAGTTTGTTTTCATTAAATTAACACGCCCTTTAAGGAACACAGTTTTCAATTCCGTTTTCATTCTTCGGCTTAAAACATCCTTGCGTATATTTAAAAAATAAAAAGTAACTACAGTCTCACCAATAGGGCGGAATAAATACACACAAACAATTCCTGCGGAATTGGGCGTTAAGAGATTTTACCGGATATCTAAACTCAAAAGGAACTGAAAACTTACCACAACAATAAGTGAACTGAAAATCAACCAGAAGAAGGAAGTTACAACTAACCACTCGAAGGAACTTAATTTTCTAAGAAGAAGCGGAAGGTTCAAAGTTGTCTTGTTGCATTCAAGCGCTATATTATATTATTAATAACTACCCCCGTCAATCTTGTCGTATTTACATTTAACAATTATTCACCGAACTGGAGGTGAATAGCGATGGATACATTTGCAGAGCAACGAAACGGCGAGTTAAATATCTTCCACTCTTCACCGATACTAAGGTGAATAATTGTTTTAGTATACACCAAACCAGTGGATAGCCAGCACCAAATAGTTCCTTTTTTTCTGAGAAATGAGGAAAAACTCGCGCTTGAAATCCAGAAAAATACCAGAAGGTGAATAGCAGATCATGAGATACTATCCTGAGTTTGAGTAGCCAATCATAGCGCGCGAAAAACACTATCCACTGGTTTGGTATATATTAAAAACCCCTAGCAAACGATACTCTTCCCGCCGAGCTTGCTATCATACCATGCATGAGAGTGAGAGGAATAAAAGTTTTTATTGTGTAAACAATCCCTGGATCCTAAGGAGCGTTTTTTTTTTTAATTTACATGCAAAAAACAAATTTTTGAATTAAAAGAAGTATTCTTTTCTTCAACGTTTTCGATTGACGTCTCCATTCGCATGATATGAGTTATAGATAAGGACCCAATCAGCGAGCGGTTGGTCATATCCGGGAATTCGTAATCCTGATTCATATTTGGTTACTACTCAAGGTTTAACTGCGCTTAGCTTACGTTTTCACTCTTAGTTCATCTGAAGCTTCCTCGGTTGATTTAAGCCAGGAAAAGCGGTCCTAGTAAATCAGCGCAAAACATAACCAAGAAGTCTAAATGGAATGTTTTAAGTTCTTTTAAGTTTAGTTTAGTGTAATGAGTTCACCGCAAGTGTAAATTATGACATTAGGAAAAACGGCTAGCGAAAGATCAAAGAGATCTGCATGTCTGCCATCACAGTTGACCTGCCTCTAACCTGAAAGGTCAACGGCTCGAGAGCTGAACTGAAATGGCAAATTAATCTTGCCGACAGGTGTTAAGGAGAGTTCATCCGACAACTCCCAAACTTCAAATCGAAGTTCCCTTCAGTCTGTAAAACCTGCTTGCATATGCCACATCGCTGTTTCCAAGAATTCCACGTTTATTAAGCCACAAAGCTGGATGCGTGCGACCAGTCGATAACGGGTTCCACACCGCGAAAGGACTACAGCCCAAAATGTTGTGTACTTTGACACAACGGCAATTCTATGCCATTTCGTACGTTCCTTAGACAGAGTTAATAATAAAATAGTTTATTATTTTAAAATACATTTCAAACAGTATATATCATCTATTTTTTTGTATCTTTTTAATGGACGTTCCGGTAGCTTAACTCCCTTCTGAAATACAAAGCGTGCTGAAAGGGATGTCCATTCGTTGGCAAAAGTTAAATTTCCTTGCTGAGACGAGTTTTTCCTTTGTATAAATGCTTGAGTTCCAAGTGATTGCTTCATTTTCGGCTCTCAACACCAGGTTACTATAGACACATTATACTCCTTTTCAGCCTGGCAGAAAATTTAGCAATCATCAATTTTGTAGCAAAAACAATAACGTTTATGTCCTAAATTAATTTGAGACTTGGGTCTTCAGGTTAATGTTGAATTCAAGGCTCAGAAAGAAAAAACGAGACAGAGAAGTCTACAGTATTGAAAAAGCTCCCCATGGTAAGCAAAGCTTGTAAGTTTAGGCTGGCGTCTATTATCTCTTCTTTTTAAGTCAGTGAATTACACTGCTTTTTTACAGATGTTTGTATGAAGGCAGCGGTTTGTTTCACACCAAGTACGGATTTGCTTATTTATCGACGTGCAAACATTTTGAAATTAACAATTCCCAGGAATAATTTCGAAATTCAGGGATCTATATCTTCGCTTCCAGACAAGATATGTTATTTACATTTAGTAGCTTCTTTAATTTAAAGACACTCTTTTCAGTATTCTTTATGGTTTTCCTGTCCGGCCGAATTCTAAATTAAAAAAAAAAAGAATGGGTAAATTCGTTCGCCTTGTCAACGCTCACGTTTTTTATTTTCATCCCACTTTTATCGCTGCTTTATCAAAAGCGCCCGCAGCTTCCAGTGCACTTGTGAAAAACACGAACCATAAACAGCACCAAATGTTTTTGAACACCGGCTTAAAACAGCTTTTTGGGCATTTGCATGTTTTTCGTGATGTTTTTCGTGCAAGAGAACACACGACTTAATAGCGGAAATCTCGCCTACCAAAAGTGTCGGAAACAACTTCCGAGTTACTATTGCGGAAGTAATTGCAATGCGTGACTGGTCTCGACCAATCACATAAGAGCAAAAACAATCGTGTTATATTGCGTGAGTGTTTATTCCAATAAATGAGAGGAAGTGAGAGAGACTAGAATAAGGAGATACTATTTACGGAGCCTCTTTTTCTCTTTTTAGAGAAAACACGCAAAAAACGCCTGCAGAAAATATTGCAATAAAATGTGCCTTTTTACACAGTCTCGAGAATGCAAATAGACTTTTAACTATTCGTAGGCAATTCTATCGGCTTCAAGACGAGGTCGAATTCGAGCTTTCATAATTAGCTTACAGATGCCACAAACTTTGGTTATATCTTTGAATGCATGTCAAAACGTTTTAACCAATATAATAAAATTGTTCAAAATTAAAAGCCTAATTTTAAATCCAAAAACTTTAAAGGGTAAATGCATTAAGCCTATGAAAGTCCAAAAATCTGTAACTTTGTATAATATGTATCATGGCTTGAAAGGAAACATTGCTCTGTTATACAGTCAAGGATCAGTTCTGGAAACAAAGTAGCATAGACTTGTACATGTTTAATCACTGAACTGGGGAGCCTCTTTTTTGAACCTACGTTCACGAGCTTTTAATATCAAAATCCCTGCGTGATTACTCTTATTTCTGTCCAAGAATTTCTCTAGGAAAAAAAATTAAGGCGTTGATACTCCATCAAAAATGTTTTCCAGAAACTTGCTCAAGTCATGTTTTGTAATAGAATCTTTTGATTCTCTGAGTCTTTGTCTAGTAAATGAGGTCTCAAAGTTTGACCTTCAAATAAAATTTGTATTGAGGGGAACTTTCCCGTGGTACTGTTTATTATGCTTTATCAGGTAGTTGTACGTTTTGTGTATGTGGGTGAATCTCCAGAGTGCGACCATTTGAGTACGTGAAGCTATTGAGCAGACATTTGATGTGGTGTTGTTTGATATGCTCTTAGCTTGTTCCAGGCGTTCAGATAGTGGAACGCGAGCGAAAAATAAAGCGAGCAAAAGAGCGGGAAAAAAACGAGGGGAGACTCTTCCCCAGTCTCCCCTCGTTTTTTTTCCCGCTCTTTCGCTCGCTTTCTTATTCCCTCGCGCTCCACCATCTAGACGCCTGGAACAGGCTAATATGCTCTATCAAGTAGCTGCGAGTTTTGTGTATGTTGGGATGAAAACCTCAAGTGTGATGGTTCCAACCAAAGCTACGTATAGATCAATACTGGCTTTCCTAGCCTGCGGTGTTAATTATATAGTGTGATCTCGAACCGCCTTTCAGATGAAAGCCGTCCTGCAGCATTTCCTGTAGTTCTGTTTAGTTGGCTGGAACAAGGCTGTTCTAACTTTTGGGCGTGTGGATTAATTCCTAAGTTAAACTATTTAGATGTCAGCTATTGAGTACCATTTTTCGTGGTACTGTTTATATTGCTTTAAAGCGCTCTTTAAGTTTTAGCATAAGTCTTTTGAGTGCTTGCCTAGTAGATAAAATATCAAAGGTGTTACTTTTTAAGTAAGCGTTTTGGGGTTAATACTTACTGTAAGTTTTGAATTTGTGCCTAGTGAAAGCCTTAACTGTAGCTACTAAAGTCAACTGTTCTAAATTTGGTACCAGGCGTGCGTTTCTCGAAAGCCCCGAAACTTTTCGAGCCGGTTTCGGACACGATAACGCGTACTGTATCTTGTAAACAAAGAAGCTTCTAAGCATGATACGTTGCTAGAAGTTAAATATTCCTTATCTTACAGATATGTTAAAATAACAGCTTTGTAGAATGAGTTGTTCATATTTTTACAAATGGCTTTTCGCAGCCGATATGTTTTCGAGAAACGCGCGCCAGGTTATTTTAAGTTTTGAGCCTGTGACCATTCAAATGAACGCCATTGAGCAGTACCCTGTGGTGCTTATTTTGTTATGCCAAATAAGGTGGCCCTTCTCTTGAGCTCATGGATAAAATCTAACAGTGTGATCATGACCGTGATTGATTAAAAGTTAGTGACAACTATTGGTCATCATGTTCCTGTAGTTGTTTGTTAAACTTGAGTGTCTAAGCACTTCCCATGAATCAGGCGGACACGATTCATGTGTACAACCCCAAGATGATGGTGAAGTGGCACTAACTGCAGAGGCCTAGATCGAGACCAAACAATGGAAAAGCAAAACACCCGGATGTGCAAGCAAACCCTCGCATTCACGGAGGAGGCAATCACGCTAATGACATTTGGGCGGTCACGTCTGCGAATTAGCGGCCCGTTCAACCTCCCCCGAGTCGGTTTACACTGCACAAAAAAGAAAATAGGAAATGCTCTGTCTTTGTTTATCCTAAACAAAAGCCATTTTGCCGAGTTATTGCTCTAAACTCGTTCAACAGTGGCTCGCTTGATGTCGTCTAATTGATTCCACACAAACAGGTTTCCTACTGGGGTCTTAACGTGGCAAATCCAGTAAAACATTTTCAAAAGGTCTTAAACCCCATAAAACGCTTTGTCAAGAAGCCTGCGTAGGACAATATTGTATATTATCCTCGGTAGGTGTCAAAAAAAAAATTCTTAAAAAAAGATAAAGAACAAGTACCCGTGTCTGCCTCCGCCCGCTTTCAACTCGCTTTGTTTACAATCACGCATACACTTCGCGTACCTTCATATACTTTATTGCGAAACTGTTCTCAATATCTTAAAACGAATGTAACAGATTCAACAATTTTTCTTGCCTCTAAATTTGGCCGTCTCGAACGCTTAAATAAACAGCATTTTATAAATACCTGCGGTCATAATTAAAATTCAGATTTATGTTGTTTTTAGTGCAAAGATAAATCGCTTTTTAACACTAGGCAGGTGCATGCAGCAATTAAGAACGCGCCCAGTCAGCTAGGCTCAATTAGTCAAGGCTATAGAGGGTACTTATGATTGTGTTTTTCTTTAACTTATTCAAGCATTTTATCATAAAATTGTTTACTGCTTTGCCTTATTAGGCGATCGGAGAGACACTATTAAAGCTCTAATGTCAATCGCGTGGTCTTAATCCTGCCTATAAAAGTGAATTCGTTCGGAAATTTCAGGTTCAAATGAAGACATCTCCATGTGCAGCATTACCCACAATGAGCAAAAAAATATACTTCTGGATTGAGCTCCTTTTAGGAATCACTCTGCTCCAAGGTGAGTTAGAACATTTGCTAGTACATTCTGAAATTCTATGTAATCGCGCCAGAAAAAAAAAACCTCTAAGATTCTGCTACTTTCATTTTTTAAATATTTTTTTAATATTATGTTTATATTTTTTGTTCAAAGACCGTGATGTGCAAAAAAGGTCCAAGAAATTCTCATTTAGTTTTCACGGCATTTTAGATATGTGTTCAATTATTGTTGAAATATAAGTTTTCTTTGCGTTTCCATTTAACGTTCAAAATCGTTTTTCCAAGTTTGCATCCAAGCTTTTTCGCCGGTATACATCTTTTTTGTTCGAAGCTCGTTTTCTGGAGCTAAAAACTGAGATAAGGCTAGGTACTTCATTCGAATAGACGGTTAAATCCTTGTCGCCATGAGCTGAGGCAACCTTTGACTGTAAAGACCGATGGACATGAATATATACCCTTACTAATAATTGGCATTTTTAATTAGTTTCACTAAGTAACGTTTTTGAATTTCAAAACTAAGTGTAGTTTTATGACATACAAAGATGTATTAACGAGCATGACTTGCAAAATCAGAGAATTAAAAAGTCTGTTTTCACGCAATCAGAACATGTTAACAGCCGCAGGTACGGATAAAAGTTAACAGGTTCTACGAAACAAAAAGAAAATCATTTTTCTTTGATAGCCAGGGACGTAATAAGATTTCTTTTTGTTCCGTATTGAAAAATCATGAATTTGACACGAATTCTAACGTAAGAAATTAATTGAAGACACTAAAAAAACAGAACTGTTGTAACAATATAAAGGCCTCAGGGTTATTTTTGCTGAATCAAAGCTCACCAACAATTTAGAACCTTTCCGACCAAGCTTGTCTGTTCAAATTTATAAATAAACTGAAAATATAACACAAGCCAATCAAGGGACAGTTCAAAAAGGCCATTTGAGTGGAAACGATTTATTTATTACTTTTTTCAGGAGAATATTCATTCTTTGCGTCACGTACACAATATGAACTTCGCAATGTAAATTATTGAATACTATTATGCAGTGAGGCACGGGAAAGCATGCTCGATCGATCAAAAATAAAATTTCGTATGATATACGACCACTGATCGGCTAGCATGCACGATCTACTAGAGTTTAACACTACACAACGTTTAAATGAGCAAAAACATAAAACGAAAAACACACAGGCATATGTAATGACAGGGAACAAAACGCTTTGGAGGAAAATCTGTTCCGGAAGGAAGGCTTCTCCGCCTAAAAGATTCGGATTTGAATGCGATAATGGTTTCTAAAGTAAATTTTTACACTCAATAACTGACTCCTTCTGTTTCGGGAGAGATGAAAAACTCGTCTTGGATATGAAGAAAAGTCGTCTAGGAGTTTCCGAATGGCATCATGAGAAGGCCCAAAATTCAGGGGATTACTCTCCCTTACCTACAAAATTTGCTTTTTAAATAATCAGCTTAATAAATCGGAAGAGATCCGATTTTACTTACTTAAAACCAGTACGAGACTTCTTTCCGTTATGAGTCCATCCCGTCAGTCCCTCGTGTGGTTTGATTCGTTACCGCGCAATATTAAAGATTACTACCCTTGAAGTCATTGATTAATGACACGGACGACGCTCCAACCAGCAGGAACCTACGGAGACCCCACCTGGGAAGGGGGGCGGGGGTGCTCCCTCATATCAGTTAGATGGTACCGTTTTAGTCCAAAAAGGGTACAGATTTTGACCATTTTGTGCGATCTGGTCTTGCATTGGGTATGGTTTTAGAAGAGGCTACTTTTTTATTGTAATTTTCTCGTCAGGAGTGTGTTTTGAGTAATATCGGAAATTTGAAGCCCTTCTCAAATGTCTACGCAAACCGAAGCAGCTTCTGAGCAGGTTTGAAATAGGATATCGAAATTTGGGTCAGGTCTGAAATCGGGTAGGGAAAATCACATATTTTTTTTAAAATGACATATTTTGGTCTGAAACAGGGCAAGAGTTTCCAGGAGTGGGCCGCGCACCCCCCCCCCCCCCCCCTATTTTAGTTGTGTTTTGGGGGGTGGGGGAAAAAAGGGAAAGATTTTCCCGGGTGGGGCCCGCCCCCCCCCCCCCCCCCCCAAATTTGATGGTTGGTTTGGGCTCGATGGGAATACCGAAGATCTCGAACATCAACAAATCTACTCATGAACTCACAGAACGTGCTCGGGAATGTGCTCAACTCCAACACATTATATTTTTTAACAACCATGAGGTAAAAATACATGCTCTTACAAGCCATACTCTTCCTTCTAGCGTTAAAGACGATTACACAGATCGAAAGATATGGCTGGATTTCTAATGAGTCTTATTTTCCCGAAACTCAAAAGAGTTCTTTGCATTACCCAAGTTTTTGAACAGATTTCAAACACATGTATTTCCGGATGGAAACACAACATTTCTTTTTCAACATTCGCAGCTAGGGAACGTTAATAATAAACAAACTAGTCACAAGTAATGGAAAACGGACGAAAATCATTGACTATTGTTAAGAGGCGGGCGTCCGTATAGTGGGGTTCGAATGAACCTTAACCCATTAAGCCCTAAGCCCTGATGAAAATGACATTTCTCTTTACATGATCACTACTTGTTAAACATTCAAGTGGCAAGAATGAAGGAAGTGTCCACTGAGGTTAATATGTCTTGATATTTAGACAAATCCTCCAGACCTCACTAGTCCATAAGAAATGTATGGAGATCAGTAATGAGAATATGCATTTTTATATCAGGAATTTAAGGGTGAAGAAGCTGACTTCATTGTGTTCTTGAGCCTTTAAAAAATTAGTTATCCCTCGCCTGGCAAGCAACTATTTTCACGCCCCCTTCCTCACTAGGAAGTCCAAACTTTACCTTTGTTCTTCTTTCGATTAAACAAAGTCATTGATTTTCCAGGTTTTTCTCTAGCAACTGCCATTTCCGCAAAGATGCACGCGGTTCCCATGGAAAAAAGTTTCAATCCGGGACTCAACGTCACGCTGAAGTGCCAAATAGTAGGTGGTGGTCCTGCTGATACCATACAATGGTATAAAGATGATCAGCCAATCAATAGCTCATCACCGTGGAGTGAAATGACGCTAATAAACATCACTAAAGCAGATGCAGGAGAGTATAAATGCACGGTTTGGAAAAAGGAGGAAAATGACAGCGATGTTTTTGATCTTCATGTGAATGGTAATTGTGTGCAAATGTTAATATTTTAACTATTAAAATCTGGGAAATAACGAAGGCTCCGTAAGCGTTTGTCAAATAGTTTTTTACAGATTCTTCTCTACAAACTGGGAGGTATGTTATGATAGGCATCTCAAACTAGACAAATCGGAAGGTCGATGAGCACAGCGGGTGTACCTTTTTTGTGTGTAGCAACCTTTGTTTTATTCAGTTATAAGCGTATTTTAACCATTTTTGCCATGCTACACGAGTCAAAGTGTATATCAGCTAAAATTACCCTTTTCACACTAAAAAAGGATAGTCAATCTCATTAGTTGACGTTCTCATTGGTCAGCCCTATAATTACGAGAGCTTGTGTGTAAGATGCATAACGTTATTTTGCAGCATTGTTATCAAGATAATTTCACTTTTACGTTCAGATATTGTCGCTAAACA
>Ga0126336_10002766_pt1 | contig 10157 bp, 6 predicted proteins | sample SidCmetagenome_FD_92530 | JGI IMG/M metagenome (GOLD analysis project Ga0126336, IMG submission 92530) | Coral microbial communities from El Islote,Puerto Morelos, Mexico - Siderastrea C C metagenome | ecosystem: Host-associated > Invertebrates > Cnidaria > Coral | place: El Islote,Puerto...
AAACCAGCGACTCTCAGTAGACATATCTCTCAGGTCAAGACCTCTTGTCGCGTCATCAGCAGGGTTTTTCTCACCAGGCACGTGCCGCCATTGTGCAGGGCTTGTTTTTCGCTGGATCTCGGCAACTCGATTTGCAACAAACGATTTTAGTCGTCGAGATCCAGCCTTTTCTCATGTAAGATATATTTGCGTTAAATTAACGCATGGCAAAATTTAACCCGCATAAATTAAACCTAACCCTACTTACTCTTACAGACAATAAAGGTTTGCATCTTACACTGTACGCTTTTGCGAGAATCATTTTTGCACGATTGTTGCGAATTCTAAACTGAGTAAATGCGATCAAAAAGTGTGGCTTAGCCTTTTGAATCCGTAGGGTGATGATCAATTAATAACAAACAAGTTGTTTCGGCATCAATTCACGCACAAAAGTCCCTGGAATGAGATGCATATCGTACTCTCTATATACTCCTGGCGTCCTTGATGCAAATCAAAATTTCCCATGGCCATTCCACGGAACCTTTTTGGGGCTAACTTGGTCGAAACATGTCGTAATTTTCTTTTGTACACTTACCTTCCCCAATCCAGTAAACTCCGTGGGGAACACAACGTTGGTGCAACGCGGCAATGTGCAATGTTCAGGTACCTGACAGTTGTTGCAGTTCCAGCCCATTGGTATCTCTGTAACGTTCAGCCTTCCACTTTGCATGGAAATACCTTAAGAAGGACAAACAAAGCCAGACTGAACAATCCAGTGAGATATTTATACATATAATTTTAGATCATCTTTGCCGCAATTAAAACTCGACTTTCGCGCTGATGCATACTGAAAATAGAACATACTTGAGCATTACGTTTTGCAGAATTAAATCAATCTTAAAATATTAACCCATGAAATAACTTGAGTCTTGTTTCAAAAGCGCCTTGTACTTGAATTTTCTTTTATTAAAAAAAAAAGATTTCAAGTTTAGAGTAAAAGTTCGATTTGTTGGAAAATATTGGAATATAAAATAATAAACATGCATAAAACATTTCTACTTGTCTCGTGTTAGAATTCTCTAGCGCTAAAGCAGTGTAAGTTCCCACAATTATACCTTTCACATTCGAGGCAAGATTTCCCAGATTCATGAGAACCATCCAAACTGACAATTTTAGAACATCCAGTTGGACCTGGCGAAAATTGCCTAACCAAAATCAGAGATGCAAGTATTTGACGTCCTGCAAAGAGATTCCGGCAATGCTTGTTTAGTTAACAGTTGATACAAGACGACTTAGCAAATGAATCAATGAAGGATCCTACACCATTACGGACAATTAACAGTGGAACTGAAGAACAAGAAAAGTGGAAAATGTAGAATTAGCTAACAAACGCAGTAAACAAGTGACATTCTTAAGTGGTACAGGCCCCAAGCCAGTAGGGCTGGTGCTGTTCAATAAAAAGTCAAAACCCATATAGGCTTAATAGTTTGCATGCAAGTTCAAGTCTTTGAATAGCTATAGTACTAGTCCTTTTGATACAAAAGGGATTTGCAGGTTGTTCAGTGCAAGGTGGAGTAGTGGTGAGTGCTTGAGACCATGTTCTTCAGTATTGGATGATAAATAACGAAAGATGGTGAATTTTATTTCTCCGCCGTGGCTGGGGCCACTGCACTTTTTTCTCGAGAGGTATTGATCGTCTTTCAAGAAGCATTCGGGTGAGTAAGTAAACGCAAAGTCGTTCTGCAGCAGCGAGTTGCTCCCACAGCACAAGCTTAAACCGGTTTCCGAAGACCAAATGAGGGTTCGAATAACTAAAAGCATTTCTCAGGCTCCGCCTTGAATCAGATGCAAGTCCTTCGCATGATCAACCTTAAAAAATCCTGGCCTGTGGGTGACAAGTTTTTGCAAGCTACAGCTTGCTCGTAGGCTACTTGTTGTTCGCCACAAATTAAACAAGGGACTCAAGTCATTTACATCAAACTCACCGTGAAATCTGGCTTTGTCGACAAAATCCACAGTTACTCAAACGTATCGCTCAACGTGCTCCTGAAGAAATGTCGATTTGTATCAAGCATCTGTATTTTACACGGCTCGATAATGGAGCCTTTGAAACGCTTAAAAGAGCTCTTTAGAAATAAAGTGTTTTGGCAAAGTTTTCAAGAGATAAATGGGTGCCTCTGCGAGAAAATATCAGTAAAGGCATATTTTTAACCATTTCTTGCGTGCTGATGGGATTCACCATCAGACATCCCTAATATAACGGCGCATTTTTAATTCGACTCTACTGCTTCAATTTCACCCTTCCTTCTTTTAGTGCTGAATGCAGACGACTTAAGATAAATTTTTCACTTAACTTTTGCCTCAAATTTAAAGCCTCTTCTCAAAAAGTGATGTAGTTGTCGACTGTGATTTCCTTTTCTGCGTCCTATTACTATTTATTAAGAGTTCTTTATAACGGAAGATCAATGTTGTTCACATCCGCTTCACTATGTCTTAACAGAGACGATTGTTATCACCATCAATACCAACCGTTCTAAAAAGATTTAAAAGGTGATAACGGTTATCCACTTCTTAAAGCCTTTTTAAAAATATCGCATGATATTTCAATGCCTGTGTTTTTAACCGTGTTAGAAAGAACGTTTTTCCTTGTAACATTTATCAGGCGTATGAAAACGTGTGCAAAGCGGTATATACTACCAACGTTGACGTGTTGTGATAGATTTACTTAACTTCGCCGTCTGATATCCATGCAATCACGTGCGTGTTTGCCCGTGCCAAACGAGCGTGACTAAAGAGCCTGCATATGACTCTTAGAAAAGATAAACTTGCTGTTCTCAACTCACTAAACGTCCCTTCCTGAATTTGTATTATACATTTGCATAATCAAAGAGCAAAGGCGATATTGCAGTTTGTTGTAAAAGCCTCAGGTTCCGTAGTATGAGGTATGGAATGTACGAAAGAAAGAACTTATTTGCTCAGTTCCAACAGTTGTTCGCCCGGCTTTACAATAAAACACACAGCACTTTACCGCTTGGTTGTTACCAGACTATAAGATATGGACGAATTTTCATTTTGCACCCCAGTATGTGACACAGAACCGCGAATAATAGACCAGGCTTTCCAACTAAGTTAGCCTCTGTTTCTGAAACTGCTTCAAATAATATTCGCAATCAATCTGTTTCAGAAAAAAACAAAAGGACCTTATGGACTACCATGTGCCATATCCCGTAATAACGTGCGCTCACAGAAATCGCTACAGTACCCACAATCATTGTAAGGCCTACAATCATTGTAAGTTCTGGCCTCTCATTGGAGACGACCAGGGCACAAATAGAAGCGATTAACACTGCAGTTTCAGTTCACACCCAAGTAAGTTGTGCAAAAATCAATGAGTCATTTTTGTTTAATTTTGTCTTTCACAAATTGGTGTGGTCTAATATCGACCGCACTGTGTGTTAAGTAATGCTTGGTGATTTTGTTGATAACAGGAAAAATAAGAATAGGCTTGTGGTAAATGGGCCACAAGAGGCGAAGAACAAAGCAGCACGTACACAAAAATGAACCTGATCCCAGAAGATTTCGGCTGTTTTCAAAGATGACTTCTTGGCAATAATCTCTTGTCACTAACTAGATGAACAAAAAGCCTTTTTCAGCGGAGTTGGGCAGGTGAAGAGCAAAAGCCACTTGCCAAGTGTATTTTTCCGCTATCACAGAAATGTGCGAACACATTCCTGGGCAGAATATCGTCAGTACTCTTGTGTCACCTAACCCACCTAATGTAGATTAGACCGGTGCGTGTCAGGCCTAAATTTAAGAACGGTAAACGTAAAGACACAGTTTGATTTCCTTGAAAGGGACGGTTTGGTCAAATAATGGATCAAGGGGGTGACTTCGTCATGGTTGATTTTACTACCCTGGCAGTATTAACGTCACGGTCTTTGTGACAATCAGATCACACCACCTATGTAGGTTGTTTCTGTATGACTGCTGGTGTAATGGATGTGGTGGTAGCCTGCGTGTCAGAAAGGAAAGGGGGTAATTATTCGCAGCAGGCTAATTTGGTGGTGACACCTTCACGGTTTGTAGCCAGAGGCAAGTGTAAATGACAAGAATGTCAAACATCTAACGGTAACGACTTAATATTTAGTCATAATCGATCATCTTTTGTTTGTTTGTTTCATTTTCTTGTGCAGAAGTGAACCATTCCATGGTTTTTAGCAAACCATTCCTTGGGGCAATGTAGCCACTGAATCAAAAACTGAAAGAGCAATTTAGAGACTGCACATACATGGCCCCTAACATTACGGATTAATTTGCCAATCAGATTTAGCCAGTGACCGAACACTAAGATTGTACAATAGTCAGTCGCCAAACAATCTTTTAGCTGGGGACCCTCCTCACCCACACAAGCTGATTAGACAGCCACCTAGACTCTTGAGGGCCTAGCTATTCAAAGGTTGCTAACCTACTGGAAAATTAAAGTTACATGTAACTGCAAAGGATATTTCTGGTTCCTTTGTTTTGACGCTAACTAATTTAGATTCAAATTTGAAAGCAACCGGCGAAGCAAAAAGGAAGCAGACAATAGAGTGTGTGTGGACACGTGACCCTTGAATTACCGTCCGCCGTGTTGGAGGACCACTTTGTTGGGTTTCCCTGTGTTTACCTTCTTGAGAGCAGGTAACGTAAGTGCTTTTTAAAATACTAACTCACGTCTTCCTTAACCTTGTGGATTTAAATCGGAAAGGTAACCAATTTACAGTGTTGTTTTATCAGTTGTGCTGTATTGAAATGTAAAAACCCCTTTACTGTCAATTTTAGGGCCCTATTTGTTTCGCTTTCTAAAACCGATGAACGCTCATTTCTATTTGTCAGGCACTGGATTTTGTAAACTTGAAAACAGGATCACAGAGTAGAAAATCGGCCAGACTCATAAAGATATGTCCTAGTTTAGCAATTTCTTTAAAATGGGATCATTTTCATTTTTACGTTGCCTAGAGGGAAAATATCAAGCCGATTGTACGCTGCAGTTTGTCTGGCCAAATTCGAGTTTAAATAAAATTTTTTTTTCCGACAAAAAAATTGCCTTGATCCGAACACGTGCGTTTTGTGCAACAGACTTCTAGCGACTGAAGTGGTGTTTGAATTGGTCTTGACTTAAAATAGTGCCGTCGTTCTGTTAAATTGTCGGTTGCGGAAAAAAAGCGACAAGTGTCCAAATCTATTATTTTGCCGTTTTCCTATTTTAACAAACCAAGGAAAGAAAAGGAAAGATTGTCACCAGAAAGACGTACTTTGTGGTAGCAGCGATAAGCAGAGGTGATTTTACGGAAAATAGTTTAGAAAACGACAGGGTTTGTGGTAAACATTTTGTCAGGGGCAGTGCAGCCCTGAACTTTGGCATAGATTCAATGCGGATTGGATCCCAAGTTTACACCTTGGTCATGAGAAAAACGCAATCCAACCAGCGACAATCCAAGCTGATCTGGAGCGTGGTGCCAGAATCAAAGAGCGTATAGAATACGCGAAGCTAAGCTAGAAGAACAGAAAAAAAGAAAAAGTGAAGCTATGAAACTACAGGAGGTTAGCGAGCCACTAGGAGGAGGTTGATGTCATTGACGATGTTACCGTTGGTATGGGAGAGTTAAAAATGACACGAGATGTTGCCATAAATACCGACGAATCTGCCCTCCTAGTTGCCCGGCAGGGGGAGTCAGGAAAAGTAAATGTGTATGATGAGAATCGTTTTTGTAGTGCTGATGACAAGGTCAAATTTACACTGGACTGCCTTCGTATGAGATTTTAATGAAAACATTTTCCTTCATTGGCCCTGGTACAACGAGACAATTCTCTTGTACTCGCTTGAGCAAGTATTGGTCCCGATTTTCTTTGTTTTGGTCGCCATTTTGATCACGTGAGTCCTCCAACATGACCGCCGGTAAATTGGTGACGTCATCCACACACACTCTGTAGAGACAGCAAAAAAAGTAAACTAAAATGAAGACTTGTTTCACCTTTGAATTCGTTTTGATATCTAATTCAGTGAAACCCGTCTTACGGCTATGGCGATTTCCTCATCACGTTCTGAACAAATTCCAGCTCAGTCATTTGTTAGTCCATTGGTCTGACCAATTGTTCGAAGAATGGTCAACGCTTATTAGGATTGAACGTCGTTAACCGATTCAAACTCAAAACGCAGGCATTTTTTTAACAGGAATTCCCTTTTACAGCGGAACCCCCGTTACGACGATCACCAACAAGCTACGAAGATTTGGCCGTATCAAAGGGGTGGACGGAGTAAAGTATTTATTTTTATTTTTTATAAACATTTATTCAAAGCATCAAAAAGAATGCTTTGAAAAGGGCTACTTTGAGTAAATAACAAATGACTGCGCTGGAACGAAGATTTGGCCGTATTGACGGTGTGGCTGGGATAAAGGGCTTCTTTCAGTAAATAACAAATGAGTGCGCTGGAACGAAGATCTGACCGTACGGACGGGCTGGACAGATTAAAGAGCTTCTTTAAGTAAATAACAATCAACTGAGCTGGAAAGAAGAATTCTGGTCGTATTGACGGATTGGTCAGATTGAAGGGCTTCTTTAAGTAAATGACAAATGACTAAGCTGGAATTTGTTCAGAACGTGATGAGGAAATGGCCATAGCCGTAAAGCGGGTTTCACTGCATTAGGTATCAAACGAATCGGCAAAGGTGAAACAAGTCTTCATTTTAGTTTACTTTGTTTCTGTTTTTATTTTCTGCTTCCTTGTTGATTCAATCCTAATAAGCGTTGACCATTCTTCGAACATTTGGTCCCAGTTAAGCGACCACTGGGGGCGCGTTTCTCGAAAGTCCCGGTAACTTTTCGGGCCCGGAGCTATATTTTAAAATCAAAATCTATAGAATGGTGGTGTAGCTTTTAGCCCGCAAACCAGCTCGATTTGTTTAGCAAACATACAATTTTACTGCTTAGGTAAAAAAAAAGAAAAAAAGAAAAAAAATTGAATCTTTAAGGTAAACCTGGAGCTCACAATAAAGCTTTCCGGGCCCCGAAAAGTTATCGAAACTTTCGAGAAACGGGCCCCAGGACCAGAATTCAAACATTTTCTGTCACGCTTCAGTGAGATCTTCAAAATAGGACTTTGTATTCTTAACACAGACTCTTGTTTGCTGTGAACTAACCTCGTTCCCAGGGTCTTCTATCTCCCTACCTCGCTCCCTCTTGGGTGCGGAGATGAAACTGGCCCTGCAGGGAATGAGGTTGGTGGTGAACAGGATCAAATCAGAGTTGTGGCGCCTGAACATTTACAAGAAGAAAACCGGTGATTTGTTAAAGACAGGCCCTTGATGACATGGAGTTAAGCTCCAACAGCAGTTGTTAGCCACTAAGTTCATCATAACTTAAACATTTTTAATTTATCTATTAGGTAATACGTTTTTGGGAAACGTTTAAATATACGTAACGTAGAAAAAAATAACCCGAAAAAAATTTATAACAAATCGTAGTTACCAGAAAACGCCTGCTTTACGTGGAAGATTTTATGCTAAAAAGGAAATTCTCCAGACTAGAATGACAAGAATACAATTCTATGACAATAGATTTCTTACAGAATTGGTTTAGTTGTGATGGATTTAGTGATAACTGCCTCTGTATATCGGGCTCGAGATGCCAGAATTAGGCAAACAACGCCAAAATGGCTAAAGCAGTGTAATTCCAGGGTCGTAAAGAGGTATATGGGATCAGGGATCAAAGGTCTAAACAGGGGTGGGATCAGGGATCACAGCCCTGGAATCCGGGATCACAAGCCGTGGGATCGGGATCAGCAGTGTTTTTAATGGAATCGGGGATCAGGCTCTCCTAGATCCCACAGATAATTTTAAAATATTATTATTTTTTCACAGGAATTTTGAATTTTTTAGAGTATTTGGCCATGTACCAACAGGTAATCGGCTTCAGGTATCGGTCAGTACAAAGTCGGTACTGCTGAGTACATTTTTGTCACGCAGTCATTGGTCATGGGTTAATGGCTATTGCCTTACGCTGCATGACGCTTAGTAAATCGTGTTATCTGATCACTGTGGCCTTTTACCCACATGTTGACCCGTTTGACTCTCGATCCGTACGCTTTGTACTGCGTTTTCTACACTTGAGCCACCGTAGTTTCCTTAACACAAACATGGGCAAAAAGAAGAAGCGGAAGGACGATCACTCTCTTCGAAGGTAAAGCGATTTTAATTCTGATGTACCGTTTTCGTTTTTGTGCTTGTTAAAATCAAAAGCACTTTCTGCCAAATTTGGGCGACCCTAAAACGCGGAATGACGGAATGATGGAACGGCGGAACGGCGGAAAATCACCATAAACCCTAAAACGCGGAACCGCAGAAAATCACCCATAACCCTAAAACGCGGAATGGCGGAAAAACACCCATAATCCTAAAACGCGGAACGGCGGAAAATCATCCCAAATCCTAAAACGCGGAACGGCGGAAAATTATCCATGATTCTAAAATGCGGAACATTAAAAATTGGAGCAAGCTAATAAATCTCTCAAAGTAACGACCCTACAAAAGTAACGATACCCCCGATCGTAGCGACCCCCAAATTGATTCAATGTTTGTCATCAACAGATGGATGGAAAATTGTATGGGTTGGACCCAAAGAATATAGACGGCAATGGCGTGGTTTTGAAAAGACATCGATAAACAAGATACCTGTACACGGGTACCCAGAGTTCACACATTCGTACTGCCAAAAAATCACGGTTTTTATGTACTGGCAGAAACCCCGAGTAAAGCGGAGTATGTAACGTATAAATTACACTCCACAGTCATAATTATGCCATTCCACAAACTCGTGCCTTCTTTTACACCGAGTGATACAGTGATATAAGACACGAAATGTAATTTGATCGCACTGTCAACGACGCGACAGAATTGACAGCTAGCCAGATTCAATCACTCGATTTTTTCCTTTCATATTAATTGAATTTTCAAAATTAATCCGTTGCTTTTTGAGGCTTAGGTTACGAAACACTAAGCACTGCATATATGGACAGTTGCTGTTAATATAAATTCCTGTTAATGTTAGTGTTACGTTGAGGTTAGCTCAGTGTGATTTCTTATGCTTTTTTTAGGATTTATTATTGTAATTTGGACCTTGTTTTAGTAGAGAAGTCACGGCTTATCAACTGTATAAAAACATCAAAATATATTTTTGATTTTAGTATAAGTATTTAGCATTTTAGTATAAGAATAATATATCTCGATTAATGAATCGACTGACAAAAGATTGAGTGACCACAGAAAAACAGTTAAATCGTGGAAGTTAAGTCCAAATGATGGTTTTCATTATTTTATCTTTGACTCTCTGACTTTGAGAATATCTACGATGAAAATGGTGACCCCTTTAACCCGAGTGGTTACTAAGTAAACAATGTTTATGATAAACAATTGAATAAAAGAGAATCAGGAAGACAAGTGCAAGATCTGCAGATGTCTTCTGTTGTGTCTTACGGTAGTAAACTGCTGTGACACCTTGCAGCTAAACATGGTCTGGTATAGGTCAAGGATTTCAGGGTAAAGGGAGAAGAACATGTATGTTCATAGCATGCAATGCATTGTCATTTTGAACCAAATGATGGACTTGTAACCTGCGTTACAGGCGTTATTTTAATAACTGAGCGCGAGAGACGAGTGTTCACGCCATTTGGCTTAGCGTGACTGCTTTTCGTTTTAGGATTATGGATGATTTTCCGCCGTTCCGCGTTTTAGGATTATAGGTGATTTTCCGCGGTTCCGCGTTAGGATTTGGGGTGATTTTCCGCCGTTCCGTCATTCCGTCATTCCGCCATTCCGCGTTTTAGGGTCGCCCGCCAAATTTAATTTCACAAACTATCCACTTTCCAGATCACGTTCCTATTCCCCGTCAACCAAGCGCCGCAAGCGAAGCTCTTGGCACTCACCAAGCAGGTAAGTACGATTCTTGAATGCGCCTCAACACGGATGTCTCTGTTTTAGACCATATTATACATATTAAGGGAAGGTACGTTTTTTCTTGGGGGGGGAGGGCTGGGGAATTTTGGGATTTTTTTCCCAAAAAAGTGTTGGCCCTCCCTTGCGTTTTAATGAAAACATTCCTGACCCCCCACCTTTAGGTGACTGACAAAAGTGCGACCCTCC
>Ga0126336_10002767_pt1 | contig 10156 bp, 4 predicted proteins | sample SidCmetagenome_FD_92530 | JGI IMG/M metagenome (GOLD analysis project Ga0126336, IMG submission 92530) | Coral microbial communities from El Islote,Puerto Morelos, Mexico - Siderastrea C C metagenome | ecosystem: Host-associated > Invertebrates > Cnidaria > Coral | place: El Islote,Puerto...
AAAATTGGATTATAAGGACAATGTTGCAATTTTAAGACATTAAGCAGATGACAGAGGCAAAGCACAAGAAGATGAAGCTCTTGTCAGCATTATTTGCTTCCTTGTTACTTCTGCAAACTGTTATTGGCAAAAGTATCGAATTAGCGGAAGATCCGTACGTCGAACAAGGTAACCTTTGTTTGAATTTGTTCGATTTACGTAGGGATTGATTGGTCGGCTACGTCCATTTGTAACCTGTTTCAGCGAAGAAAGAATTTTGCAACATTTCTACTTCCAAAAATAGTAAGAAACTAAACTACCTTTCTTTATCGAGTGAGATGAGCCGAGGCCGAGGAGGTTAGGTAGAGAATGACAAAGTACAAGATTGTCTAATTTTCTAGACTATTAGCTTGGCATGTAGAATTGAGAAGTGCGGAAGAGCACACGAGAAAAGTATAGCACGAGAGAGCTTCTAGTTAGATGGATAAACTAAGGATGAGAGAGATTACAAAGTTAGAGCCTCGTTGTATAAGCGTATTATACAGTACCGCAAGAAAGAACTGCGTAGTAACTTTCACTTGAATGCCACACTTTAGGATTTCATTCACAGACTAAAAACTGAGTTATAACCACAGTTACAACGCAAGAAACATTGCAACAGGAGAGTACTATTCCACAGGCTTCATTTTCAAGGAAAACACTGCAGGTTTGCGGATACTAATCTGTCATTGTGCTCAACTATTCAAAGAAGCTCGCTTTACTAAAAGAAACAAAAATATTACCAAATTAAATAAGTTCCTTATCATTGCATTTAATAACGTTAGTATAATTGTAATCCTAATATAAAATGTCTTCATTGATTTTAGACGCAGCCTCCCTTCAGGATAATTGTAAGTAAAGCGGATGCAATTGATACATAGTTTGTCTTGCTTTTTTAGCAGTTTTCAATAGAGTAATCCCAAAATTAATTCGTATTTCTCTGTCAGTGGTTTTGATGACTATGCTCTGTGACTTGTTTCAGAGCTCACACCGTTTGTTTTTGTGGGTTCCGAGTTCTAATTGGTTCGTAACGTTGCTCCCGACTAAGTGTCATTTACGTACGTGACAGAGCGGTTTTCAAATGAGTGTCGTAAAACCAAAACCAAATTAATTACTCTAACCAATCAAAACGGGAACAAAACACAAAATGAACCAATCAGAATTCGAAGCAAATACAAGTAATTAGCGTTAAGCGCGGGAATACGTGTGAGAGCAAGTCACGATTGGTTTTTGTTTTATGTCTGATTTGGTTGAGAAAGTGGTGCGAGCTTTTTTAGCCAATCAGAGAGCGTAGTAGAGCAAAACGAAAGCAAACACAACGTTACTTCCGACAATCAATAGAAAAGCGCTCTAACTAAGAGTGGGCCGACATGGATACCCGAAATGCAATCATCGATATTTGGATTTGCCTTAAAAAAAGAAACCATACTTGTGTGAAATGTCGGTGATTTCGAGGTGGTTCGACACTAATCACGTGACCACTTGGAAGAGACGGTTGTGTGAATAATGCACGCAGCGTTCTTGGAAATTTTTATTTCCATGAAGAAGAATCCTTTCAAGCACACAAAATCGATTTTTTTTAAAAATCTGTTTGTTCATAGACCGTTGCCCGTTGATTTACAATTACACTGTGCATTGCAACCCACTACCTTGATCGTTTTCGGAGTTCGCGTTAATTGTTTATGCGCATCGTCACTGCACACGCAATTCAAGTCGCAATGTCACGCCACGTCTTTCATCGAGCGCGCACGTTGAGGGAGAAATATACAAACAAAGCAATAATGGGTAGTATAACATCTATGCACGGACTTAATTCTCTTAATTGCGCCGTGACTCCAGGTTTTCTTTGGATAGTTTTTCCTTTACTGATTCTCTCCATTTTTCCCAAAAACCCAAAATTCTGAACGTTAGAAGTTTTAATTATTTCACTTTTTCTACTCACATGCGATCGAATATTTTACAAATGCGGGTGTTCATTACTTACAAGTATCCTTCTGAGAGGTTAATTCTACGTGATGGAATGACAGCACCTGCAAATTTTTACCCAAAAGGCCTATTTGCGCTGAAATCAAAACAACGGCGTTATCTAGAGTTCTCTCTTTAACTTTTTTTGTTGCTGATTGCAATGAAGCTGACACCGACCAAGCTTTCAAAAACACTACGGTTTTTACTTCGCTTTATCCCAAAAACGAGCCCGGTCCCCCCCTGCCCTCTGCCCCTTTCCACCTCCCTAACCAATTTTTTGCCTTTGTGGCTTAAAAAAAATCTGAACGTGGGAAGATTTGGGTGCGACCGCCCTTAAGCCTAGAATATGCCTTGAACTATTACGCCACATAACGCATGTTATGAATCTTGACTGTAACCTCATAACATCGATCAGTCGCTGCTGAATATTGAAAAAATATCGCTAATCCTTTTCGTACTCGTATCGGGTCGATTTGAAAAACTGGTGTCAGTCCGCCCTTAGCATTTACTTCGATTTCTTTGAAAAATCAGGTTTTTGGACAAAACAAGCATTCATTGTGAACTGCGATACTGTTTTCCCGCCTTTAGCAGTGCCAAGCTTGGGAAAATCTATGTACAGCTGCTGCCAATCGAGAGAAATCATGCAACCGGTGCCAAGCGCAGGAAAACATGCAACCGGTGCTAAGCGCGGGAAAACATGCAACCGGTGCCAAGCGCGGGAAAACATGCAACCGGTGCTAAGCGCGGGAAAACATGCAACTGGTGCCAAGCGCGGGAAAACATGCAACCGGTGCTAAGCGCGGGAAAACATGTAACCGGTGCCAAGCGCGGGAAAACACGCATCTGTGCCAAGTTCTGTGCTCCTAAATGGTTGCCGAAAAAAGCTTAAGAAAACATGGCACGTGTTTGTTGGATTCTTTGAGCAACTAAGAGCGTTGACGCGTATTTCATACAGGCCGTTTGGCCCAAACTTGTTTTGACTCATGTACTAGGCTATGTAAATAAACATAGTTAATGCAGGATCATAATCTGTGGTCCTCTGACAGTTTCAGGAGAAGAGTCATGTCCAGAGTTACCAAGCTGCCACTACTTCGTAAAATTGTGTTGGAGCACTACGCACAGTTTATACGACTTCGTTATAAGACAGTGTCAAAAATCATGCCGCCTGTGTTAAAAAAGTGGTAAGTTAATTATTGTACCTCATAAGCTAAGTGATATTTCTTACACAAGCAAACCTGCATTTTTTTTTCGCATATTGAACGGTTGACAAGGTTGGTTATGACCTCAGAAAAATTCAATCACCTTCAACTATAATACTTTCGTCTTACATCTAAAGTGCAGAAGGTCACTTAAGACATTTCGAAGATTTTTCAGGGTCTCTAGCCCGTTCCAGGCGTTCAGATAGTGCAGCGCGAGCAGAAAATATGGTGAGCGAAAGAGTGGGGGGAAGAAGGGGAGACTGGGCCCCTCGTTTTTTCCCGTTCTTTCGCTCGCTATATTTTTCGCTCGCGCTCCACCATCTGAACGCCTGGAACAGGCTACAAGGTCTCTCTCCGGCTGTACATATCATGTTATCTGATTCTCGAGTTTATGTTCTTACAGAAAGTACATTAGAAGAGGCAAAGGGGGTTTGATTTGAAATTAGGTCAGGGCACAATTTTCTTTCGGAAAGGTTATATTCTCTTACACAGAAGTCCGAAGTTGATTGGCAGGAAGATTCCCTGAAGACTTCAGCCTTTCAGCTTAACAAGGATCGCAAAAATATCGCTATCTGCCCATTAACTGCAAAATATCTCAAGGGTCTATATGTTTCCCATTCTTCGCTTATCTGTTTTTGTTTTCCAATTCAGATACCAATTGATTTTCATTCCTAATTATTCTTTCAGACAAATACGACCTGGTGTCCCCACGAAGGAATGAAATGAATGTAAAAAACATTATCTGGATATCCTTGGTGTTTATAAAATCTGTTTTCACTTTACTATTTTGTTTGAGATGATTAGTTGACACAAAGCAACTTGGAATAATCAGCACCAGTTTAATTTGATTTGTTTCGTTTCGTTTTTTTTAAGCCGCGTTCTTCCCCATAGATCTATTTAGAACTGAAAGAAGGGAAGAGAGTGAAATGAAAAGTAGACAATTGTATTCGTCGCTAAATGTTTGTTTTAATTACTTTCATCTGTTATTTTAACTTCTCAATATAATGATGTCCCTAAATTCTCAGTATTTTGCCGCCACGTTCTTGCAAAGATGGGTGCACCTGCAAAGTAAAAACACAACGAATCAGCTTTAGATCAATTCAGCAGTAAACTTCATTCTTAGAAATTTATTTTTGAGGAAAGCAAATGAAATACAAGTTTTTATTCTGGATTGTAACATTTGTTAACAATATTGGCATATTGTAGGTCTCTGCACGCTTCGCGTTCCTCACGTAACACTATTGACGTATTCCGAGACCGTTGATTCACGGAGCTTGGGCTGCCTGTGCTCTCTGCCTCGTGCTGCATCGACTACAGCTAGAAACATTCTTCAGCAAGGAGCCTTGATCACTCTACTAGCATGCAAATAATTAGGTGCCGATTCCCATTTCTTTCTCCTGAGCCAGTCAAATTCCACATGGCGATGCAAAAAAGTGATTGCCTAATCCGCCGCATCTCAACTTTATTTTAAGCCCCATACGGCATCCAAACAAAAGCGAAGTTGGACATGGCTAAATGAGTGGCTAAATGAGTGCCACTAAAATATTTGTCAAGAAAGAAAACTAAATCCTGGGGAGTAGACTTCTAGGAGTTCCCAATAAATGTAGTGCAGGAAAGAAATCCGTTAGCTTCATTCATAACTGTCAAACAGCGTGATCCTTACAGCCTCCTTGCTTGCCGGGTAATTTTAAACAATTTACTATCTTAAGTTCAACCAGGGAGCCGAATCTTGGAATGAACTACCAGTGTAAACGAAAACCTTCACTAGCTAATCTGTTTTTAAACGCTCCTTGAAAAACATTTATGTACTGCATGTACAAGGTTTTGACTATCGTGTTTCATGCCCATCGCCCTGTTTAAACTCTTTTTGGAGGGTTCCAAAAAGAGGATCCTTTTTAAATTCTATTTATTATATGAAAAAAACTATTCATTGTAATTCTGTACTAGCAAAAATGGATAGATAAACTGGATTTCACTGACTGACTGACCTTATTTGCACCTGTTGCAGGTTTTGGGGCATCGTGTAGTCACAAACGCAAAGTTAGAGCTGTTTCTTTTGGTGCATACTCTTTTGGACCTCCTACAGAAGCTGACATAACGATCCCTACAAACTGCAAAAATAAAAGAAAAAATTAGTAAATATTGGCATTGAGGTGCCTCGCCTGCGCATGGTTCTATTAATTCAGTCCACAAAGCGCAAATTACAGTGTTTGTACAGGTTCTTTTCACATTAAATACATATGGGTTATTGACCAAGCGTGAGGTTGACTTGCTGGATATTGGCCAAGTTCTTTTTTTGCATTTTTATCAGGACCGAGACGAAGTCGATGTCCAGCAATCTTGAACAAGCAAGATTGGTCAATAAATCATAAGGCCAAAAGAACACCAGAGAATTTAATTTTATAATGAGTTGTTCGCAAAGCTCGTCAACATCTTGGTTTTCTTTGCTTTCATTCTCTTCGAGGCTTTCAGCTGTTTTGTTTTCCGACTCCATCGATAGAAAGAAATTGCAGAATAATCTTTTTCCCGTCTCAAAACATACTTTTGCAGAAATTACAAACGAAAACCTTGGTAAGCCGGCTTTAGAGAAAATTTTTCTTGCTGGAACACAGCGGGCAAGATAGCTCCATCTTGCCCCTTTGAATAGAGTTAATTTTAATTTCTATTGTAAATATTTGAAACCCATTGCACAAATAACTGTCTTGTATGCGTAATATATTACGTGGGCTCGTGTATATTGCTGTGTTGTTCGCGCCTTTTGTGATATAGCCGGCGTAGCTGGCGGTATTAACTGCGAAGGTAAAGTTTTGGCGGCGAAGCCGCCATGAGTGTTGTAAGCCGCGACAACGAGCGGTACAAGCCACAAGAAAAAAATTTTGGCGGTGGAGCCGCCACGAGCGGTGTAAGCCTTGACAACGAGCGGCGCAAGCCGCAAGAAAATTTTAATCGCCTCTCCCCATTCCCTTCGCGGCTCCGCCGCTCAAACTTCGCGCCGGCAAACAATCCCGCCAGCTACGCAGGCTACTTGTGATGCTCAATTCCATTGCCTTGGAAGAAACCTCCGCATTTATAATGAATACAACAGGAAAAAAAAGCTTCGTATATTGTTACCTCGTTTATGCAGATTCAGCTCACCATAATCTGGAAAAAAAAAGAAAGAAATAGTACAAAAAAAACTATTCAGTTTAGGCTGACTCCATCGCAACAAGAAAACATTGCCTATCGAAACACTTTAAATATTTAAACGACAGGGGATACAAACCGGAACACATAGCTCAGCAGGAACTCCCCTAGGGTGAAATTCCGGTATTTTGTACAGGAAGTTTTAACCTACAGCTAAGTCATTAACAATTCGGTAAAAACTGATTTTTTTTTTTTAACTTCGTGGCTCAGATAAGGAGTGTCTTAATTCTTTCTATGTTTTTTCACTTAAAATCTTGAAATGTATACTTTATCATGGCTAAAAAAATTGACAGTTTCCATTTTCCAGATCGAAAAATAAAAGATCGCCAGGCTCCCCCGTAACTTTTATGGAGAGAAATTTTGTAAACAAGTGCAAGCCAAATAAACTACAGAGTTTCTTCTCATATTTAAGGTTTTTCTGGTGTTAGATGCACTTCAATCTCCTTTGTCACATATTTAACTCTTAAGTTCGTGAACTTCATTTAGACAGAATTGCTTTGTTATTTTCTGTCTGGCCCATAAGTGAAAGCATATGAAAGGGAGCACTCGGCCTGTCAAAATTTTAAAAAGCTCTTGAATCCCCGAATTTTAAATGGAAGACTTGAAATTGCCTACCTTCATCAAATTGCTGGGGCGTCACTGGTATGTCTTTGTCCACAGGCATCGCTGTCAGGCAAATGGCAAACATGGCGGCAAACAGAAGAAAGCACACTATCACTCGGCTCTCCATCTTGAACTGAAGCAACAGGCTGTCCGATAAAACAACTTCGCGTATGTTCGCAAAACCGATCAACAAATACGCTATTTACTTTACCAACTAAGGTCTTCTATCCGTACGGCGTTCTTTGCCAATTAACTTCTTTTTTCTTGGAATCACCTGCCTAGAGTCTAAAACAGTTTATAAGCGAAACAGACAGTGTGACGACGTAAATTTATTCCTCTTGTTTTAGGTGAAGAATTCCCAGACTACTAACACTTGACTATCGACCCTTTTTTTGATTAGGTGCGAAAATCAAACCTGTTTCTTCAACTTCTTTTTTATTTTAATTTTTTTCATGTTGACATTTTTGACACTCTAGGATCTTCAACAGCAAATTATAGCTTGGTTACTAATGGAACACATTATACCTACAAACAGCCTATCCATGGGGGTCAAAACGGCGGTAATTAAGCTCAGGTATATTACAGGTGCTACTTAAGTTTGTTGTTATTTCAAGATACCGATTCTGGAAGCCTTTCCTTTTCTTTAATTTGTAGTTTCTTTTCGCCAAAGTAGCACTTGTCGAAGCGTTTTTGTCTTTTTACACGTCTCTTAAGCGCCGTTGTCTCCTACCCAATCGATCTATATATTACACGATTCGTTACATTTTTTTCTTTTCGGCGTTTAACTCATAAATATATACGAGAACAAACAGGAACAAGTTCAGGGAGTTCTGAAAACTGACGTGCTTAATTAAATTCGTCATTGCAGGGAGGTCAAAAGGGTTAACCAAAAAAGGGTGTAAATTCGATATTGGAATATAAATACGCTTGGCATTCTCATTAGAAGGGAGACCCGTTTAATAAAACGATGTTCAAAGGTAAATTAGTATGTTAATTGAGCTCAAAGGTGATGATAAACTACAGATGCTGGGAGCTACATTAGTAAAGGCGCGTGTAATTAGAGTATAAATTCTGTACTTAACATAATATGCACTTAACATTTATATCAGAAGGCAAGTATAATGAGAGTGAAAAACGATATTCAAAGGTAAATTAGTATGTTTAATTTATCCCAAAGCCGATCATACTTTACAGATGCTACCTCTAAACAAACTTAGAACATAGTTCCGGATCCAGGCTTCTACCACAAAAAATTGCTACTTGTGAACAAAATACCATGCGTCTTGAGTTCAGTCAAAATTTGACTGTTCAGTCTCTAAACAGTGTTTGGGGGAGTTTGGCGGCTTATTTCTTAAAAGTGAATGACCGGCAAGTCAAAGAGAATATTAAAATATAAAATAGGTTTTATGAATACTCCTCTCTTTCAAGAAATTATCTTTCTTCTGTTTCCTGGAACAAGTGCTTATTGACTGAAAGGAAGGACGGGCAAGAATAAATTTTGACTTTAAACCCAGTCTTAAAAAAAAAACCTTTTTATTGTAAAAATGATAGCCTGTTCCAAGCGTTCAGATAGTGGAGCGCGAGCGAAAAATAAAGAGAGCGAAAGTGCGGGGAGACTGGATACTCTTCCCCAGTCTCCCCTCGTTTTTTCCCGCTCTTTCGCTTGCTTTATTTTTCGCTCGCGCTCCAATATTTGATCGCCTGGAACAGGCTATGAAAATGAGTGAAAGCGTGTTCAAGTAAATACTATGCACTTATTGACTGAGTGGAAGGGCTGGACGGGAAACCAATTGGCTCGAGGTCATGGCGTATGCGTCCGTGGGCCAGGACCGAGAGCTGAAATATTTTCCCGTCTGGCCCGACCTAACTCAGTCAATAAGTTTTTATTTTACCGCCATTTTTATGCTTCATATCAGTGGACAATGTCAAAGAGATGCTTGTAAATATTCAATGAATGTTAAATTACGCGCGCCCAAAATCAACAGATGACGTGTGCAGGTCTGGACAGCTTTTTCCGGACCGGGTCGCTTCAACGCGTTCGGCCCTTCACGCGCTAATTCGTCAATGTGTTTTGTTTAGAATTGCGTCAGCAGGGCCGTACGGTGGTATGGTAATTTTTTTGACGAATTTTTTGCTGCACGTCAAAAACTTATGAACTCCGCGGCACTTCTGCATGGCATCCAATTTCTTTATAAGGGAAAAAGCAGGGTTAGCTTCTAAAGAAACTATGATGCTGCGTCGGTGGAGAAGTGAAACACAAAACTTTGGATTTGAGTTCAGTGAGGTAAGTTGGCCACCGTAGAGAAATTGAAAGCTGACGTTTCGAGTGTTAGCCCTTCGTCAGAGCGAACCAAAATCTTTGTACCATGAACCAATCAGAAGGCCAGATATCCAATAGCTGAGAGGGGTCCCCCCCCCAAGGGGCAATTTGAGGTTCACTGAAAAAAAAATATTCCACCTGCAAAATGTTGTTTGGGCAAAAGATATGATTGCCCAACTAAGCGAAACGTGAACAAAGGCTACCCAAGGCGGTATCTACCAGAAAAATAAAAATTAAACTGGTTAAAAACCTCTCTTTCTAATTTTTACCCACTTTGCGGGTTCTCTAAAGTGCAACATAAGTTGTAAAAGAGTAAATAAAGTAGACACGATTTTTTATGTACTGGGATACTCCACACAACTGGTTTGAAAGTGACACCAATAATCTATTTACTTACTTTATTTTATTTTATTTTATTTTATTTATTCAGCTTTGCCACACACACACACAAAAGAAATTACAACAAAGATAAAAAAGAAAGCAAGAAAAAAATTACTTAATAATTAATTAGAGATTACTTATTGCTTATTATAAAATTTATTTATTTGTAAAGTTTTATATTAGAGTGGCGAGGAGACTTCCAGAAACCACCATGCTTGTACGAGGGAGGCCCGGCCTGAAATAAGGGTCTTAATGAATAAAAAATATCAAGAAAGCTTACATCATAACAACCGACACATGCACGTGCACACGTGGTCAGTGTGATTCCACATATTTACCCAGATGACGCGATGTTTTAAGTTGGCCTCTCAGCATATCTTTGACGCGTTCGGTATCATTCCTTTCGGCATCCTCTCCCTTCCCTCGTACTCGTAATATTGTAATATCTCCTTAATTAACATACACCAGTTCGACTGAACAGCACAAT
>Ga0126336_10002768_pt1 | contig 10155 bp, 8 predicted proteins | sample SidCmetagenome_FD_92530 | JGI IMG/M metagenome (GOLD analysis project Ga0126336, IMG submission 92530) | Coral microbial communities from El Islote,Puerto Morelos, Mexico - Siderastrea C C metagenome | ecosystem: Host-associated > Invertebrates > Cnidaria > Coral | place: El Islote,Puerto...
ATGGATGGAGAGGTGCGTATTGCCCACTGATCTGCAAAGTATTGGCTGGCGAGCCCACTGGGACGTCGTGCGAACGACGGGCTTCATCCAGTGGCATGTATTGGCTTCGAGAGGAGGCTTCAGACGTTTGTTGTATTGAGAGTGTACGATCCTCCAATTCAACAGCAGCCTAATAAAAATAAGTACATTAACAGGTAAATCGAGTGTTTTTGAATGGTCATGAATTTCTCCGTTTCGGTGAGCTATCCCTCTAGAGCTCCGTTAATAAGCTAACCTATCTATCTTTATGATATTCGTGTCAGTGCTTTTGTATTAAGTGTGATTCTGCACCAGGTAATAGATTAGAATATTCGTAGAATCTTTCCCTACGTTTAGTGTCTAGGTGTGAAGACATCCAATATCTGGACAGGCCAGAAGAGTTAACCAGGTTAAGCAAAAGCATTAAACAGTTTAAGGTTTCAAGCATAGAATATACACTATTATAGAAAAGTACAACAGGCAGAAAAATAAAACATACATTGCCATTTCCCCTTTCTTCCGCAGTTGGTTTTCGATACGACCTTCAATGATAATGACAAAATAATGAAAATCACCAAGCAAATAACCCGGATCTCACTAACGTTTGTACACATTAATTACTTTTACTTTCACTTAGAAGTATCCGCGGGCACATTTTCGGTAACACAGAACAAGAGAAATAATGTTAACGTTCCTAGAATTCTAGCTTTTTAGCAAAAGAGTGTATTGCAAGCATGAACGTACCTTTCTCTTCTTCCTGCCCCTAGGAAATAAGCCACGGTTAATGGAATGTCATAACCAGCTGAATGCTTCTACCTAGTCTCATTTCTGTTTACTTTCTAATTATAAAATTCTTAAAACCTTGTTGGGGAAATCACTGTCATTCTGTTGTTCACGATACAGTTTACTGGTAGACGACGATGACAGCAAATAATAATGAATTGAGCAACACAAGAACGAGGGTCGATTTGAAACTAAAATACTGTTTTTAATGACTAACACCAAGTAAATTTTTTTAAATGTCTAGAAGGAAAAAAGATGAAAGTAGAAGGGCCATTCTCAGAAATTAAACAACATTTATAATGAGGTACTGCTTACCTCTTTTGTGCAGCCATATAACGTAGATAATAAGACCATCGATGATTGTAACAAGCACACCAACTACAGCATTCAATATGGTGCAGTTACATGAACATTCTCTGCATATCTTAACTGCAACTAAACAAAAGAATACCACGCTAATGTATTCTAAAATGAGGGTAATAAGTCATAAAATTAGAAATGTTTACTTGTTCACCTCTAAGCCAGTGTAATTTTTTTTCTTGGATTTAAAGTACCCTTCTTGACACTTACCAAAAAGTTGGGTGCATTGAAATTCTGGTAGTCAACACAGACCTGGAGAGTACTACCGTCACTATCAGCTCACTTGGTCACTTGGGGACCTTGACTTTGTTGTGCATCCTTTAACAAAGCTAACAGCGGTTGGTCTATGTCGACTAAAAATGTCACACTTTTCCTTGCTCTAAATCAGTTTGTTGTGAAGAGCGTACGGGGAATATCCGGATTACCACTCGTTCAGTGATCTTTTTCCTCAGTCCCAGTTGTCCCAATTACAAGCTATGCCACAGGTTTACGTACTTAAGCACTCTTGAGTTTAGCTACCTTGACATAGAGACCTTCCTTAGAATGAGTGCTTGTATAATTATCCACGTTCCTTACTGTGTAGGTTTGTTTCTCAAAGAGCAACTAGAGTTACAACCCCAGCCCTACTTCCCAACTGACTAACTCCAAGTTAGAAAAACTAGCACGAATTACTTAGATTATTATTCTGAAATTAAAGCCATGTACCAGTATTTTTCAGACATCACCATTTTCTTCAAGCCTCAGTAGATTTCTAACAAAGGCTTGAGAAATTTGCCCTTTCATTCCCAGAAAGATTTTGGAGTAGATTGTGTGTTAGGCCTGGCTCACTTGTCTGAAAATGGAGGCATGTTCTCCCACGCTTCCCAGAAAAGCAATGTATGGGTCGTGTCTTTTATGTTTATATGCACGTGTACGGTTTTTAGCTGAATTGAATTTTAATTGAATTAGGTACATATATACTACAGTGGAAACATACCATCAGGTGCTGGTGTAGTTTTGCTTGTGGTCTGCTTGGTTGTACTTCGAATAACAGGTGCAATCCCAACTATGGATGAAGCATTGACAGAAAATTCTCCAAGTTTTCCGGTTTCGGTAGCTTTACGAAAAACAGAAAGAACCCAATCCTCTGTAACAATAGCTGTGAACATTACGGCCAGATCAACAATAAGACTTCCACAACTGCAGAAGGAATGAAATCAGAGGGATTTTTAATGGTGCAAAGGAAAATTTGCATAATGTCACACATTTAGGCATAATGTTGTTGAGTGTTACTAGTATGGTTTTGAGTAGAGTGATTTTGAACAGGCTGAGAGGTCCCTGGGATGTGAAACTTAGGGAGAAAAGGATGGGGTTACAAAGGGGCGGATTGCAGATACCAGATTGCCACCGTCCGTATCATCGTGGAACAGTAAGTCGATTGGCAGTCCTTGGTGTATATAGGCATCGGTAGATTTTGTAAAAGCCAGGGAGGATAGTCAATCTTATAGCAAAGTTTTATAAAGGTTTTTACAGCGCTTAAGTTGTATAGCGAGCCATTCAAAATGTTAACAGCAGCAAGACAAGGTTGTCTGCTCTCCCCTTTTGGTCCTTGTCGTTCTTGACTGTTGACTAGGAAGGCCTTTGGGTCCTCAGAAATTAGAGGAATTCAGAGAGACAACGAACTGGCTAAAGGATTCGGAATATGCAGACCATGCCACCTAGTTCTTCTATCGCGGTGATTGCAGAACATGCGCTGATAGATGGGAGATCTGAAGGTAGATGGAGATAAGGCAGGTCTCAAAATTAACGCTGAGAAAACAACGTTGACGGAATTAATGTTTGTGCAAGAAGAGAAGTGAGAATCGGTCAGGAGATGATAGAAGAGGTAAAAAGTTTTCGGTGCCTGCGTAGTGTTGTCAGTGGGACAGGAGGGACAGCAGGGAGAGGAGACACGTTCAAGCTAGCTCACGGAAGACAGAGCTAATGATTTTGTTTTCCATTATCAAGGCCGTCCTACTCTACAGAGATTCGTCTTGAAGGGTGCACGTGTTTATCAATATGTGTATCAGCACAATCTTGGGCTTCACATGGCCAGAAACGATTGCGTGGAAGTTCTTTGAAGTCTGCCCGACCAGGAACCAGTGAAATTGGAGTTCGAGTTGGAGTTTAAGCGCAGGGCCTGAAGTTGGATGAGACACACCTTGAGAGAGCCTAAAGGGACATTGCTTGGAAAGGCCTTGAATGCAACCAACAATGAAGGAGGAAATGGGGGCGTCCAGTTCAAACGTGGAAACGTACCCGTTTGTGGGCGGCAGCGAGGAACACTGCCCAGAAAAGGAGCAAATGGAACGCTTCGTTTTCGGACTGCTTATCTTTTAGGATATGAAAAGTTTGGAAGAGGGGGAGGAGAAGAAGAAGAAGAAGAAGAACAGCGACAACAATAACAACAACAACAACAACAGCAACAACAAGAAAAAGGAAAAGATACCCACCTGACGTTTGACAGCGTTGCCTCACTATAGGCATTGTCTTTTTCAAAGAGCTTGTCCACCTAAAATCATGATAGCATTTAAAATTTATCGCAGTTATGTTGCTTTTAATTTTTATATTACTCTTACATAATAAAACTTGTAAACACCTTCAGGTAAATTACAAGCTTTTGCAGCTTTACTCGAATGAGACGCATTTAGCGTCACTTGGCTTTTTAACTGTTAACCATCGCCTACAGGTAGTTTAACTAACAATGGTCACACTTTTGCATGTCACGCTGTAAACAAGATGCAATTTAAATGGCTTTGTTACGCCAACAACTGGGATAGAATCGAACTTTACATCTGCGAAACAACTAAGACAATCAGCTATTATTTAAACACAGCAATTACCGCTTCTTTTAGTTTCTTCCAAAAGGACCCGTCATATTCTCCTTCAATACATTTTTCGCTTGTGGTTGTTATTCTCAAGCTAATCACATTGCCTCCAATTACTGTAACAGAATGAAAAGAAAACATTTTCGACATGTACATAGTGTCTAAGTCTAAGATAATTTAAAGCTAACGTTGACTTTTGGAAGGAATGTCTTTATCTGAGACCCTAATAAATGCCTATATGATGAAGTGTCAGTTGTTGGAAATAGAACGAATTAATGTGGACGCACAGATTCAATGAATAAAAAAGGAGTTTACAACTTTATGCCGTCAAAATGCGGAAATTTACAACAACTCGCACACCCTGCTTAACCTTCTCAGTTCTTCAATTAATCATATACTAAAGTACAACGAATGAGCTAAAATATTAATTCAGTTTAAATTCAGCTACATCTCCATACAAAAAAGTTAACAACGTCCGTAAGGATATCACAACAACTGTACGAATTTAACACAAAATAAAATTCGATAATAAAAGTTATAGGAACATCAAAATCATAATGAAGCAAAATAGGAGTGGAACATTCTCGATCATTCATACTTAATTCAAGTCTCGAGTCTTCAAGTTACTTCTCGATCTCGAGAAGAGAAAAAAAGGAGGTTTAAACGGCGGTCAGCACCCTCAAAGAAAGGGCAGCCCTGTAAATTCAAGGGCACAATCAGTAGTCCACTGAGCAGCTACGTCAAACTTCAGACAGGGCTTAAAATTAATAGTATTAGCCGGAGAAATCTTCAGCCAATGGCTATAATAAACAGTCCTTCTGGTGTATTCGAACTTGTGTGACATTTAATTAGAAACTGCAGATTATTAGCGCAGTCTGCATATGAAAATTCAGACTGCTCATTGAGCCAATCAGAGTGTTCCTTTGGTTCATGGACCAACTCAGCCATGCAAAAACTACATGTACATGTAGAGTGTAGCTTGTGCCAACTTACCGAGGTTGGTACTTGCAGATGTTTTGCCCAAACTATTCTCAGCTGTACAGGTATATTTAGCACTCATTTGCACTTTTGAAATATTTAGGAAGCTATTGTCAAACATGTGTTCCTGGGGATTGCAAGGAGTCCATGTAATTGTAGGAGTTGGATTTCCTTCTACGCGACAGTGAAGGGATGTTGGTTGCTCTCTGTCAACGTAATACTTATCTTGAAGATTTACCCTGGGAGCGACTGACAGAGAAAAAATGGGAAATCATTTAAAAAACAATACGTATTGCACATCTAGGTTTAGTTAAATAAGATTAAACATAGGACTACGATCATAATAGTGCAAAGTATTCCTGTAGAAACCTGTTCTTGCTTGTCGCTCATGATGGGCTTGTTGCTAATAATTTACAGTGACAGGAATGATTGTTGTGGTTCAAAGTTGTCTTTGATTTGACCCCCCTTTGCTCTGTTATTGTTATTTGTAACTCTAATACCATTCAAACAAAAGAAGTTTACTTCATAGATTTTCCTTCGCAGATGCCTTCTCTTAAGCAAACGTGTACATAGTGTACATTATGATAGTTAGGTGCTCTCATAAATAGAAAGGATAGTAACCTACATGTAAATCAAATTGTGGTGATCGTGTATTTGGTAAGCGATGTGAGTTGATATATGATTGTCTCCAACGTAACTGCTTTCTGGGCCTATTGTCCCACCCAGCCACCTATCTACCCACCTTATTAGCTCACCGATTAGTACCTTAATACCTGCTTGCCTTGTACCTTACTTCCAACTAGCTACCTACCTAATTTGCATGTACTGAACCACCTACAAGTTCACACTGCACTGCTACCAGCCTGAATGTCTACCTCCTTACAATATTTGATATCGCTTAAGTTGACTTGACATGACAGTGCAGATCTCTAGGTATAGTACACATATATACTTCCAATACAATAAGGGATTATGAAATATATTGTGACAATCATTTGGTCATCAGTTGCCTGATGTCCATCAATATCAGTTATCAGGTGACAAATTTTCAACATTTTCGCCAGCAGGATTTGTAGAATTACCTGGCATGATGTAAGGCACCTTTAAAAACATTTACCAATATCGCTATTGATACTTATAATCTGTGAAATTTTACATATACTTACATAAAACATTCAGTATAAGTGTATGTCCAACTGGATAACCCACTCCGTTGTATGCTGTGCAGCGGTATGTCCCAGCCTCGACATTGTTAATATTTGAAAAATTCCATGTGGGCTCCCTGTGCAGCACTTCACTTTCACTGCCATCCCGTAACATTCGGACCCAGGTGATGTTTGGAGAAGGTTTACCAGATGCTTGACAGAACAGCTGCAGATCTGAGCCTTCAGTCACACTGTGGCCACCACTTACATTTGTGAAATTGGCTGGAGCTGAAACAGATGAATAATTTATTAGTGTGTAGTACCACACCACTTAACAATGGTGCAGTACGCACATCATGATGCTCGCGAAAATAAAGGAAATGTCTTAAATGTCTTATCAATTGTAGGTTCCATAAAAAATGGCACTGATTGCACACATTAAACGGCGACCCCGCGATATAAAAGAGACAGATAATAGATGCCAATTACTGAACCGCCGAGGACGTGTGTACATGAGAGTTCTTGTCCATAATGGCGAGGCGACCAACAAACTGTTTCGAAACAACACAGGCCGTCTTAGCTTAATTGTTATTTGTAGCTGGAAGTTGCTCTCCTTGAAAATTTGCATTAATTCCTGGATTTACAAACTCAAGAAACAAAGACAGGAGCAAAAATGCTGAAATCGGTACATTGTTCGGATTTCACCTAGAAGGTCTTCATTTCATTCTCAACATGAATTATAAATACTGTTGAGATCAGTGACCTTGAAAGTGTAAGGGAGTGGCTCCTGGCAAACAAATTAAGTCTAAATGTAGCAAAAACCGAATTTACGTTGATTGGCTCACACTACAAAATACAATCCCTCCAGTCTCAACCGCGCATTATAATCGATGAGAAAAACCTTAAACAGGTTTATCATATTGGGTTCTTGGGTAGAAATTGATCAACACCTATCTTGGGACAAGCACATTGAGACTGTTGCGATAAAAGTTAGCTCAGGTATAGGAGCCATGAGGCGAATTCGGGATTTTGTTAAAAGAGACACTCTAGTTTCGATATAAAATGCACTAGGCCAGCCTCATTTTAATTACTGTAGTGAGGTTTGGGATACCCTAGGTCAAGGGCTCTCAAATAGACTTCAGAAACTTCAGAATAGATCTGAACGTCTAGTAATGAATTTGAGCAATGATACTCCTGCCACTGAGGCATTAAATGCCTTAGGGTGGGAAGCTCTTGAAACTCAACTGGCAAAGTCAAAAGCAAAACAAATGTATAAAGTGATCAATGGCTTGGCACCTAACTGCGTTGCAGATCTTTTCTCCAGTAAGAAAAGTACTACACACTATAACCTCAGAGGCTCCTCCACCTCTCTGCAATTACCGCTACCTAAAACTGAATATCTGAAGAAAAGTTTTTGCTATAGTGGAGCAAAACTGTGGAACTTGCTCCCGGTTGCACTTCGCGAATCTGAAACTCTCCCTATCTTTAATAACAGAATTAATGCACACACTTTTCCTGATTTTAGAAAACTGTTAAGCCTATATGAATTAGTAGATAAGTAAATTAATGTAATATAATAAAATGTAATATTATTAGTAGATGATGTAACTAGATATACAAGTTCTTATTTTAAGGAATTAATAGTAGCTTTAATTTTATTCAGTGTGGTATCCACACGCCCCTTGTGGAAATCAGCTTTAGTTAGTATTATTTTAGTTGACGGGGCAAGCGTGTTTGAATAAAGTTTACCTACCTACCTACCTACCCTACCTACCCTACCCTAGCTGCCAGGAAACTCCAGAGTGAAGATGAAAGTTACAGTTTATTTAAGTCAAACTATGAGTAATATTGAAAATGTTTGAGATATTGCAGTTAGAACGGGCCAAGTTCTCTTAGTTGGCGTTCAGTCGCTTCCCAGGACGTATCGCCGCCAACCTGTTTTGGGACACCCTCGCAGCATAGGTTGTTCCGAAGGGAACTGTCTTCCAGATCATGCGCTTTGTTTTGCAATTCAATGATATCATTTCCCAGATCATTTACTGTTGCGTTGGGTCACTGGAAATTGCACCCTCGTGACCCGGGTCGATCTTTCCTGTAATCATCTCCTGAACTTGTGCTTGAGTGAACTCTAGGCTGTGTCGAAGCTTACCGACCTTCTCAAATTCTCAAATATATTGTCAATACCATCACTTGTTGCTTCCATATGAGCACGAACATTGCTGATATAGAGGACGTTTGCAGTCTGAGAAATTCCTCCACATACGAAATAGGAACCAGCTCAGTGTCATCGTGCAGTTGCTGGATTTTGTTGCAAACGCGATTCAGAATGTGTATCCACCATACTCGTGGAAAAATTTGAAAACCCGCACGCGACATAAGGGCAATCCAATAAGTGTCATTAATCTTTTTCTATTGTCTTCCATTTTATTGACCTGTTGAACAAGTTTTTTGATTCAAATATCTCCCAAAATGCCTAAACGTTGTAATGGTAGCCAATTAGAGCGCGAAAATTCTTGCAGTTATCGAAAAACAAAATAGTTTACATAACTGTCCACACCATGGACAGTGACCACTTTCATCCTTCCATATCTCAATGTATATATTCATGTGTATTGTAGGTAGTGAGAATATGTTACTGTATATTCAAATTTTATGTTTAGCTTAAAATTCCTGCAAAACAAAATAAACCGTTGAAATAAGGTTGCCAGTAACAGCCGGTTGAAGAAGAATCTGGAATTCAACTTCAAGTTGTCTGACCAACAAGAAAGGACTCCAAAGGTGTTGAGGGAAAGAAGGAAAGCAAGGTTTAAACCACCTTAAAAAAACTCATAAATATGGATTGAGTATTTTAACTCAAGAGTGTGAACTATTCACACTGGACTTTACAGAAAAGCAGAAATGATTATTTGGAGAACCCAGTGGCTAAATTTATCTTTAAAAGCTAATGTGCTACCAAAAAAGAAAACGGGTTAATTTGTTGTTCGTGAACTTGATAAGTCTTCGTCTGAGTTTTAAGGTTGGCCCAAATGAAGGGAATAGTCCCGGCAACTTCTTCCGGGTAGCAGATACCTTCCAGTGAACTTCCTTATAGCGCATGAGCCAGGACCCGAAATTTGGCCTATTGGTATCACTGAGGGGGACCAAGGCTAATGTCCATGGTGATGTAGGTCAACATCCCTAGATTACATTTTCGGGTGATAGCATTGCCAATTGTGTCACCTTCAGGGGGGAAATGACACCTTTTCTTACCCCTCCCCCCTTGGGACATTTTCCAACATGAGAATTATACATAGCATTCCCAACCTAATTTACTTACTTTATTGTACGGAACTGGGGAAACAACTTAATAAACACGTTAAAAATGAAGCCCAGTCAACTAGTACGCCATTTTAATCAATACTTTTGGACAGGGTTTAATCACATGACTGGTCACGTGAACTTTAATAGTCGAAAACGCATTCTTTCCTTTCTAGTGCTTTCTTATTCGACAATATTACACTGTTTTATGTTTTTATCTTTTCCTACTTGCTAGAGATCATTATCACAGTACTTTAAAGCCGAAAAAATGTCTACTGTGACAACGAAATTTCAATTTTTGGCATCCTTGATAACTAGTGCCCAGTCCCCTAGATTTCATTCGAACCAAACAAAGTGGCATATCGCTGCCAATAGGTCGAATTTTGCTATTTAGTTGGATTGTGCAAATCACGTCTGCTCCTGCTAATTTGAATTGCTCTGAAAAAAGGAAATAGAACTAAGTTTCATCATGTGGAATGTAAAGTATCTTTACAAGCAAATACACGTAACCGACGCCAAGCACGAAACGATTGTGAGCATGTCGGGATTAGTTTTGGTTTCACTTTTGACTGGTTGAGAAAGTGGCGCTGTTTTTTTTTTTTTACTAACCGCAGAGCAAAGTAAGGCAAAACCAAAGCAAATGCAAATTACTTTCGACAGTCAATTGAAAACTGCTCTATTCTGGACTTGATTTTAGCACGGTAAAACATGCTTTCACACCGTATTTG
>Ga0126336_10002769_pt1 | contig 10155 bp, 7 predicted proteins | sample SidCmetagenome_FD_92530 | JGI IMG/M metagenome (GOLD analysis project Ga0126336, IMG submission 92530) | Coral microbial communities from El Islote,Puerto Morelos, Mexico - Siderastrea C C metagenome | ecosystem: Host-associated > Invertebrates > Cnidaria > Coral | place: El Islote,Puerto...
GGGGGGGGGGGGGGGGAAGAGTCAAGTCTGCCGATGATTTGTTCAATTCATGCTTTATTACAGTTCAGGGTGGTTTATATATATAACTGATAAACACTTTATAATAAAATATCCTCACGTCGTGATTTCTCAGCAACTAAGCGCGATCTAATTTGAAGTTATAACGAATTGTACTGGACTGAATGCCCAGCTAAATATCTCAAGTTTTATGGGAATCCGAAGTTTAGCATCCTGTTCTTCTTGCCGTCAAACTCACGAGCCACGGCCTCCCCGTGAATCGTTGTCCTTGTACGCGTGCATTAGAGCAAGAGCTAAGAGTCGCTCTGTCCTCACGGTTGCCCGTAGATAAGTCTTGACTCTACGCATCGTGCTAAAACTGCGCTCAGGAGTTGCGGTTGACAGAGGCATCGTTAGAAGGATCGTGAGGATGGTGTACACGTTTCGATAACTGAGTTGGACTTATGCAGTCGAGCCAGAGTTGTTGATCGTTCTCCAGTTGAATGCAGCCACTTTGTTATCCACCGCAACATCTCGTTGTCGTACTCTCCCTTGTCGGTCGCATACATCTTATCTTGGACATCGTTGCTTAATCCTTGCAGTTTTGTTGGGAGAAGTTACTGGCCTAGGAAGCGATCCTCCTGTGATAAGAGCCTGTCATTCATTTCTTGAATTAGATGGTCTGTAAGAGGGAGACACGCAGCTCTTTGCCAGTAGGACTCTGGGTATGTGGCTGGGACATTCACCCTGTGTTGCTGTCTTCCGGTTGTTCTTGGCATGCTTGGCTCAACGTCAAACTCAGCTGCAATCTGTTTTCCCCAGTCATATACTTCCTTCCAAACCGACGGATCCCCTCTCTCAACTTCCATGATATTTATTACAACTCTCGCTTCTTGGGCTGCCTCGGTGAGATCTACGCTCTTTCCTTACAACATAATTGACAAGGCAACTGTGTTGGAAAGGACATGCTCTGCTGCACATAGAGCAATAATAAAATTAAACTGCTTGATAGAGTATAAGTAGCCCCTTGCCTTTCCATTGCCATCCTGGGACAAGGTCTCGAGCGCCTGAACTACGACTGGGAACGCTGCACAGAAGGTATATAAAACATGCCTCGCACAAAGTTCTTTACAAAATCACCCAAAAACTAGTTCTATGAAGTAAGAAAAAATATTCGCATAATAAATATACCAAGAAAGGTTTGTAAGCCCAGGCTTACTGGCTTAAAGGGAGCTACGCCCCTGGGTTCAGAACAGGTTTGGCGAGGTGCACCCTAGACAAAAAGTTGTAAGATTGTTAGTAATAGTAACACGCATTATACAGTTGAAAGCAAACAATATGCATATATAAATGCCGTTTAGCTCTGATGTCTATGGCAAACTGTAAGTTCAGTTCTAATATGTTGTGGCGCTTCAATATTACATCCCCGGCATTTAATGTTAACCAGGTGTTGTCGTATTTTGTTAAGTGTGGGCAGGAGCTTGCTTTAAGTTTGCTTTCTTATCTGAATAAGGAACAAAAAATCACTCAATCGATGACAGCATAGAAATATAAAAACTCGAGAGAAAATAACAGCCAAAAAGTTTAAAGCTTCATCCGAGAAAGGCAACTTTTATTTGTAGACAGCCTGTCACGAAATCGATTTCAATAAACTTTTCAATCCTTGTAATCCCGCCGTTGTATTATTACTGCAACGTGTCCCCAAAGTACTTGTTCCGTTTTCATCTGCATAATCTTTTTTTAAAATTTAATTGCATACTTGCTGGCATATAGAAACGTAACATGGAAATTAGGGCAGCAAATTTTCGATATTTTGGCGGAATACATGTCAACCATGTTCAGTCGACATCCAGACTTTTTTAAAAGTCGCCTACTGACACAACAAATACAAATACTAGGGTCGAAATAAGCCTCATATTAAGAAAGATGATAAATTCGAGACTTTTACTTCGATTAGTTAGTATGTAGAAAACTTGAGCTTTTCCGTTATTTTGTGGTCCAAAATGAGATGCAGAAAGACGCAAAATTGGGAACTGAAGTATGCGTTGAAAATTCGTGCTGAAATGTGGAGGAATATAAAAATCCAAAATCTTGCTGCAAACTTGCACCATTTTGTAACGCACATTAATGGCAAATTCGAGACTTTGCGAGAAGGTGAGACGATCGATTTCTTGTACAAGCCTAAGACCCCTTGCGAGACCAAGCTTGTACAGTGACATGTTTCTAAATGCGAGCCCAGAACTTTTTAGAACTTAAAAATTCGAAACCGAAACTTTGAGATCAATTTTCGGACATCTAAAAATGTTACCTAAGCACATCAGAACTTCCAGATTCATTTTATAGCCTTCTAAAAAGTTAAGACTCTAGGCGGATACGCGAAAAGATCGAGATCCTGAGACGGCTAGGTCGCAAAAAATCGAGACTCCGAGACTGTTTTACCGAAAATTCGGGACTCCTAGAAGCAAAAAATCATTCAAAAAAAAAGACTGCGAGACGCTTACATTTCAGCTGAAATTTTGCGAGACCCTAATTTTTGGTGAGACCGTTCGCCACCCCTAAACTACCTAGGGTATTTACCTTCATAATTGTAAACACTGAGATCACAAAACAGGTAAATTAATAGAAAACTCTCTGCCAAAAATACTTACGTTCTTGTCAAAGTACGTCCTGATTATTTCATAATATTTGACCCCTTCCTTTCTTGTCAGTACCTTTGGTGTCAGCTTTGTAGTAGCATCGTTTAGCTCGCAGGTTTCGGTTTTGTTGATCTCGTTGAAGTTGAACGAGAGGCACTGGCATTTCTTCAAACACATGTTAAAACATTCTTTCCAGATCGAGAAGTTGAAAGTCTCAAATACATACCCATTAAGAGAAGAGTTGTGTTTGGTATCGGTTTTAAGGGACAGAGACTTTTTCTCGCACATTCCATTTGTACACTGACCGTTTGAAGAACAAATGGCGGAAAGTAGCGTTGCAAGATACCAGAGTAGCAATTTCACACCGTCAGCCATGATGACCTCACATAAGACTGCGTGAAATGCGGAACAAGTACGAAGATAAATTTTAAAAAATATTGTTTGTTTATATAACTTATTGGCGGAGACTAAAAGGTACTTACATCAAGCGTCAATTAACATGTCATTATGCGCATCCGAATCATTCTTTGATTTGCTATCGAGTCGTTAATAAGTGATGATCACTCTAATCAGTTAGAAAAAACAGCCCCAGTGAGGTTCTTCGGTTAGCTAGCTATAACCAATTACACTTTCATGCTACGTTATCGAACTCCAATGTTTTCTCTTGCGTTAAATAGTGTTAGCTGAGCAGTATCGTGCAGCTATCCTGGATTATTACTCAGTCGTGGAAAAACACTTTTTACGAGCATGACTGTGTTTTATATTTTGCCTTTTTTGTTACATGGAAAGAGACAAAGAAAAAACTCAGAATATTCATTTCAGGCGCCGTTTTAAGTTTTTCTTTTTCTTTTCCGAATTATTCTTTGATTTGCTATCGAGTCGTTAATAATTGATTACGCTAAAGGGGTGATGATCACTGTAATCAGTTGGGAAAAGAACCCCAATGAGGTTCTTCAGTTAGCTAGCTATAACCAATAACACTTTCAAGCTACATTATCGAACTCCAATGTTTTCTCTTGCATTAGTGTGAGATGGGCACGCGGAGTATCGTGCAGCTATCCTGTTTGCATCTTCGGCTGACATGGATTGTTACTGATATTTCATACGTGGAGGAATAAAGATAACAGTCATGGAAAAATACTTTTAACAAACGTAGCCGTGTTTTATTTTTTCCTTTTTTCATTACATTGGAACGAAACAAAGAAAACAAATTATAGAAATATTCATTTCAGGCGTTTTTTAATTTTTTTTTTCTTTCTTTCTCGTTGCGTCGTTTAAGCAACCGATGTAAACAACACATACAGCATGTACATCCCGTCACGTTTAACAGCAACCTCTACCCTAATGGATCGTTTGTCATTGTACTCCTAGCTGTTATGTTTTTTTATTATCATTTTACTTGAATTATGCAAGTCTCCTCGGAAAGTCTCATTAAGAAAGCTTCAACTTTGGAACTTCCCTCACTGTTTAGAGCATACATTGTAATTCGATATTTACTAAGTGATGAGGAGTCTATAGAAAAGGAGAAATTGTTGAAGGTATAGACCCCTTTTTATGGTCTTTACACGACTTAAGGCATTTTTGTTAGCTATTTTAATTTTCAACAACTTTTCGATTTGTTCTATTTTACTGTGTTTGTTTTGATTGTTTTAGAGAATGTAGAAACACCTGTCTGAAAGTGAAAATTTCATACAAAGACAGTTGACAAATATCTGTAATTAAAAAAGGACGTTTTCTGTGATTCAAATGATTCAGTTTATGTTTGTTTGTATAGTATGCATTTTAAAGTTTGTCAAAACATAGTTTACGGTTCGACTTCCTGTCATGTTTAGTAGCACTTTGTTGTATAACTGCTTAGTTGTTATGATCGCCGACGACACCCAGAACATAATCATGTTGCGCCTACAGTACAGTCTCCAGGCTCAGAAAGGGCTTCTACTTTCTGCAACATGAAAATTCGTTGCATGAGAATTTGGTAATACGCCCAACAAACAATGAGACAACTTAAAACGCTACGCGACAAGTTACACTAAAATGTTGCCCCTAGTACTTGACCTTCTGATGAATTGCAACTCGCAATATTGTGTAAATGCGTCACATGTAGCTGAGTTAGAGGCGTATAAAAGCGTTTAAATTTTCCATGCATATGTCAGTAAAACTCAGCCAAAGTCCATCGGACGTTTTGGAAAGTGAAGAAGTTATTACCTGCTTTTCACTCAGCCTCAGCCTTGAATTTTTCCAGCAGAAGAGTTTTGTCGTCAAATCCAAAATGGCCAAAAGACCTATTCATCATATTCACAATATTGTGGAATGTTTTGTATTCAAAGATACTTTTTCCTTTTATCAGATCGAGTTGAAAACTAGTCGGTCGGATTTAAATTATGTACACAGTAGTCACTAACGTAATATTTCAAATGCGAGGAAGTTTCTCTCAACCAGGTTTCTAAACAAAAGGAAACTCAGAATAGTGGTTGGGTAGTGGATAGGTAATCGCCATTTATGCCCGAATTCAAAGACAAAGCATTCATTCAGATCTTAAATTAAATAAGACCGCAAGTCTGAAATAATTTTGCAATGAATTTCTTTCGAGGGCGTAGCGCAGTGGAATGCTGTTTTCTTTATAAAAGGCACCTTCGAGGTTTAAAAAAGTATTAAAACTACTTTTGAGTAGAGGCGGGGGAATTATAAGTTTTAGGAAGAATGGGAAGATTTGGGAGTGGTTGAAGAATTTAATAGTTGAGTTTAGATCAGTAATTTTAATTGTCCATCTCAATAAACATCCATTAAAATAGTAGTTTTTTTTTCGCAATTTCCAAAACATATCACACAAAAGGTACTTATCTTTGATACCCAATAGAAAAACTCAGTGAATCTAGCTGCTCCTCAACTATATAATCCAGCTTGTAAGGACCCGTCTTACGTAAGGATGCTTCAAACAATGCCTATATTTAAGATGTGCTTAAAATAATATGTTAACGAAATCTCGTTTTCGCCGTATTATTTTCTTATGAAAGGTTGCTGCTCATAATAAAGTACTTCATGAAACTACTTTTACAATGGTTTATTTATTTCTACAATAGTCCAAGGTACCTTTGTACATCTAAATGAAAATGAAGAATCTAAGAGCGAATTATGGTGTGCAATTATGTGTCCAATTATTTGTACAATTTTATATCAGTGGACTTCACGGATCTATCGTTCCCCAGTTTCAACCGGCCTTTAGAAGCTTTGCTCAAACAACACTGCAAAAGCGGGAAATGAGGTCATCTATATCCTCACTAGTTAGGATATGGAAACTGAGCTACTTGAATCTCGGACTTCGTTTTATATGAGAGGTTTTTTGTTGCTGTAAAACACTCGTGTTTATACTATAAAAGTGTTATTGGATCCCTTGAAATGAAAGAGTCGTCTTTGGTAATGAACCACGATGAAGGAATAGAGTACATTTTGTTGTTGCTGTTTCTTCCCTGGTATACACTTTGGTGTCCTCGGTTGGCGAGGTCCTTGGTCCGCTACTTTTTCGAACATGATGTAATATGTCCTCGTTAAATAAAATACCACAAGAGAACGAATGTGTCCGATGATTTATTGATTAGTCTTCCTCTTCTTTCTTAAAGTGTTTACCTTTTGCGGCTCCGTAAATTAAATGGTCATGTTTACTTAGCCTGTGCATAGATAAAACGCAACGGGAGGACCTGTTTATTTGAAAAACAAGTTTACAGATAAACTTATTTCTGCGGTTGTGAACGAATTTGCTGCAGAGTTTGAAAGTTTTGTTTTATCATCTCTTGAAAAATATCAACCTTTCATCCTAAAGAACTTACATCAAAGCAGATGAAGAAAACCTTAGGTAAGTGGAAACGGCCTTTGTTTTTGCTGAATATTTTCAAAATCTTTATACATGTTTATGAACGGGGTTAACTTCTCTTGTATACCTAGAATGCATATAAGCTTGTCGTCTTGTAATTATTTTCGACTGCGCTTGGGGCTTGTGTGGGAGACTGTTGTCTGAAAAGAAAAACATATTATTTTTTACTCACAACGACTTCCAACAAGACTGTAGCTTAGATATATCAAAGATAAGAAAGAATAAATAAAACATTGCTAAAATATTCCAATCTCCCACGGAAATTATTGGGATTCACAAGTACTTTTCGTGTTGCTTACATGACTCGCTGACAAAGGACCACATTCGCGGACCAAGGGCCGGCGAGCACGGTCACTTTTTTCGAATTTCAAGAAAAGTATCTCAGTTTCAAACTTGTCACTTTAAATTTAAGATTACCGCGAGAAACATGACAGCTATCTTCAGGGAAAATTTCAGGTCGCGACGTGTTGATTCAGGTAAGATATTCAAGATTATAGTTTACTCCCGGACCAAGGACCCCATACTGCACTCAGCCCCGTTATTTGTGTATACTAGTAAGTGTGACGATCTAAGGGCATCGAACGAGAGCGCAGAGAAAGAACAAGAACTATGCTAAGGTATTAGAACACTACAAAATATAAAATTCTTAATATTATTCAATCTCTCAATTCTGTGTCTTTTAATCAAACTTAAAAACTAAAAGCTAAAGGTGGTTGCAATAAAACATTTAAGTTAACTACACGAAAGCAGCAAAAAAATTGAAACCGCATTTTGAACATAGTAGTCATAGTGCGAAAACTATTCTACAGTATTTATGTAGATATATTCAGTTAACCTCCTTACATCATTCGATTCGTCAAATTCGTGTTTTCTGGTCAAATCTAAAAGTTTCCAAGCCAGAACTGAGTTGTGGAGGTTATAGAGGAGGTGCAGCGAAATGCTGGGTTAGTTGTTATGTAATGACCGAAGTTATCTTCGTCATATAGCCCTCCATACTGTCCATCGAAGCTACAATTCTTCAGTGAGCTAAACCAACTGTCACAATGAAGTGAGTAATTCGGGCTGTAACCGGCCAAAACTGTGCAGTTGGCACACTCATTTCCACGGATGTTGACAAACTCAGACCAAAGGCAAAATTCGGCCTTCCCGGATCCTGAAACAAATTCAAGTTGTTGATGGAAACTCTCCAGTAATCTCGGTAGTCCACACCATCAGTCGGAAAATTACATGTGGCTCGCCAATGAGTGGAAACATCTTGGATGGACGTCATACGGGACATTGACAGACGGTAGTTGTTCCATTCAGGTGCATCTTGGTTGACTGGCATGTCGTGTAAGTAGAAGGCTTTCCTCTGAAACACCTCTTTGTTTTGCAAGGAGTGAGACTGAATCAGAGTCCATGTGACACCAGACTCGGAACCAAAGTCGCAGTAGACGGGGAATGTGATATTCTGTTGGTCTGTAATGTTGTAGATACCGCTGGTCGTTTCTTTCATGACGTCTTTACAGGATCGAGGCGGCGGGAATTGACACCTGTGTCCCGTGAAGCCCGGTGGACATGTGCAGACAAATCTTCTTTTGTTAACGTCACACACTTCGCGACACGTGCCGCCATGTTGACAGGGAGCGGTCTCGCAACACTTGTTATGACAGGTTGGCTCAGAACAGGTTTGGCGAGGTGCACCCTAAACAAAAAGTTGTAAAATTGTCAGTAATAGTAAAACGCATTACACACTCAGTTGAAAGCAAACAATATGCATATATAAACGCCGTTTCGCTCTGATGTATATGGCAAATTATACGTTCAGTTCTAATATGTTGTGGTGCTTCAATATTACATCCTTTTTAATCCTTGTAATCCCGTCGTTGTATTACTGCAACATATCCCCAAAGTACTTGTTATATTTTCATCTTGCAGAACCTTGTTATCAAATTTAGTTGTATACTTGCTGGCATTTATAAACGTAACATGGAAATTAGGGAAGCAAAATTTCGATATTTTGGCGGGATACTGTTTTTTTTCTTTAATTGGAAAAAATTACATGTCAACCATGTTCAGTCGACATCCAGACTTAAAGTCGCCTACTGACAGAACTAGTAGGAATACTAGGGTCGAAACGTCGAGCCTCACATTTTTACCGAAGCAATATAAGACTTTTCACTTCGATTAGCTGGCATGCAGAAAACTCGTGCTCTCCCGTTATTTTCTGGTCCAAATAGAGATGCAGAGAGACGCAAAATTGGGAGCTGAAGTATGCTTTGAAAATTCGTGCGGAAATGTGGAAGAAATTAAAAATCCAAACTCTTGCAGTAAACTTGCACCATTTTGTAATCACATTAATGGTAAATTCGAGACTTTGCGAGGCGGCGAGACGATCGTTTTCTTGTACAAGCCAAAGACCCTTGCGAGACCAAGCTTGTAGAGTGGCATGTTTCTAAATGCGAGCCCAGAACTTTTTAGGACATAAAAATTCGAAACCGAAACTTTCAGATCAGTTACGGACATCTAAAGATGTTACCCTTCCAGATATACTTTATAGCCTTCTAAAAAGTCAAGACTCTAGGTGGATACGCGAAAAGATCGAGATCCTGAGACGGCTAGGTCGCAAAAAATCGAGACTCCGATACTGTTTTGCCGAAAATACGAGACTCCGAGATGCAACGAATCATTCAAGAAAATGCAATGCAGCTGAAATTTGGTGAGACCCTAATTTCTGGTGAAACCGTTCGCCACCCCTAAAATACCAAGGCTATTTACCTTCATAATTGTAAACACTGAGATCGCAAAACAGATTAACTAACAGAAAACTCTCTGCCAAAAGTACTTACGTTCTTGTCAAAGTACGTCCTGATTATTTCATAATATTTGACCCCTTCCTTTCTTGCCAGTGCCTCTGGTGCCAGCTTTGTAGTAGCATCGTTCAGCTAGCAGTTTTCGGTTTTGTTGATCTCGTTGAAGTTGAACGAGAGGCACTGGCATTTCTTCAAACACATATTGAAACATTCTTTCCAGATGGAGAGGTTAAAAGTCTCAAAAACATACCCATTAAGAGAAGAGTTGTGCTTGGTATCGGTTTTAAGGGACAGAGACTTTTTCTCGCACATGCCATTTGTACACTGACCGTTTGAAGAACAAATGGCAGAAAGTAGCGGTACAAGATACCAGAGAAATTTCAGATCATCAGCCATGATGATCACGCATAAAACTGCGTAAAATGCGGAGCAAGTACGAAGATAAATCAAAAATTAAATTATTGTTCGTTTATATAACTTATTGATGGAGACTTAAAGGTACTTGTAAACATCAAGCTTCGATTAGCATGTCATTATGTTCATCCGAATCATTCTTTGACGACTTCTTATGGTTTTTTCATGCTGCGGGAAAACACAACTTTCCATAAAACGAGCTCCTCTTTAAGACTTGCTAAATAATGTCGGATGTTGGCGGCAAAGCAAAGGATAAAAGAAGACTTTTTCTTCATAACAGAATAATTGTACACCTGTTCAAGGTATTACGCATGCAAACAGCAATTTTTCGATTTGAAAATTTGAAGTCAATTTTTCTTTGCTCATCTAAATGGCAAAAAAACACTTGTCATAGAAACTTTTAAAGATTTTTCATATATATATATATATATATATATATATATATATA
>Ga0126336_10002770_pt1 | contig 10155 bp, 6 predicted proteins | sample SidCmetagenome_FD_92530 | JGI IMG/M metagenome (GOLD analysis project Ga0126336, IMG submission 92530) | Coral microbial communities from El Islote,Puerto Morelos, Mexico - Siderastrea C C metagenome | ecosystem: Host-associated > Invertebrates > Cnidaria > Coral | place: El Islote,Puerto...
ATATTTGCACAGTTTGTTGACGTCTACGTATGTGTTGCTCTTAGTCACATTTGCAGCATGATTTTCCGTTTCAGCGCATTTCCGTGTCTATAACGATTCCGTTTAAAAGAAAAGTTCAAAGGGCGATTTAAAAAAACGCCAAAAACGTAGGAAAAGTAAGCTAAACTTACAACGACTCACCAACACAGTTATGGAGGAAGTTGCAAAACAGCAATCTCACATTTGCAAGGAGTTATGGGAAATACCACTTTCGAACATGCTGCTGCGCATGTATAGAATTTTCCCGCCAAAATAATTACGTATTGTTTTGCACTGCGTTTATTGAATTTTTTACCATTTTCAAGGTGAATTTTATTGAAAAATCATGGAAGTGGCTATCACCTGGTTAAAAATAGGACAACGACGATAAGAAGGGCGGATTTGATAATCTCAAGGCCGAAAAAACCCTGGGTTGCCCCAACTCGACAGAATCCAATATGGCGGATGGAAATTGCTGACATCTTGTCAATTTCAAGTGCCGGTCACTCAGGGTTGGAAAATGGAAGGGGACCAAGAAAAAGTGCTTAGGTTTATAAGCATCGATAAGTCGAGGGAGAAGAATCTTTTAAGGGCTTGGGAAGATTGCAAGAAATACGAACTTGATAGTGAGTGGATTTCTACGAGCGAGTTGAGAAATCTGAATTTGGAATTGCAAAGATCCGTGTTTGTGTTGGAACGCTTTGAAGGAGAAGTCTTTGAGTTTTTGAAGGAGAATAATTGCAGAATTGTTGGACCACAATGCGTTTTGTCCTGTTTGCAAACACAGACTTCTTTACCTAATGTTCAGTACCCTGTGTACTCTGTGGCCTTTCGAGGCACTGTGGTGACCTGTACAAGTGTTCCTAAACAGGAAAGAGACCGCCTCTCTGAGCTTATTCAGTTGATGGGAGGCACTGTTATGAAGGATTTAACCAGTTCAGTGACACATCTAGTGGCCGGTGAAGTGGGCTCAAAGAAATACAGAGTTGCATGTAATCTTAATCAACCAATTTTATTACCAGAATGGGTTTATACTTGCTGGGATATATGTCACGACAGGCACGTATGTGCAACTGATGAAGAGTTCAAGGAGTACAAGTGCCCAATATTCAAAGGGATTACACTCTGTGTGACAGGCATAGAGGCTGACAAAAGGAAAGAAATTAAACGACTTGTCGCACTTCACGGCGGAACATACTCGGGGGAGTTGAACATGAATACTTGTACTCATCTTCTTGTAGATACACCAAAGGGAGAAAAGTATGAATATGCAAGGAGGTGGAATCTTCATTGTGTTTCTTCACAGTGGTTTTATGACTCAGTTCAGTCTGGTTTCTGTCTTGATGAGTCAGACTTTTACACACTTCCTGACGATGAAAATAACAGTTCTCAAGCAGGGAGGCGAATATCAAGTAACCTTATCAAAGTTAGCAGTGCTGCTTCTTCCAAGAGCAGTGCAGAAAAGAACATTTCAAACAAAGCTGCCCAAGCGGCTTATAAGAGTGCACAGAAGCATGGCAATAAAGATCTTATGGGTAGTTCTGGGAGTAAAAAATCACTGGCAAATCAATCCAAAAGATTTGATAATGTCTCCAGACTAGGAGAAACACACTTAGATACTGAAAATTCAGACTTTGATGTACGAATCCAACCCGGGAATATGTTTTTGGATGGATGCAAGATTTATTTGAGTGGATTCAGTGGAGAAAAATTGGAGAAACTAAGAAAAATCATAAACTGTGGTGGAGGGACCAGGTTTAATCAGGTTAACGAGATTGTATCTCATGTTATTATTGGAGACAAAGTTGAGGCTGATCTTGAGTTGTTAAGAAATTGTGAATTTCAAGTGTTTGTTGTCAGTGTTCAGTGGATTTTGGATTCTGCAAGAGAAGGAAAGAAACTAGCAGAAGAAGGTGAGTATTGTTTTACTTAGTATACCCCTACTGTCTTAAACACGCAAGGCAAGCCAAAAATTGTTTGAGATAATGGGAGTTGGGGATAACAAATAGTAAACAAGAGAATTATTACATTACTGGTTTTTCTACAGGAAGGATAGTTGTATCAATTCAGTACATTGCCATGGCTGAATTGCTCAGGTGCAATTTTGATTCGCTGCTGGTATAATATACATGTAGGGGCTTCTCAAAATGTATTGTAGTAATAGGCAACAGATTCTAACTCTAACATATCAGGTGACTTACTCTAACAGCAAGCAATCCATCCACGACGTTAAGTGGCAAAAATATATGCTAGGTAACTACATTGGTATGGTAGCCTGAATGTAAGAATTTTAAGTTTATCTCTAAACTGTTAAACAACCTTACTTTCTGTGATTTTTGTTTTTCTCGTGTTATGTTGTAATTTACTTTTCTTTAGGCCTTATTATTTATATATTATATTTATGTATTTCAGTATTGTAATTAGTTGCAATATATGTTGTAAGTTCCTGTATTTTTTTCTTTCTTGTGAAATCCTGTTCACATAATTATCAATTAATTACAAAAAAAGCAAGTGTAGGGTTTCCTAATACCTGCTGGAAGCCTTGGTGATGTCCAGTGCAAAGTAAGCTGCAAACAGTTGATTTAGAAGCTGCAAAATCACCAGCCATCATTTTTTGAGAAGCCACAAGAGTGATCTACATGTAGGATCAACTTGTGCTAATGTGATGGTCATTTGGATTTGACATAGATGTTGTAGTTCAGTTTTATCCTTGGTTCAATTTTTGCTCTCCTTTGTTCTATCTTATGTTAATATATGATAATGAATATGAAAAAAAGAAAATAAAAATTAAACCATTGATAAAATTAAACTAAAACATAGACAACGTCGTAATTACCACCCTTGAACTTGCACTCTTAATGAATAAAAAAACTAATAAGGACATGCATTTAGATCCTTGTAGATAAATTTGTTGTATTTTTCTGTGGTGTGCCCTGTTTCCATGATATATTATTTTTGGCATTCTCTTTTGCAGATTATCTCTGCAATGAACTGATTCAGCAACAAGACCTTTCTCTCTCGTGCAAGGAGAATGAAGATCCAGCCAACAAGCCTTCAAAGCCATCAAATAATATGCCAGCTCCATTACAGAAGTTGTCAGATAATAAGAAAGATACTAAGAATGCCAAACTTGAGGATGATTACCTTGAAGATGACGATGATGTGTTCCAGCAATATATTCCCAAAAATATAGACAGTGATGGTAACCCTGCACAGAATCTTCAGCTGCCAGATAACAGTGGCCAAGTCAAAGGTCCTTTTCTATATTATTTAAACTATTTTATTTTACTGGTGTCAGTTTTTATTTTTAGATATTTTATTCATGGAAGACAATTGAAGTTGTGCATGCAATGCAACTGCTTGGGTCTTCCTTGTATAAAACCTTTCATTCACAGTTCACATGTTTGGTTTTTCGTATGTTCACTTTTGTTCTCTTTTATTATTGGAAACATGTGTACAGTCTTCTGAAAATCTTTGGATGACTTTTGACAATCGTCAGTACTTTTCTGAAATCCTGTATTTTTAATGGTCAGAAATCTTCCTTCGTGGCTAATTTATGTGATAAAAATAGCATGTGGTCACTTAAATACCGGTATATGAAATTTTCTTGTTGTGTTCAGCTTGATATTATGACAGGGAAGAGAAATTTCACATATTTGCACACCTACGCATTATCTTCTATTTTGTCTCATTATACGTAGAGCAACCTGGCCCCAGCGCTGACCCGGATGCGACGCTTGATGATGAGAGTGAAGCCGAACAGGATGGTGGCTTACTGTCAGGCAAATACTTTACTGTGGTAGGCTTCGACGATGAGCATGTGGAACGGCTTTGGCAAATGATAGAAGGCAATGGAGGGAAGCATGCTACTGAGGAGCAAATGGCAGGCTATGCTATTTTCCCCATGAATACAGCTCCTGAAGATTGCTTACAAGCAAAGCAATTAGTAAGTAAATGTAACAGCAAGCCTGAGTGCAGACATGATTTTTAAGGCAGAAATTTCCCATAAAAAATTTGAAAGATTTGGTTACCCATAGGATGTTCCAACACCCTCCTGGCTATAATCTTTAATGATCCATTTTGAATGCATGTAAGTCTTTAAAAATCCTATTGAATAAACATAAACATTTGAAGGAAAGGATCCTGGATGCCTGAAGAAGAGCAGTTAAACTGTTCTAAATTCTAACTAAAAATTAATAATTTTGAACCCCAGAAACACTTTGAAACTCAAAATTGGTTTTGGACCTCTAAAAATTAGGTTAGAATTTTACTTTTTTTTCCTCTCAAATAATGCCAGGCTGGGATAAAGCCTGTGTCACACTAGTTAAGGGAAGGTGCTAACAAAGCTGGGCCCTCCTTAAGCACCAACATGCTTTAATAACTGAAGGTAATTGGTTAGTTTTCTTGTCTTGTTGCAGGTAACATTTTGCTGGTTGGAGCAGAGCCTAGAATGCGGCCGTCTTTTGGAGCTGGACAGCAGCTTTCTCTTCAAGCCATTTAGAATTCCCAAGGGAAACCAACCATTGAAGGGATGTGTTTTGTCGATCAGCCAGTACACTGGGATGGAAAGAGATCACATGTATCAGCTGGCTGATTTGCTAGGTGGGTCAAGCTATGATTTGTTCGTTATTGAATTCTTTGGATCACTTCTAACTACACTTCATGTTTTGTCACGATTTTTGTGTTCTGCTGTCATTGGCCCCAATAGTGATCAACATCAGATTTCTCCTTGTAATATAAGTGCACAATATCAATGCACAGGTGTTGTGAATTGAGGAAATGATCACTAGAGATGCACTCTTTTGATATTTGAACTACTGCTTCCAACTAGCACTACAATAAATGTATGTCAGCCAGTAAGGAGAATTGATATGCTGATACTGGGGCTTTAAGGGTTAATGCATGTGTGCAGAGTGGAAGCCAAGTATTGCAGCAGTGGCTTTTTCTTGGGAAAAGCATACATGTAGTACTGGTTTCGTAGTAAAGCAAACTTTGTAGCAAGGGGGCATTTACTGTCTAGAATGTTAGTGCTTCTGTTGGGATTTTTTTCAAGTACATGTTGTAGCAGTAAGCTTTCTTGCTTTCGTCAGTAAATTGTTGTTTTGTTACCAGGTGCAAATTGCCAAGAATACTTTGTTCGCAAAGCAAGTCGCAACTATCAGGCCAGCACGCATCTTCTGTGTCAAGATCCAGATGGAAATAAATACAAGGCAGCTGTGAAATGGAACATTCCTGTAGTGAGTCGAGAATGGCTGTTTGCATGTGCTGCAAGTGGCAATTTGGTTCCCAGTGATGATTATCCAGTTGGTAAAGACAACACAAATGCTCTGGGTAAAACTGAAGCTTGTCCGTCAAAGCATTTGAGTAGAGGTAAGTCAAGTACCAAAGAAGATGCAGATGCAGATGACAGAACTGCACAAGAAGTTCCCGTGGAAACAAGTGATGCATCATCTGCTGTACAGCCTGCTTCTTCACATGAAGTAGAAAGTACAGGTGCTATGAATGGTGATAAACCCATTGGTGATAAGGGAAGTGTGCAAAAGCGACCAATAAAGAGACCATCCATTTACAATCGTCCTTTTAGGCCATCCTTTGACTTGGCTGATGTGATGGAGGAGTTGGCGTCTCCAGCTTGTTCAAGTCTTAGAAGCAGGAAGAGCCGAGGCAGCAGGAACAGCTTTCCTTTGGATGACTTCTTTGCTGAGAACATTAAGCAAACCCTCCAAAAACTGGGAACTGTTGCCCCACCCATGGGAGAGGGTGAAAATGGGCCCGATGATGGTGATGGAACAGCTAATGATGAAAAGCAGGGAGCAGAGGTAGAGTTCAGGGTTCAGTTGTGCAAGATTTGATTAATGCTGAACCAGAGCTGTCACTAGTTTTTGAAGTAGCAGGGTTATCAGAAAAGTAGCTGGGGAAAAGTGGCTTTGTATTTATGGTAGCAATCCCTTGTTTGCTTATCAAAGTCTAGTAGCCGGGGCTCAAAACTGTTATAGCCTGGGAAAATTTGTCGCCTGCAACCCTTATCTTCAGCCCTGCTTATCTGGCTTTATTGCAAAGTGTTTTCCACTGCTAGTTTTAAGTTTCAGTTTGGGATTCATCAAAGTGAAGTTGTTAGCATTCCATGTTGTCTTCCAGTTTGTTTACAGCTGTAATCCAAGAGCAGCCAGAATCTGAATGCCAGAGCAGGATTAGTTATTTGTCTTTTTGTGGAGCCACATCTTATCATCATGCATACAAATCCATCTTTTTTCTCTCTTTTTTGTTCATTTTTTTAGGAAATGGCTGGGTCACCCAAACAAGGAATCCTTGCTGGTATTATTTTATCAGTGAGCAAAAAGTTGGCTCAGCAGCAAACCGAGCTCTTTACCTTAGCATCATCCCTTGGCGCTGATTATCGCTGGCTTTACGATGAATCTTGTACACATCTAATTCACCAGGTCAGATATTCCTTGCTTTTCCAAGTTGTGGTTTCCAGATAAGAGTAAATTGTGCGTATCACTTAAATTAGATGCTACAAACAGCCAACAAAAAGAAATTAAATATGGAGTTGTCTGTAGATGACAGATGAGTTACCTTCACCATTTCCTTCCTGTGTCCATTAACTGCATTCCAATATTCCCCTTGTTTAAAAATCATTTTAACTTCTTGAAACTTGAAGCAAGTTATTTAATATACATTAATTCGATCGCTACACGTTTCTGGGGAACTCCCCGCCTATGCTGTACCCCTCCCCTAACCCAACATTTTTTTTTTACCTATTATCACTTATAGGTTGGGGGAGGAGTAGGTGGGAAGTTTCCCAGAAACATGTTATGAAAAGTGTCAAATGGCTTCCCATAATTGGTCCGTCAGTGAGTTGTACATGTAATTAGAACATTGCAAAGTTTTCCACTAACGTAATGATTGATCACTGTAATGATATTTTCAGGGCTCTGCCAATGAAAAATCAAAGGAGTACACCCAAGCAAAGGATCGAGGCATTCACATAGTTTCTCCCCACTGGCTGTACGCCTGTCAAGACAAGAATGAAAGAGTTGATGAGAGCATGTATCCACACACATACAATCCTAAACTTACTCTTCCTGTCATAACAACAGGCAGAAGGTTGACACGGTCTTCTAAAGCGGTGAGTTTGTACATTATGCACTTTCTCTTCTTTGTGTTTTGAGCTTTCAGATCACTCTGCTGAGCTGCAAATAACTGTCGCTCATTGGGCAATGTCCAATGAAATCTTAACTTTGGTCAGACATAATGTCCGGACAAATTTTTTTACCAAATATTAAGTAAATAGTGATGAGAAATAATCATTTCAAAAAGACTTAAAAGAATAATTAAAGGAAGAAAACATGCGACCACAGTTCTGCTTTTTCAAGAAAGAAAAATTATTTGCAGCCCTACTATGAGTACGCATGTACAGGACTTGTTATTTCTTAACTGAGTTCCCTGCTTGCATAATACCCTTTTTCTCTGTATTTGCTAAAGTGTGAACTTTGCCATGGCCTCTAAAGGCTGGTTTTCACTAGCGACGGAGTCAGAGTCGTAATCAGAAGTGCAGAGCGTTTTGATCTAGTGAAAACAATATTCCAATTTCGCTTATGAATCCGACACTTACGATCTAGTGAAAACTGGGTTGTTGGAGTTGGAAGCAGAAGTGGAAGAACTAAACCAATCACAAAGCATGGGAACGAGCACTGTGATTGGTTTCTACTTCTGCTTCTGACTCTGACAATCTGGTTTTTAGTAGATTATAAGTGATGGAATCATAAGCGAAGTTGGAAGAAAGTGGAAATGTTCTGATTCTTCCAATTCCGATTCCGTCAAGGTTGTGACTCCGCTTATGACTCCGATTTTTGATTTTCACTAGGTCATAAGCAATTTTCATAAGAATTTCAGTGAAAATCAGGAAAACATAAGCAGCTCTTTGAGTTCAAATAGATGGCTGTTCACCAGCCGTTGCTGCCTACTAATGAAACTACTGAACAGGGGGTGCATACCAAGTACTTTCTAAGAAACTTGTTTCATGAATGTGTTACTTTTCCATGTTTGTGGACCATGGTTTGCTTGAAAGTTAAAAATTGTTATGACCAAGAACATGCTCCTCTTTTAACCCTTGAAGCCCCAACATTAACATCCATATTCTCCTCACTTTTCTCCTAATATTTCTTGTTACTAGTTGGGAGAATTTGATCAAAAATCAAGACATTTGATCATTGGTGATCATCTCCTTTATTCTCGTGACCTGTATGTTTGATGAAGTATTAATAATGTAAGGAGAAGTTAGATGCTTGTCACTGTGGGGGCTTAAAGGGTTAAGAGGCCTTTTTCTCCTGCTATCAGTTAGCGATACAGGAAAAACAGACCCTGCATGCAGGGAAATATGTGTGCAAAAAAGGACTCAACCATTCAAAGGCTAAAATGTGATGAACAAATTAACCCTTCAGGCAACACTGGAACAAGAAATGTCCCCTCAGAAGAAAAGAAAGTCACCCGCAGACAAGAAGAGTGAAACAAACAACTCACAACAGCCAAGTAACAACACCAATGGGCCAGCAGCAGAAAAGGAGCAGAATAAGGAGCCACTGGAGGGTGAACAGGGCGTGGCAGAGGGTACCTCAGAGGAGGTGCCATGTGATGCTCAAATGGGAGCCGCCACGCTGGAGTCTTTAGAGGCCAGGGAAGACTTCAAGAGGCAGTTAGAAGCAATCATGGATGCTACTAAGGTGGCTACATTACTTTTGATAAGCAACAGGAAAACTCAGATTAATATTAAAGCAGGGCGCTTTGGACATTCGTGATTCTAGCGGTATTCAGGACACGTGTCGTAATGAACGTAGAAAATATAACCTAGCTTGAATCAAGTTCTCTCAGTAGCTCAGTAGTTAGAGCCTCTGACCAATGTTGGTTCAATTCCCGTGGGGACTCAGGTTTTTCTTTGCCCCATGTTCAAGCTAAATATATCTTCTTTCATAATATTAAAATGTTGGTTGTTATTTCTTCTTTTGACAAGGAAAAGTAATTAATAAAATGCACTTGGAGAAGTGCCCCAGGATTGAAGTTCATGTCCAAAACTTTGTGTCTGCTGGAAATTTAACACAACTAATAGGAGGATTAAGTTTCAGGAACCTGTGGCAGGATTCACAAAGCTCTCCTAAGCCAAAGATGAAGCTTAAGTGTTGTTTCTTAACAAGAGGCTTTGTTTTCCAACAATACATAGGGCACATCTTATCTTAGGAGGGCTTCATGAATCCAGCCCCTGAATAATTTAAAGATGTCTCGACCATGTAAAAGTGCAATTTGCTTTAAAATTTGCTCCCTTGGTTTTTTGACAAATACATTTCCATTCCTTGACTGGTGTGCTTTTGTCCTATTTGAGAGCGTAGGTTTGTAGTAAAACCACAAATCACTCTTGATTGAAAACAGTTCAAGGTGACTCTTTCAATATTTCCTTTGCTAAAAGGGAAAAGGAAGACGAAGAAGCCGCCGGAATACATCATCCAATAACTCTAGCGGCATATCCCATAATGCTTCAGGGAGTGTAACATCAGCTGAGACATCGTTGGCTTTAAGACGGACATCATCAAGGCTGCGATTGCGCTCTAAGGTGCGTGCAAATGATTAGCAATTTCTACATCTAAGTACCTTTTTGGAAGGGTGTTTGTGAGTGGAATCTCTTAGTACGGCCATTCAAATGGAAACTATTGAGTGGTACTTTCATTTAGTGTTGTTTGTATCTCAGTGTTTTGTCAATTTGCAAATTACATCAGGTACCTTATTCTCACTTAATTTCGCGAGTACTAGATTTCGCGATTTTCGCGATTTTGAAAAAATCGCGAAATTTAATACTCGCGAAATATAGGACACGCGAAGATTAAAATCGCGAAGTTTGACACTATATAATATCAATAAAATAATGAAATACCTTTTCAGCAACTCATAATATGGACCTCCATATCATGTCTGACAGGACATGATAAGAACGAAGTTTATCAGAGTGTAAATCTGAGTGGTTTTACCACAGGTAACCCAAGCTCACTCTGAGAGGAGCGCATATAATAACCTGTTAATTTTTGCATATTTTATAAGTCGGCAAAATATAAGAGTTTGTATGGAAAATGCAACTAAGACGCTCTAAAT
>Ga0126336_10002771_pt1 | contig 10154 bp, 8 predicted proteins | sample SidCmetagenome_FD_92530 | JGI IMG/M metagenome (GOLD analysis project Ga0126336, IMG submission 92530) | Coral microbial communities from El Islote,Puerto Morelos, Mexico - Siderastrea C C metagenome | ecosystem: Host-associated > Invertebrates > Cnidaria > Coral | place: El Islote,Puerto...
AACGGAGTTACAGACTGTATTAGCCTGTATTCAGCCGCCCGCTCTGCTGAAGAAAATGTGGAGCCGAGACGGGCGGGTTGTTACCAAGCTACGGAGTCATCTATCCGAGTAAACAGGGTCTGGAAGGGGGGGGGGGGTCCTGATCCCGCATTCTCGCTCCTTTTTCACGAGAATCCCGCATCCCGCACTTTTTTCATCGTTATCCCGAATTTCGTTTTTTCTTTCCCAAAAATACATTAAAAAGACTAATTTCTGCAAAGGCTAATAAATTTAAGATGTAGATTGGCCCTTTCGATTGATATTTTGTGCTCGCCTGGTTGATTCGCTATTGCCGCTGTAACTTTTATTTGGGTCGTGACGATTTCCCGAATTCCCGACAGACAAGCAACAAAATCCCACATCCCGTGCCCAAATCTTGGCGAATCCCGCTTCCCTGGCAACGGTCAAATCCCGAATCCCGTCAAGATATTTTTCGTTTTCCCGAATCCCGCAGCGTATTTTGGTCAAATCCCGGATCCCGAGAATACCCTTACAGACCCTGAGTAAAAATTAAATGTCGACAACATTGGGCATATATAGACACAAGCAGTCCTGTTTAGATGGAAGAAAGTTCGGAAAAAATGTTTACTGTGTTAATTCTCCAAACGTGAACCGTACTCAGTTTATTTTAAGAATTTTTGGATGCAACATTAACATATGTTTTTGATGACTTGAAAATGGATTAAAAATGACGATGTTGTTTGTAGCGACATTTGTTATTCAACAGCGTATGAAACTTAAGTCTTATAAAGTACTAACCATTCACACTAGGTGTGTTCACAGAGTTAAGTATTTTGCAACACCCGAAGATCGGCGTCGACACTGCCTTGAGAAAGCCAATTTTGGCAAATTCTAAGTGCGTCATCCGAGAATTATTTTGAGCACTGTTTTAAACTACGTGCGTCTGACGAACTTAAAAGCTTCAATTTTTGCGTGCTTTAAAAGTTGTTTTAGTTGTTTAAACTGAGCCTGTTCGTAAATTATTTTCATAGAATTCAATTTAAGATTTCTCGTTCTGGTGGCAAGAAAAAGCTGATGTATTGCATACACGGAGCAAAGACCCAGAGGAAGAAATAGTGGAAAGCCAACTCACAAACTGATAAAAACAGGCACAACAGTTACGTTATCTTCGAAATAACAAGAATATTAATTTCGTATTTTTTCCCTTATAAATATGTAAGTCTTAAACAAAACGATGAATTAGCTAAATTATCCTGGAAACTTAGTGAAAGCTGCCTGCCCTGCAAGTAGAGGTTTCTTGGTTGCTCTACGTTCCCCAAAAGAATTAATAATCATCGATGACTTACGTTTTTACAAGCAAGAAGTTTGAGACAAATTGGCTTTGACGCAACTTTACTGAAACGCTTGCTAGAAAAAGCTACACAGATAAGGGAAGGCGAAAAGAAAAAAGAAGAGAACGTACAAATGCTACCTACACAAAATACAAAAAGCTACAACTCGTACAATTTTTATGTTTATGGACGCTCACAACACATGAGAGGATCATGCAGAACTTAACAGTGGTAGGAGATTGGTCTGAGTGATTCCGTTTACATTTAGCTCTTTTCCTCCGACACGGAAATATGAGGGTGATCTATTTCTAAACAAAGTTGATCCAAAGAAGCCTATAGAGTACCTGACCGTATCTGCTTTGCTAATAACCATCAAATATTATGCTAGAGTTCCTGTCAGGTCATTTTCAGATGTGAGATATTTATAATACTACTTTACGTCTGACCAGTTTTCAGAACTAGAAAGAGAAAGCTTCAAATGATGATTAAAAAGAGGTCAATAATGGCTACGGTCCAAACACTCGTGTTTCCGATTAAAGGTCGGGTTGTTTATTTAAAAGTCAATAGACCTTCATTAACCCGGCGTTTATTAAAATGGAGCAAAAATGTTTAACAACTTTTATAAATGCGTCCGAAAAAAGAAAAAAGAAAAGGACTAAATGAAAATAAAACTACGGAAAAAAATTCAACTACATGCCGAGACGCAATGAATCGTTGTAAATATCCCGGCATAATACATTGTTCGCACAAAGAGTCAAATAGTCAATTCTCTTTGATTTTTCGTGTGTTTTCTATTTGTTTTATTTTGTTGTTTACCTTGGATGGAGACAGATAGACTAAAAATGAAATTTAACTTAATAAAAAAGTGCGAAATTCAATAAAATGTGGTACTGAAAAGTACTTTGAAAAGCAAAAAACAATCTAGTCTTCTATTAATAGCATTTTTTAAGACAAAATGCCAGCCGTAATAAACGCATTATTCAAACCACGCATTCTCAACCCTAGCCTCGGACGGGCCTCCCCAACCCATAAGATTTTACCCAGTAATACGTCCTTGGCTTTGACAAGTGAAATTTCACAGAGCAATTTTAACCTTACATGTCTTCAGAATAGTAAATAGCCTCCGTAGCAAGCGTTTCCGTACGTTTGAAGCATTTTTCGCTTTTTGGGCCACGCGAATATTGGGGAAAGGAAAAATGACCCCACTTTCCGCGTGGTTAAGACAGGTTTTTGACAGAAACAGAAATAAACAAAATTTCCAAAATACTCTCACGTCTTGTTTGAGTTACAAACTGATTGAACTGGACTGAGGCCAATTAATGTGTTAAAAATATATTTCTTGAAATTTCAAAGAAGCTAAGATTGTTTTCAATGTGTCAATTCTGGATTTCTCTTTGTAGTGAGAATTCATTTTAACCCAGGCAGGACTTTTTTCGTTAAGGTATGTCGAATTCTTTTTTAAACTCTTAGTGATTTTCGAAGGAAAGCTTTGAGTCAAAATTACTTGTGCCAGGTTTCACTGTCAACTAACAAACAAAAGAAAAAACCACAAATAAATGAGTAAATTCATTCATTAATTAAAATGACTGAAAAGATCAATCAAAACGATCATACATGTTAATTGACATTGAACCACGATAAGTACATTAGGTTCGAAAGGTGATTCACGGGTTGCCAGACCATTAGGTGTGTCAGAAAATCAACAAAGTACCGTTCAGTATGAATCTACGAAGGTGTTTCTGTTGGAACTCGCATATTAGCGTGCATTAGATTTGCATTCATTTTCGAGAGGAAATATATTGTTGGACTACATTGAGCATCGAGGCCGCCTCTTGGTATAATTCTTGGAGCTCCTGGTATGATCAATCAATAATTTTTGTTATTGACATCGGTCATAAAACTTCAGTATTCCCTCTACAGATAGACGATGAATTATTCTAATCAGCGAAACAGAACGGAACAGAACGGACCGGACCGGTACCTGTTTTCATCAACCGAATGCGTTGCCTGGCTTGCAGTGTTCATGACCGAGGCTGTTGCTATAGTAACGCTCAATATCTTAACAATTATCGTTTTCATGAAAAACCGAAGTCTTCGCAAGCGCAGCATGTACTTGGTGATCAACCTGGCAGTTGCAGATGTGTTCGTTGGAGGATTTTCGAACGTCACGGCCTCAGTCCTTCTTTTGGGAGAGATGTGCAGCTTTTGGCAGTACTTCGCGTCTCTTTCTGGAATCTGGATTAGTGTTATTATGAGCATGAATCTGTTGTTTCTCCTAACTTCCTTAACAAACCTCGCTGCGATTTCTTTAGAACGGCTGCACGCGACGTTTTTTCCGTTCAAGCATCGCGTCATCGGAAAGTGGACTTTTGGAGTTATTATTACAGTCGTTTGGGTTACCGCCGCGCTGTTCACAGTTGTCGTTATCGCCACAGTATTCCCAGCAGTAATCGCTACTATTTGCCTATTAGTTATCTTTGTGTCTTACGCGTCCATTGCTGTGAAAATTCATTGTGGGGCTCATCCTCAACACCATGGTGCAGCCAGTAGAGAGAGAAACCTGACCAAGACACTGTTTATCATGACTTGGGTGTCTTTATTGATGTGCCTGCCATATGCTATCATTATTTTTCTTAGTTTGGAAAGTGAAGTTTTCCTTAACTTCGCCACGTTAGTACAATTTCGTATGAGCTTTTCTCTTGTTCTTTTATATTATGCAAACTCTCTTGTTAACCCAATTTTATATGCATTCAGAATGCCAGAGTTCAAAAGAGCACTGGTTTCACTTTTTCGTCGCAGTGCTCAGCCGCAGGGACAAGTTCAGGTTTTCCCTCTTCGCGCCATGTGAATGTTAAGGTATATTACCGTACACTTGTTTTGTTTGTAATTTAAAATGATGCTTTGGTGCAAATGAAACCTTTTAGTTAATCAACAACAAAGAAACAACGGTAAAAGAAACCAACAAAGTATAATGGTAAGATAACAAAGACAGTGACAAAAAGGGGAAGCTTACAACAAAGAAAATACAAATGAACGTCATTGGCATTAAGAAGGAAAATGACAAGTACTACACTAAAACTGACCAAGAAACCTGGTCATTTTACTATACGAAAGTAATAATGGCGATGATAATGATGATGATGATACCAATAACAATAATAAGAGGAGCACAAGTAAAAAGAACTCAGCCAAGATAAAGCATGCTACAAAAAGACGACCTTAGGCTAAAAAGTTTATTGAAGATGGACTTTCTGGCCACCTGACTGTAAAACTTTTGTTTATATGAGAAAGGTTTGCCAAAAGCTCACTTTAGATACAATTTTTTTCCTGAAAAGGTCTTTTAAAAAATAAGCCTTACGAGGGAGTTGCAGGCTTGAGCCGTTTTTCTCTTTCCCTGTATCAGTTCAGGGTATTTTAATTATATAAAGTCAGATAAAATGACTGACGGAATAGCTTTCCGAAAATCATCCCTAGTATCGTATTCGAGGTGGTGACATGACTCTGGCTTCGATCTGACTTAACAATTTTTAAAAAATTAAAAAAAATTGAATATTTTTGGTGCTTTTGAAAGCTTCAATGGGCAAATATAAAACTAACAATTTGCATGTTCAGCAACTATTAACTCCATGTTGTAATTTTTTGTCCGTTTCAAAACACTTAAAGTTATCAAAAATTTCGCCTAAATATTCTACCAAATGAATATCTGCACATGAACTGTCTTCCAGTGTTAAAAAAAATTGGAAAAGTTAGTGTTATTTGGGCTTAGAAGGGCTGAAATAATAAATGTAGTCAATTCTTTGGACAATGGGTGTTATTTCCAAGTGTGTATCTGTATTTGTGACCTGAGTTTTTGAAGTCTAGTTTGCTGTGTCAAAGGGCCATGAGACGTTAATAACAAGTAAGGTTCTACCATATGTGGATGAAACTTTGTTTCTTCCTGCCCTGGAATGAATTTAAAAAACGAAAAGAAACAGTGAATGATCTCTTTATTAGTGTTTATAACGATTGGATTGGTTGGATTGCTGTAATCCCTTGTTGTATACGGCAAACATCTTGACAACCCCATTGATAAGAATATATTTTTTGTAACTTCAGAAAGGAATAAGGCGTTATTTGACTTAGCCTTTTTGAAGCTGATAAGTTGCTTGCAATAGCCTGATTGCATTAATACAAATGTTTAAAGTCGTCTGCCAGGTAGAAACAGTGACTTGGCGCGCGTTTGTCGAAAGCCCCGAAACTTTTCCGGCCTATTTCGGTTACGATAACTCACACTGTCCCGTTAACAAAGAAGTCACCTCGCTTGAAACTTAAAATTAAAGAAGAACAAGTTAAATATAAATAATGTTAAAAAAGGAGAAGTTAAATATTTCTTATCCTACAGATATGTTAAAATTACGGTTTTGAAGAATGAATTGTTTATATCTTTACAAATGGCTTTTCGGGGCTGAAATGTTTTCGGGACTTTCGAGAAACGCGCCCCAGACCACTCTCGCGTTACCAAGCTCCGACTGTGAAGACACCCATAAAACAAAACTACATCACCGATTTGATTCAGTAAGAAATGCTACAACCTTCAGTCGTCGCATCATGGGAGGGGTGGGCGAGGGACTCCCGTATACAGAAGGTGGGTTGCTTGTCACCCTGAAAGCATCATAATTTTGTTTCTCTCTTCTTTCCTAAGAGGTACAAGGATAATAAAAGCGGTGGTCATTCCAGATTTAAAACCATTCAACGAATTTTAACACGTTAACGGGAAAACACGCACTTCCGTCGCTTTTTATAGAAAGCCTGTTGTTGAGTCGAATGTCGTGTAAACTAAGGGCCATAATTTTGTATAAACTAAATACTCTTCAAAATCTCTTAAGGCAATCATGTTACTTCATCAGAGTAAGGTATCAGCGGTAGTGTTTTCGAGGAACTTTCTTCCAAAAATTAAAAAAAAATTGTTTCCCTTTGACAAGAAAAGCATGTTGTTTAAACTTCAGTGATTGATTGACAGATGAAAGTCAGAGTGGTGGCCAGGCCTCTTTTATACTGGATCTTCTTGGTCAAAGGCTTATCCTGCCCTACTTTTTCGCAAAGTTTGTTGATCAGTTTTCAAAGGTAAATTGGTACGAGAAGTGCTTGTTTTCTTTGAGGGACAGTTCAACAAGAAAGCTAGTCTAAATTGCAGCCCTTTCTTGTGGTCAGGAGTAAGTGAATAGAGGAGACAGGAAAGAGAGTTGCTGGTGTCCCAGCTAATTGCTTGAGTTGGTAACAACTATCGTTAAAAAAATACCCAATTGTGTTTGTACTGGATGGATTGTGGAGCATTATAGCCTAAGAAAAGCAGCCGCTATTTTGCTGCCCGATATTGTTTATCACAAAACAGACGTCTAGGAAATGAGCCATGAAATTCCATGCTGGTGACGTAATTGATATTCAGTACTGGGTGGCCTGTGATTGGATGAAATTATGAACCAATTGGAGACATCTGCCTTTCAGTGTAGTGGCACCAATATGGAAAATGTTTGCCAGTGACTCGGAAGTCTTTGCTGATAGAACACAAGATGGAGCTGCAACAAAGCGTCTAAGCTTTTTTAGGCGAAGGCCATCCGTGAGGAATGAAATGTAAGGCTGGATTGTTCAAGAAAAAAAAAAAAGAAAATGAAATCTCCTCAAACAAGGCGAGAAATTCTGCTCCTAGAAATAAACTTTTCAAAATGATTAATTTCAAGCGGTGTATTTTGCTCCATGTAACAGAATTCACAGAGGTACTGGATTCCGGATTCCTACCCTCTGGCTTTCGGATTCCAACCGTTTGGATTTCGGATTCCAGTCATCTGTATTCCGGGTTCCAATTTTCTGGATTTCAGATGCCAAACATATGGATTCCAATTTCTACCATATTTGTTTCCCCTTATGTTTGCGGCTCTGTGACTTCTTACTTAAGTCGTTTTCTGTCATAATTCAATAAAAGGAAACATGCAAACGCTCCGTTCTGTACATTTCATGGCTGACAACGTGCCTTACACACATGCATCTATACGTACTGTTCTTTTCCGTAAGTGACCTTTCATTAATGTGTGACATTTTCTCTATTTTCTACTTAACAGTAACGCCAAAGTAGAACCAGACGTTGACTCTGGTATTTACTATAATTCTCATACCATTTGGCATACAATCACCAAATATCAAACATTAAATTTTCACGGCTATTGTTTTGACGACATCTTGATGGGAAGCCTTAGAGCAGGACAAGCCGACTTCTTGAAGCTACTCCTGTCTGCCTTGCTAGGCCATTTATATACTAAACATTCTCACCATTCTCTTGCCCTTCAACAAGCTGACTGTCTTAATTATTATTGCGGCCACTGCCATCATTATCGAATTCCAGTTACCACTGGCAAGATGACAGAGTCTGCGGTTTCCTTCTCTGGAGCCAAAGTAAAGAAACAGCCAGATCCTCTCTGATCACAAGTGTAACTGGTTAATCCAAGATGATCTTTGGAAGGTTTGAAAGGGACAGTTCAGCTAAGGTGTATGTTAGATGGTCGCCCTTTTGCTCGAGGCAAGTGAACTGCACGTCGCGATTCTCGAATCTGTGTTTAGTTCCACAAAGACGTCCTCTGCGAAAGCACTCCTTCTGTCGTGCATGTCTGTTGTGTTTGGTAAATTGCAGTTACTCTAACTACTCGGTAGAACCTTGTAACTGACTTAAGTGGCAATGTCTGTAAGAGCGGTCCACTGCATTTCGGGTCAGAAAAAAGTTTTCCCTCAAACTTTGCCCTGTAAACCATCTTGGGTCACAAGTTATTGAAACGGGTTTTTCTTTTTGGGAAATACGTTAAAACGTTTTTTTTAGAGCCCACAACAGTGAGAGCGGCAAAAGGCGTAAATTAACGCCAGGCCAGACACGAAAATTGCACAAGTTGGCGACTTCACTGCTTAAAAATCAAAATAGGCAGGAAAAAAAGTTTATTATTCTCAAGTTAGGAGGTCCTTCAAGGGTGTAAAGCGCATGTTAAATTTCATTTGTTTTAAACTGGAAGCTTGTGATAATTAACATATTAACTCCCGTCTGCGCGCTCTCTGAAAACTCGCAAAAGTATCCTGTCTTGCCCGGCATTTATTTCACGAGTCCAGAGCGAATCGCTCTAAATTCCTATTAAAACCTGTTAGTGAGATGTCAGAGAGCACAGAAATATAAAAATACCTTGCGCTTTTAATCTTTCTTTATCACAGTGACTTCGAACTTTTGGTAGTTTTTGCGAATATGACCGCATGCATTATGCAAATTAGTCGTTGAGCAAATGCAGATTGTGTGAGATAAATAGGTTCTAGCGGTAGTGTTTTCGAAGAACTTTCTTCCAAAAAGTCATAAATACAGAAAAGCACGCACGAATAGAAGTTTCGAACTGTTCAACTTGATAAAATAAGCGAACTACCGAGTCCTGATCTTTGGATGCTTCCGGAGAATTGCGTGACTCGCATTATGCAAATTAGGTTGTCTGCTAAACTTGGTCCGTTCCTGTAACCGTCGCAAAAAACCTTCCTAACTTTTTGGATCCCACTATTGTTTTAATTAAATATTAAAGAAATATAAAGACTACATGCACTGTAGGTAGAAATTCAGCTGGTTACAGTGTTGACTTGCATTCATGTGTCGTTTGTATACTGACTCTGTTTGCAACGAAATGGACAATTTGTAACAATGGGCTTCCACGTGGGGGCAAGGGTCCCCGGGCTGGTATGGGACTTTGCTAATCGTCCATTTCAAAGTTCTTGTATTTCCAAACCGGTGGGGGATTTATTCCTAGCAAAGTCTCCAGTATTTTAGGGGGAAGCCAAACACCCAACAAGACTTGAAGACGCCCCTCATTTTAGCCTTTGAACAGCCAGTTAGGGGCCGTCCAGTGGACGTTAAGCGGGGGTGGGGAGATTCGAGCAAATACGAAATTATAATTTTTTCATCCTAAGCCTGATAGTAATTGTTTGTTGTTGTATTTTTTCACATTATGAAAACATAAGAAATGCCATAAATGCCAAAATGCATAAATGCAACAAAAGCGGTGAATAATTATCAGTGAAAGTTAGTCACAGCTGTTTTGTGTGGAAAGCTAATTGCGCATGCGGACCCTGTTAAATTTGGGTAATACGTTTTCCTTTAACAAAATGCAAACATCCGATTGTCTTACAACTGAATTAATCACTGCAAAGGCGACACAAGCCCCGTAAGAAGGAAAGAAATGAAAAACTTTGCTGCATAGGTGCATTATTCTCAATTCAACGTACGATGAAACATCTTTAAAAGTCATTTTAGCCAGATTTCTTTAAGTTATGAAAATAAATTCAGAATTCAAAAAAAAATCGTAGAGGTTATCCCTATTCCAAGAGCTTCGACCAATTGTATTGTGATACTCGAGTATCAGGAGCATGTTTATTCACACCAAGCTGCTGTTGAAACGATTACTTTATGATACAACAGATCTCAACTTTTTAAGTCCGAGCCGGGTCGGTGAAGTATGATCGTCCGGGGTGAGTGTAGTCCTGAGAAGGACTGTTTGTGTGACTGACGTTTCGACAACCTGAGCTGAAGTCATCATCAGAGTCAATACTAACTTTATCGACACGCTATTAACATCTTTTTCCCACACCAAGATTTGATCCCGGTTATAGGCCGTCTCCCATTCCCCTCCTCGCATACAAGCCACCGGTAATAGAGGCTTGTTTCCCTTCCCTTGTTTCTTTAGCTGTTTCTGTTTGGAATAGAGTGTTTTTCTTAACTTTTCAAATGCTAGGTCACTGATGATGCTAACTGGATAGGACTTTCTTTTAAGACGC
>Ga0126336_10002772_pt1 | contig 10153 bp, 5 predicted proteins | sample SidCmetagenome_FD_92530 | JGI IMG/M metagenome (GOLD analysis project Ga0126336, IMG submission 92530) | Coral microbial communities from El Islote,Puerto Morelos, Mexico - Siderastrea C C metagenome | ecosystem: Host-associated > Invertebrates > Cnidaria > Coral | place: El Islote,Puerto...
AGGTGAAGGTTGGGGGGGGGGGGGGGGGGTGGAGGGGGAGGAGAGGGGGGAGAGGGGGAGGGGGGGAGGGGGGGGTGGGGGGGGGGGGGGGGGGGGGGGGGGGGGGGGGGGGGGGGGGTGGTTGGTCAAATTCCCATTGACATTCTGACTGGTCAAGATTTACCAATTTCCATATTTGAGACTTTCTTGTGGGCAAAGTAAATTTAACTTTGTCAAAACATTTTAATATTGTTCACACTGCCTATTAGGTTTTCAAAACATCCTAAAGACAGTGTTAACAATATTACGGTTTCTTGTTTTAGCTACCGCCCACAATGTTTGAGAAACGCAACCTGCATTTTATGAACTGAGAAATGACATCTTTTATAGTATGTTACGTCATCCAAAGATAAGACCTCAATCCGATGTAAAAAAGTATACGGAACGACTGATCCTTACGGCAGGTAAAGAAAGACAGATGACGAAATACATAAAAAGTAAAAAATGTATGTGTCTTTCTTTAACTGCCATAAGGATCAGTCGTTCCGTATATTTTTTTACTTCAAATGTTTTACTGTCGCTGTAGTCTTGTCAGTTTATAAACTTTCCTCAATCCGATGCCTGGGTGGAATATCAATGACCTAATTAACTAACACCACAAGGCACTGCAACTTGAGTTAGGAGTTGGTTGGGAGGTGTTTTCCTAGTTCCTAGGCCGTCTTCTTTCGCGGTCGGGTAACGCGCTTCGGATACGCAATGAAATGGATTGACCGAGAAGGCCTGGGAAAAAGCTGTACAGAAAATCTTCAAGACAAGTACTAAACCGTTGGTATGGACAATATCAACTGTCACAGAAGAGAATGGAAAATATATCGAGTTCCTTTTTATGCCAAAACCAGCCGGCCCAGAGCCCCAGAAACTTTCCATGGAGGCTCGCTGGCTTGGTGGTCAGTGGTCTATGATCTCATATTTCCCTAAGAAAAGAAACATTGCTCCACATTGTAGACGTCTCCTATTTCCTTTGCTCCACGCGGAAGCCTCCGCCCTGTTTCCTAGAAACATTGTATAAGGAGGAAAGGAGCACGTAATTTGGCAGGCTATGGTACTAGGTGTCAGCGTTTCCATTTTCCCAGATCGGAGGATCAGTTGTTTGAAGCTAGGGTGGTCTGCATTAGTCGTGTTGTTTCCTTAGACAGGAAAACGCAGGTGTATAACCCTGGGAGTAACCCTGCGTTAGACTAACATCCCGTCCAGGGGGGAAGTAATAATACTCCTTGTTGGTTCATCAGTGCTACAGAAAGCTGTTTAAGCTCCGCGGCCTTGTGGGTAATCTGTGACGGTTCGACTTTACCTTAACATTATTTCACTCAAAAAAGGAGGTGAAGACAATAACAGGTGAAAATAAATAAAGCAAAACAGATTCAGGACAAGCCGAGGAAGAATGTCAGTCTCGTTTGTTGCTACATGTTTGCCATTTATATTTTTATACGTTATACGCACAATATTTATTCTGTTTTATGACATTGGTAAAATGTCGTTTGATGACGTCTGAGTTTCAAAGAGTTATTTCTGATATTTAGAGCATGTTTTTTCTTTAACACTGAAACGAAAAGGTATTTACATCTCGTTTAGAAATGAGTTTTCAATTAAAGTCCACAAGATGGATATTTGCATTTTAATGGCCATTTTTTAATCTCGGGAGAGATAGAAATTTCCTTGACGAAGTATAAATATTTATTTTGTATGGGAACGTCTTAAAAGTTTAAAACACAGGGAAACGTGTGGTTTTTAGAAGATAAAAGAATATTTCCTGTTCCCAGTCAACATAAAAACCTTTAAAAAAAATAAACTTATTGAGAGTTGACAAGACATTGCGGAACCAGAAGATAAATTTTGTATTTTTTAAACAGCTAATGCTATTCGGCGCCACAATATCATTACGCAGGGACTATCAAAGAAATTAAGTGCTTATTTTGAATGAAAAATGAAAGTCTATCGACTTACAAATAATTGTGCCATGTCAAGACCACGAAATAGCACTTGGAAAAAGACTGATCGTGGTGAAGGGAATTTTTTTCAGAAAACGCAAGAGCAAAAATTAAAGGGATCACTGCTAAGTTCGCAAACTGAAATTTGGCTGAAAGTGTTAACTGCATGTTAGCTGGGAAAAGACCTAATTTTCATCGAATCGACGAATTCTTCTCGGAAACCCGTTACTAGAAAGTCAGGAAGGGACGAAGATATCACAGGCGCGCGCCGGATTTCGCGCCCGTTAATCTTCGTTCCGTCCTGACTGAGCTTATCATTTACGTCTGGCATTGAAAATTAACTTTCAGTTCAGTTAACTGTTTGAACCACTTCATTTATTGATTCCTTACTGTTTAACTTGGCGCAAATTTCATATGTCTTCAAAAATTCTTTGAAATTCTCCAGAGAGAGATCAGATGCCTGCATGTCAAGGCCTGCATGACATCCGCTGTCAATTTGTTTCTAATCTTTCCTCACCCGGCACCCAACGCCTGATACGGTGCCTGCCCAAGGTTTATTTTTTTGCAAACGTAGAACAAAACAAGTTGAGGATTTGTAATAAAAATGAAGGATGGGATCTTGGGAGTAAAATCTTGATCGAAAACCGAATTCCCTCAAAGTAAATTATGGAAAGTGTAAGAAGCTTTTACAGCTAAATTAACCGGCCTTTAACTCCAGTGAGCACTTCAAGTTCAAGACTGAACGCTATAAGACATTTATCAAGTTTTCATTTTGCAAAATTACTCACGAAACAACAGTACCGCAGGAAAGTCCTGCTTAGTGGCTTTCATTGTTTAAGAACAAAGTAATAAACAGCACCACGGAAACGTACGGCTCAATAGCTTTCATTCGAAAGATTTTACAGCATAATAAACATTACCACAGAAACGTACCTCTCAGTAGCTTTCCGTTTAAGACTACAAAGTTTAACATAGCAACGTTGTACAGCATAAAAACTGCACCACACAGAAATGGTGCTTAATTTAAGCTTTCATCGGAATGGTCACACTTTAGGATAAGATTTCATCCACGTATTCAAAAGTAAGGACCACCTTGTACAGCATAATAAACAGCACCACAGGAAAGTACTGCCCAGTAGCTTTCATATGAATGGCCACACCTTGTACAGCATACTATATAGCCACAGAAAAGTATTGCTCAGTAGCTTTCATTTGAATGGTCAAATTTAAGGATTTCATCCTCAGGCGCAAAGTTGAGAACCACGCTATAATAGCGTAAAAACCAGTACCTTAGAAAAGTATTTATCAAAAGTTAGAACAAATACACCGATGAGCACACTTTAAAAGCATTTTATCCACACACACTCGACAATTACGACATCATCACATAAACCGAAGTTTTACTTTGGGGACATAAAAAAAGCATTGATTTCAGTATTTTCTCTCTCCTTTTTCTTTGAGTTTCGTGGTTTCAAAAAAATCAGAAGTGACTCGTAGATTCGTTTTCGCACGGTATTAACTGGATTTTCTCTTTTTATTTTTCAAGTTCGAATTATTTTTCAGCGGCATTTAGCCAGCTGCAGACGATGTTTTCTGAAACACGATTATTTACACGTGTTAGTGAAAAACACTGCCGAATTGTAAAGAATTGAACAAAAAAGATATCACAATATGGACCTTTAATCATGCCAAATAAAAAGCCTTAAAAGAATACATTTTGACGCATACACAATTATTATCAGCGCAGTTTTGTTCTAGAGTTCATTGTTAAATTACTCAACAGAATACATCTCCAAAGACGGACATTTTGACGTTCTAAAGATGAAGTATTTTTTCCCATAAGTTTCAGCTGTCTTCTTTAACCTTTCGCGAATTGGCTTTTATCTGCAAAGATGAGAGCTTCAATGTTCACTCACATTTCTGCCGTTAAAAACCATCATAAAACCATGAGCCGATAGTAAACCAACAAAAGTCATCGCGTTGTTTACATCTGCTGTCAGTTTCGTTGCGCTCGATTGGACAAAACGTTAAGTTTTTCGTTGGTTTGGAATTTGTATTTGGGGTTAATTTTACGTTTTGTATTCCTTCAGCTAACTTAGTTTGGCCTATTTTCCAACATTAAGTCGAAGTTTGGCTCCAAATGTCCTTCAGTTTTAATATTGGCTGTCTATGAACTGACAGCCCTTCTAGCATGAACGAACCCAAGCAGTGATACCTATAAAGATAATTGAATAATTGACTTCACTCTTTTTAGGATAAAGTTTGGCTGAGTAGAATATTCTATAACATTTGACTTTTTTGGATGAAATTCTAAAGCTGTGACCATGCATTCTAATAAATTAGCTATTGAGCAACATTCTTCTAAGTGCTTTTTGCCTGTCAGATTCTTTTAAGTGGAAATTTTAGCAAAAAGATAATTTTTTACGCCACATCTTTAAACCTAAAGAGTTGAGCATTAGGTCGAATGAGGCAGAAATGAAATGAAGAAGCTAATAGCACAGACAACAAAAGCAGTCCGGCGCTTTCCCTTCACTATAGACCGACCACCGTGTTTTACTTAAAATTTTAATGTTTATATTAAATATCCTTTTTCAGTGTCCAATCTTTTGTCAGTGTGTCACATTACAACTGGAATTGAAATGTTATATTGCTTTTTCACCAGCCACTCGCGAATAAAAGCTATGGCTTTCAAGATGGACTTTCAAGTCCTTTTAAACATCAAAAAACTAAGTTCTTTATCTCGATGCGAATCTACGTTTAGTGCATTTTATGGAGTACAATTTCTCAATATTGGCTCACAACTGAGTTTAAAGCACGGATGTTTGAAAACTCTTTCTGTTTCCACAGAAACGTTTTCTTCTTTTGGGCTATAAAAACGACTGTTGACGAGGTCAACGCTTTGAAAACTGAACAATGCAAAATGTTTTTGACAATATTATACTAGCATCCCAAGCACACTTTTAGCACGATTTTCGAGTAGAATTCGCCTTATCTTTCTTCAGTATTCTTTATCATTTCTCGCGCTTACTTGGCCCTCTTTCTTTCGACAAGAGATTTCATTCAACAAAGCTGATAAAATGTCGCTTGTTCTATAAACCTGTTACATCTTGCCATGATTAAAGCAAGGCCAAAACCTTCGCTTACAGTAGTCACGAGTAAAGTAACCAAAACTCGAGTCCTTGTTTTCCTGAAAATGCTTTGGAAGAATTTACTGGATTACATGGTTTGGCTTATCTCTTAGGACATGTAGAGACTTTCCTTTCTCCAAAGACATGTAGCGACGACAAAAGAATATTATTTGGTCTGGTGGCTTCAAGGCTGCTTGTTGTAGAATTGTTTGTAACAGGGCGCTTATGGAATTCTTTGTTCCTTTGTCTTGGAACTGACCCTTGTATCGCATACCAGATTCCAAATTGTGACCTTTCTCGTGAAAATCATCTTGACAAATGGTAATACAACATGATCACACTACGAATGGAATACCCTGATTGATTTCTCGCGGCTTGACTAAATATTTTTGTCCAAACTCTTTTCGTTCATGAATAGAATTGTGAAAAGCATCATATAATCAAACCAGGCCTTTTTACACTTTTTTCAGCTGTCGGACAGGTTGTGTTTCTGAGTACTCGAGAATGCCCGGAAACAAACGTCCTGGAGTGGTCTGCCAAAATGTATAAAACCTTTGGTCAAATAAAATGAGCTGGAAAGTTTCCCTTTACAGAAGAAAAAGTTTAGTCTGCGCGCTGGAGACGAAGTTAGCAAAATTTGATACTTTGTAAAAAGAAGCCGATTTTAACTGGATTCAACTCTCGGAGTCAAACCAAGAATGAGCAAAGATGATCCAATAAATGTTATTCAAATCTCTTCTTCCCCGGCGGAATAAAAATTTTAATGTGACATGCAAATGAAACCTATGACAGAAGCAGTTATTATAAGTGCTCCAGTTTGTTTCTTTGCTGAATATTTTTCTAAATTATAATATCGTATTTTTATTTCAGGGTTAAGCCGTTCTGGTGGTCTTTATAGGTTCAACCGGATATGAAAAGAGCTTCCGTTTTAATAAATCCCTAAAAACAATATTGTCGCGTTCTGCGTGTAGTAATGTGTCTTCAATGACAATTTCTTCCCGTTTTATGTGGGGACTTTACCGGAAAACACGCGAGTCATGCAGGCTTTCTAAGTAGTTCAGGAAAAGACAATGCAATCAAAAAGTAAGATAAATTTGATCTCGGTGTCAAATTAAAACTTATTTGCATCACTGATTGTTGCCTGTCTTTAGAATCTTTTTATCTTTTGAGAGTTTCACTGTTAGTAAGTGAGATACCAGGATTGGGATATGATATTCGGGTTTGATAAGGGCCCAAAGGGCTGTGATATCTCTGATATAAGCCAAGCTTTCTTTATCTGACAAGTTTGGAAATAAACGTAGGGACCAGTCGGTTCGATCATTGCACTCGAGGATTAAAAGACAAAATTAACACAAGAACAGGTCCCCTTCAAAAACAACGAAACAACAAGAGCTTAAGTGAAGAATTCGAGTTTTAATTTCCATAGAGAGCAAATGTCAAAGCCCGTCACTGGCGAGCCAGAAAATTGGAAACAAATGACAAGTTAATAGTTTCAACCGCGACTTACTTTTTCGTCTTTCAAGTTACCGGCAGGAGAGTCCGTCACTTGACAAGAGCTTGGCTGTCACAACGTCAATTTAGAACTCTATTTACACAGCGTTCGGTAGAACAATAAAGCACATCTACATAATCCCAGACTTGTTAAATTTCGCGATAGTTTGTGTTTTAATTCGCGCACCGGCGCGCGTGGAGCAGGGAACGAGCGCGAGTGGCGAGCCCGACAGCAGATAAAACACATATCGCAACTGAAAGTGTAATACCCTTCAAGGTACGGGTAATATAACACGCTTTTATCCGTCTGTCAGGTCTCTTTCTGTTCGACCGGCCAGCGATATATTATTCATTACAATGTACAAAGGGATCCCCGGTACAATGAGAAAACACAAAGTCTACATGCGATATAAATTTCAAATTGCCGTTGGAGTTAGCATGACAATGAAGTTACCCCTTGGAAGCAATTTTTTCCTTGTTTACGAAATTCGTCCATGTTCAGTGCCACCTCAACCAATAAATTGATACTGCTGAAAGCGTCTAGTGTCAACGATGAATTTTCATTAGGCGATGGCATTTCTGAGCCGCATTCGTGTTGCTGTCCATGCGAGAGCGAGTCAGGGCTTTTACAACCCACGTAATTATCAAATTGTCCCTTATAATCGCATACAGGAAAATACGTATCCTGTTCTTGCTGAGTAAAGTCGTTTTCAAACTGTCGCTCCGGGCTCGATGATAGACTCCGCTGGTACAAACTGCTCGGAGAAGAGGAGGAACTTTTAACGTTTGCCCTTCGCGTGATCGTGTAATTACTTGGGTCTCTGCCTTCGCGACGAATCATTTCAGGTAGTATTCGCCTTCGCGCATTTATGAACCAGTTGCAGACTTGAAGCACAGAAAGGTTAGCGGCTTTCGATAGGTACTGCTTCTCTGCCTCGGAGGGATAAGCGTTGAATCTGTGCTCCCATAGCCACATTCGTAGAACGTTGACCGAATCTTTCGGTAAATTGCCTCTCCTTCTCTTGGGCGGTGGGCTGCTTGAGCTTGTCACACGTGATACTCGAAGCACCCTCTCGCTTTCCTCCCTCAAATTTTCCACGTTTTCGTCCACTGTGGGAGAGAAAAAATTAATGATTAAAAGACAATTTAGAAACAGAAAAAGCACGAGTTTTTGAATGCTCAGGGATGTAAATGCAAGGAATTTGAACAGTTGTAACACTGCATAATTCTAGTGTCCTTCGCTCATCAAAACATGTATTGATCTTATGAACTATCTTAACTGTCATCGGTCCGCGAACGAACACTGTGAAATCACGAGACACAACTTGTCTGGAACCTAACACCCTTTGTAGCCTAAGAATTCTGAAATTTCATTCTAGACAAGCTACACAGTTTAGAAATGGGAACAAAATGTCATCCCACGCGTGAATCTTTCCCCCGAGCGAAAAGACTTCACTGTCAAAAGGACAACTCATTCATTCAGAATTTTAAGAGGCGTTGCGCATTTAGACGGCTTACTGCATGACATTCATTTGTTTCAAACCGGCTTCCGTAACTTACGGTAACGCTTGTTCCTTGCCGCCTTTCCAGTGTGAGGAGCCATTCTCTCGTCGGAACGCACTCCCCGAGGCTGTCTCTTTGATGTTCGAAGAAAGGATGAAGGGTAGAATTTGAAGCAGGACACTGTTTGCGAAACCTGCAGCAGCGCAGAGACTTTGACACTAATGACAGATGAAAGCGTGTGTGCAACCTTGCGTTGCTGTGTGTTTGTGTAATTTACAATATAATCACGGCACGCGATTGGCTTATTGTGACAATCTATTTAAATAGCGCTCGCATTTCATTGGCTTCCGCGGACAACTGGGAAAATTTTCCACGTGGATTCGAGATATACGGCGATTCTATTTACTTCAGGTTTCAGATCCTAACGCCAATTTTGACTGCCCTTTCGCAAGTCTATTATCAAAGTTTTGTTTCATTTTGCCAAAGCAAACATTCAAGATACCGAGGCTTGAGAGAAAATGAAATTTTCTTAACAAATAGGATTATATTTTGCCTGCTGTCGGGTGTCGGTATAGCCCCAAGTCGCTCGCTTTCCAATCTATTTGAAGATATTGGAATAGATAGACATTCTGTTTATGAAAATTAAGCAACTGTGATGAGCTATTATATTCAAACTTAAACCAAATTAAGAACAACAGGAATAAATTGTTAGCGCGTTCGGAGAAGGGTAAACGCAAGCTGGTGTTGCGCGCAAGGATTTGTTTTGACGTGATCGTTAGAATTTCGGCTTCCTCTTTCAACAGACTTCTGATTGCTAAAATTTTGCCCTTGAAATAGCTAAAGTAGCTGATTCTTTTGGCGTTACCAGAGTTACTCTTGTCACCTCAATGCATGTATTGTTCACTTGAAAGCCGCATTCACAATGTTCTAATATTGTTTTCTGAACAATGCGAGCCAGTCATCTTTGTATCAAGAATGGAATGAGAATCTCCGAGCTGTCAAACGCTGAGTAAACACGAGGCTGTCAAATTAACCATAGCAAAAACAACACTGATCTCCTTAAAAATCGTTTCACTTTTGTGATCACCATTTCATTTCGTGGTTTCTGCCGAGTTGACTAGTTTGAGTATTTGAGCGAAGCATCTCAATTTAGTCTGTTTTTTGTTCGAGATGCTAATAAATATCATATCCTGCGGGCAGTGTCATAGCATACGTCACTTAGATACCGCCTGGTTATATACGGTCACTCGAGGATAAAGCATGTCTCAACGGCTGAAAATCTTTCGAATATTTTTGTACTTAGACCAAAATACAATATAAATGATACACGCTTAAACAGTGCTTGTCGAAGATAATTTTAAGGATCTTTTCCCTTTCCTAAGCGACCAAGAGATAAGCGGACAAAGGCAATTAAAATTTTACTCGTGACAAGCTAAGGCAAGCCGTTGCTTTACAATCGCGCGTATGACCTTTCCTTTTCTCGAGCTTGGCCCTTGTCATGCTAAATTTTATTGTGTCTTTAAAATCGTGGTAACAAATTTCAAGAAATAACTGATATAATACCGAGTAGTGTTTTTTGTGCTTGCAAGTGTTAATTGCTCCTCTGAAATATAAAAAGGTATTTTCTCTGACAAGGTAGGTACGTTTAACCTGTCAGTTTGTGTTTGTGACAAATATAACTGCAGTGTCCAAAAAGCCCTTGAAAATTATTCGCTTTATCGAAGTAAAAATGACCATTACCGAAACCTCAAATTTGATATCACACGACAAAAGTCTTGTTTCAAATTACCGGTTGGGTTTTTAAGTTTTTACTAGCAGCCAGTTTATAATAGCACGGAGACATTTGGTACCCGAAAGAACGAATCAGCTGATTGTCAAAGGTGACTTTTAATATCCTTCTATGTCTGGCCTGCAAAAAGCTAATCAAAACAAGGAAGCCTTGCAAACTCCAAGAGAAGAAATTAAAATTTTAATATTCCATTTTGAGTTTGTTAATTTTCTGGGTGTCACAGAGTCGAAGCTTCCGTGGTCGTATTGTATTTGTGGTCGCTGGTTTTTGTCATA
>Ga0126336_10002773_pt1 | contig 10152 bp, 6 predicted proteins | sample SidCmetagenome_FD_92530 | JGI IMG/M metagenome (GOLD analysis project Ga0126336, IMG submission 92530) | Coral microbial communities from El Islote,Puerto Morelos, Mexico - Siderastrea C C metagenome | ecosystem: Host-associated > Invertebrates > Cnidaria > Coral | place: El Islote,Puerto...
AAATATATCTGACAGATAAAAAAAATCCTTAATTTCTCTGTGGAGTGCTGTCATGTTCAAGAGATATCTCTTTCTAAATATCTCTTGACATATTTCATTAAGAAACAATCTCTTTATAAGGTATATGGGCATGTGCCGCTGTAAACGATCTGATTTGCAAGGACTTTAGTCTGGGATGGGGCTATAAAAATCAGAGTTTGGGACTAGAAAACGGTATCATTTATCGGAAACTGATCAGCTGTATGCAGAATTTAGTTCTAGCCGGCGATCAGGCTCTATTTTCGTTTCACCACTTGGGTGGGAAGGGCGAGACGGAAAATTTTAGGGAGCGACCCACGTCAGAAGCCCATAACCCACGTAAGAGAATATGATGTGCGATACTAAAATTCTGCCTGGTCAGAACTGATCAGGACCAGTCAGAGGAATTGACACTCGATATACTTCGAGCTCAGTTCGCTCTTGCGTATTCGCGACCTCATTTCCATTACCTTTCGGCGCCTGCCATGCTCTAGCTGGGATGGGGCTATGATTTGATTACCAGCGTCTCTCCCCACCCGTCCAAAATTCACACAGTTTTTTTAACCCCCCTACCCCCGATACTTGAGATATTTTTGGCGCGCGCTGGGCACCCAGTCCTTTCCTGTTATCCGATCCCGCTGTTGTCGCGGCGCGACAGCGCTTCGACGCCAGTGAAGATCAGTGAAACGGTAGAGCGCAAAAGTCAATAAGATTAACATACAAATTAAATGAGGTCGGATCATGTCAACGCATTATGAATTAAACAGACGAAAGGATGGAGATGAAGCGAGAAGACCTTTGAATTTTTCCCGCCAGTTGCTGATAACCTACTTTGCGTGAGTGAAATTGACAATGGACCATCCACAAAAGGAACGTACAAGTTTACGGAGCCCCGTCGAGGATGCTTCATTCTTATCTCGTCTTACGTTCTGGTAATTAACGAAGTTTAACGTTTAGATATCCGTAAACAGAGAAACACTAAAGCTTGCATTGTAAGCGTTATTAGGAGATCTGTGAATGGCGAACGAAAGACAAACATTTCGCTTCTTGAGTGATTTGTAAAGCTCAAGCATAAATATTTGTTTAATTGGCGGTTCGCTAGAAACGTTACGTTATATGAATTTCCATTGTAGTAGTTAAAATACGCATTTATGTTACAATTAACACCGGGCCGCCGTCGAAAGTGCTTGAATTTTAGTGCAACGGAGAGCTTATTAGGTAGCGTGCTAACTGATTATGATGTTCGTACTTTTGTTCGCCTAAACTTACAATATCAAGAAGCTTATCAATTCAAGTTGATTTATTTGGAATTTGTCTGTCAATTCGATTGGCTTGCGCGCTCTCGAACACTCCGTTTTGTTCGTTTTGCTAATATCAATTGAATGGAGTCCATTCAGTCAGATTGTTTTTAATGAGCTATTTTTAATTTGAAATTTTGGCATTGGATTCAATCGGGTCAACAAAATGAACCCATCAATTTGTAAACCATTTGTAACTCTTTAACATTTCACCCCTAAATAGGCTTACAAATATTTCGTCCGTCGACAACCGGTCAATGATTTCAAATGCTTCTTAAGCTTATAAGAAGAAAATAATTATAGTGCCTTTAATTATATTAATCAAGGAATCTGAGCAATGTATTAATGGCATACAATGTAGCCATTTCTCTTTAATTTATTTTTGAAGCTCTTTATAATGAGTTACGTATGTACCTGCTAAGTAATTTGCATATTTTAGCCACATGTTTCACGCAACAATAGAATTTTGTGGTTCCAAAGAAAGTTCAAAAAGCTCTCCGTATCAAGAAATTGTTTCAATGTAGACATGACCCTTAAATTAAAGAAAAGCAAATGTCGAGAAAGAATAAGAAATAAAAAATTGTTTTATATGCATTGCAGATTATAAAAAACAACTCTTTCGTTTTGTTTACATTGCACATTAATTTTTACACTTGTATTCTATCACCTGGGAGATAGGTCAGAAACATGTTTTAAAACCCTCAGACCAAAAACTTCATGCAGAGGCTGTTTTGAGGGGTAGGGAGAGTAGAAGGAAGCAGGGGGGGAGGGACAGTGAACATTTTACTTTTCGTGCAACATTCATGTTAAGTTATTCCAAGTTGTTCTGTTTTTCTCTTTTCCTTTTTTTGTTGTTGTTCTTACAGGTGGCTCAATGGGCTTTTTAGCAAAGGATATGACAGGCGACTGGAACCTGCTGATATTTATGAAGTACTACAAGAAGATTCAGCACAGAAACTGGTTGCAGATTTAGAAAGGTTGGAAATTTACCTTTTGACATTGACTTTTTTGTTTAGCAGCCCCTGGAGTGAGTACAGCGGCGGATCCAGGATTGTTTTGTTCCCTTTCTTAGTTTCAAGCTTAAATGACCCCAAAGAGGGGGGTGGCTAGCCACCCAATCCACCCCCCCTGGATCTGCCCATAGGAATTGACTCAAGGCTCAAGACTTACACCAAGATGCAATAGTATTAATAAATATTATTATATTATTATAATTGTTATTAATAGTGTTAATGAACCTCTTCTTTTAACTTCTTCTTTTAAAAAAGGCATTGTTGCAAATAGGAGGCCAGTTGGCTTTACGGAGGGTATTTTAAGGGCCGATTTAGATGGTACGATTTTTCCTTATGACTGTAGTATGCTAGTAAGGAGAATTTGTCTAAATATCAAGACATCTTGTCCTTGGTGATTACTTTCTTTATTCTCATCACTTGATTGTTTGAACAAGTATAGTGATAATGTAAAGAGAATTTCATTTTTTGTCACTGTTACGGCTTAAAGGGTTAAAGATAGCTAATCAATCTCATATTGTGGACATGGCGTGAATTCATTTTCATGCCTAAGATGTTCCAATTCTAAAACAAGACATAAAGTTATTTTTGAGAAAAATTTCTTCCGTCATATTTTTTCTGCCTCAGTATCTTAGAAGGGGCACAAAAATGACTGCAATGGCAGCCTATTAAGATTTTAGCACCTTAAACAGAATGAATTCACCCCGTTCACTTTTGTATGGAAGCCTGAATCCCTTCTGGGCTCTCCCTCTCTCGTAAAATGTCTGAAACTTGTTTTCTAAAACAACACTTTTTCCAATATATGACAAGAATTGTGTAGTTCCAGAAGAAAAGAAAAACATACCATTGACCCCACGGAAGGTCATCAGAAATTCCTTGGGGGAGGGGGCTCTTAAAAGCCAAAATTTTAGAAGCAAAGTATAAAGCTAAACTGGGTTTTCTAGGGAGGAGGGTGCAAAACAAAAACCTTCCATGTCAGGGAGTATGGATATTTTCTGGAACTACACAAGTAATTTCTTTTGCCATATCTGGCTCAATACTATCAAAGTTACTGCAATATTAAAGTCTAACAAGTGGTCTATTAAGATTTTAACAACCTGAGTGGTACCAAATCACCCTAAAAGTTACTGAGATAAGTCTAATAGTGGTCTATTGAATAAATACTCTAACACCCTAAACAGTACAAAAGCATGGATTTTTGAATCCTAAAATGTATAACAACCACCTTTGCCACTTTATAAATCGGTTGGAGTTCTCCCTTCCAGTGGCTAAATTTAAGGAGAAAATTGTGGGCTGTGGCTATAATGTACATACCTTTGAGGTACATGCCTGATGACCACCTAAAACAGCTTGCATAGATGTATCCATTTCATGAGCATGTTGTATGTTCCAACCATGTCAGTCTTTGACCCACGCTGAAGCTCTGATCCACTAAGTGATTGAATTTTTTGTCCACAGTGAGTGGTACAAAGAGTTAGCAGCAGCAAACTTTTCTTCTAGACAACCAAGTTTTGGGAAAGCAATTGCAAGATTTGCTCAGATGGAGTTGTTCATTGTTGGGGTCTTTGGATTTCTCAATGTGAGTTGCATCCAAGGCTGAATTATGACATGCATAAAGTAAAAGTGACAGGGCTGTTTGTCAGAAATGTCTTAAAAACACCCCATTTTGTGGGTGTGGCTAAACATTCCACAGTTTACAGTTAGTTTACAGTTCCACATCTCTCCTATTTTAACCAATGATGTATATTGGATGAAGGACCAGCTATTGTCTTAGCATATCTCTTACCAGTAATTTAGAGAGCTAATGCAGTCTTAGCTACAAACAATTATTGCAAAAAAACTTCGGACACTCCATATATTTCCACTCATCTCTCACATTCCCAAATGGAACACCTTTTCTGACCCCCCTTCCCCCTTTATCAATTTATCAATGTTCTGTGGATTTAGACTGAGTGATGTCATTCAAACTAACGGGGAGTAACATGGAAAGGAGGAGGGGGGGTGGGGGTCAGGAAAGCAAACAAGGCTTTGATTTCCTTTGTACAGAATGTTTCTTGGCAAAGTCCTAATTTCAGGGGGGGGGGAGTGTCTCAATGACCATTGTTGCTTGTATGTCATGATCACATTGGGCTGTTTTTTTCCATTGTCATTTGTTGTGCATAGACATGGCTTTCACTATAATAATTATTTATTTATTTTGCTCTCTTATTTCACCTTTACAGGAAGCCATCAGAACATCCCAACCAATCTTCCTGTTTTATCTGGTGTCATATTTTATGCCTGGTTCAAACATCACTAAAGTAGAAGCATACTTGTATGCTATGGGAGTGACACTATCCTCTATGCTGTCTATCATTCTTCATCAACTTTACTTTTTTCATGGACATAGAACTGGCATGCATATTAGAATAGCAACAACTGGGTGTGTGTATAGGAAGGCAAGTGTGTTTGAATTCATGACAATCTCTTTCTATGCTGATGATAAATTTGCTGTAGTTACATTTTCGACTTAACATGTGGATATACAAGCAAACTGATTCTTCCACCATGGTATTAGAGGAGAGGGGTGGTTGCAACCCCTCTCCTGGATTTTTGCTGGGTTACCTCTGGTATTTTGAAAAGACCTTACCTTCATAAGATAACCTGTGTTGTGTACTACAAGGTAAGGTTAGTATTATTGGTTGTGGTAGTGCTGAGGGCCTGTGACCTGAACCAAAATGGACGACAACATGACCACCACCTTTGATTTCACTGAAATTTGAAATGGAAAATAAAAGTCTGGAAATTGAAAGTTTTTCACGATAAACGGGCCTGGAATAAAAAAAGTAATTAAAATAAATTGGAATCAGCAGTGGCACTGTGCATCCACGAGGTGTTCTTCATCCACTTTATCCAGTTTGAAATGGGATTTGCCCTCCCCTCGAGGAGAGGGGAAATACCTGGAGAAAAACCTCGTGGAGCAAGGACGACAGCCAACAACAGACTCAACCTGCATATGACACCAGTTCTGGGAATTGAACGCAGGTCACAATTTGGTGGGAGGTGTTGAGTGCTCTCACCACTTTGCCATCCCTGCTCTCTACAAAAATAATAAAAAATTAGATATTTGTGCGCATGTTTCTTCTTTTTCAGAATTGAATATTTTTTGAGCAAAGAAAGATAAAAATTACCACCCACATTTATTCAAAAACAGTCGACCTTAAATTAACGGTGAAATCATATCTCGCCACCCTAGCAACCGATTCTCACCAATCTAATTCCTAAAATATGTCGAAAATAAGGATAGATTGAACAGCCAGTGACAACCACAGGTGCTGACAAAAATCTCACTTGACAAATTAAAGAAAATCCTTAAAGGGGGCTCATATCAACCCCCTTGTACATCCAAGGGATTACATATTTAGTATTGCAGATTAGATTTGGCAGAGGCATCATAGTTATGTGGTTAGAACTTGAGGCTTACAATCTGGTCTGGCCTAACCGTCATGTTGTTACCTCAGACAAGAAAGGGTGGGGGAGGGGGTGGAGCACATAAGAGACAGTGGGGGGAGGGTTGAGGCTCTTGAGTGTAAGGGGGACAGTCACAAGGTAGATGACCTGAGTAGAGGAAAGAATTTAACTTTAGGAATATTGAAATTTTGCATTAAACTCTTCCTAACCTCCCTGAAGGTCATTCTCCTATTTATGGCTACCTCCACCTCCTCCAAAATGATCCTGGATAGTTGATGACAAAAAATTTGAACTGGTTCAAAAGCTAAATAAATGAAATTAACGTAATGCAATGGCCCATGTCACAGATAACTTTCCTTAATGCACTCAAACGTGTATGTGAGGCAATTTCAGGCAGAAACTACAAAATTGCCTGAAATTGTCCGAAGTCTACATTCAGCTGTATTTGTAAGGCTAACTAATGTGAAACATTTTCTCTGAAAAGGCATATATTTAAATAATAATTTAAAACTAAGCATTTCTTTCTTTTTCTAGGCTCTAAGACTTAGTCAAGGAGTTTACAGCTCTGTCACGACAGGTCATGTAGTAAACCTCATATCAAGTGACACACAGATCTTTGATCGGGTATGATAGTGACGTGAATTTATTACAGAATGTGACTAATGGTATTTTTTCAATGAGTGATAACAATGTATACATGTTCAAAGTATCAGTAATGATCATGCTACCAGATGGCCCCTGGCAGTTGATGCTATTGGGTACAATTATATTGGATCTTACTTCTGATTGGTTTAGAGAGTTGCGCACAATTTTTTGACCAGTCGCAGAGGAAAGTAAAGCAAAACTCAGTGCTTTCAATAAGCACCGACGACCGATGAAAAGCATCTGCAAATTTGCGCAAAGAAGTCGGCTACTATTTTCCCTAAATTGAAGTAATTAAAATTAAAGATTTCTTTCAAACCTTGTTGATACAGTCAGTTACTCTACTCAAGCCAGCTGCTTATTTCAAATTTTATTGAAACCCCTGAAAACCCAAAACTAAAATGCATATTACCTTCAACACTCAATTTAAAACCGCTGTAATTTAAGGAATGAATAATATCTTGTTTTCTTATTTTTTTTTTCAGTTTGTTACACATTTACACTTTGTTTGGATCACCCCCATTCAAGTTGCAGCTGTGATGTTCTTACTGTGGTTACAGCTGGGTTACTCATGTACAGTGAGCCTCGCACTAATGTTACTGCTGATACTCCTTCAGGCACGATTTGACAAAGTCTATTCCAAGTTAAGGTAAGATAAGAAAGCACCAGCAAGTTGTAAATGGTTGTACCCGAACATAATGAGGCACTTGCATCATGAACGATGGAGGAGGGTTGGGTACAGCTATAGAGTATCGCAAGTTTGACAGCTTTAATGATATTAATATCTGCATTTTTCTGCTGGTTACAGTATTACCCCTCCATACAGCTACCTCATAAGTATGGCAACTCATTGGTATTGTGGCTACCTAGTGCTTGTTTTTGGCCTGAGCAAAATAATGCTCTTTGTGGGGGTGCAGTGGCGTAGTGGTTGGTGTATTGAACTTCAGATCTGAAGGTCTGTGGCTCAATGTCAGGTCCCTGCTATCGTGTTGTTTCCTTAGACAAGAAACTTTACCCCACATTGGCGCTCTCCACCCAGGTGTATGAAATGGGTACCAGTGACATACTGTTGGGGTAATCCTGCAATGGACTAGCATCTCCCATCCAGGGGGGAGTAGCAATACTCTACAGAAACTGCCCGAGGATAAGCTCCAGCCGTGTGCGCATCCTTGGCTTATGTGTGACTCTACCATGAGCTCCTGTTATAGGGAGATGAAGAGGACAGGAGATTTCTGCTCTCTGTTCCCTTCCCTCCTTTTCCATTGTTTTCTCCCCTTTTCTTTTAGTTTTCCAGCACGTCATTCCCTCTTCTTTGCAGATCACATCATTAGACACTAACTCTCTTGTTGCATTTTGCGTTTCCTTCAGACTTAAAACAGCAAGGCTAACAGAAGAAAGATGCAAGAATATGGATGAGATTATTGCGGGAATAAGAGTTGTGAAGATTTTAACCTGGGAAGTATCCTTTGGCAAATTGATTAAGAAACTAAGACGGTTAGTAAGAAAAATAAATGTGCATGTTTTTTAATGGGTCTCAAATCACCTGTCCTGGTCGTGGTCTTGGAGCTTCAGTTCCTCTGAATAATCCTAGGAGCTCTGCTGGCCGGACTTGGGTGGAAATAATGGCTAAAGGAGGGTTTGGAGGCCGCTTCTTTCTGTGACTTGTATTTATATGGTCAGAGAAATTTTCAGGGAAAGTCAGACAATTTTAAAAAACTGATCTCTGTGGCAAATTGCCATTATATTTCTTGGGGAACCAATGTTTGGAAATCAAATCGGCTCCTTTCTGTGACTTGTATTTATATGGTCAGAGAAAATGTCAGGGAAAAGTCAGGCAATTTAGAAAAAAAGTGATCTCTATGGCAACCAATGTTTGGAACCAACGTTTGGAACTCAAATCGTGCCCACAGTAATTGGCTACCCGCTGTTGGGGTTACCCTGCCGTATTTATTTGAGTTTTGTTTTGCTTTGTCTATTGTATTAGTTTTATAAGTAATTTATTTATCTTTTTTTTCGTTTTCTTCTTTTTGTTTTCTTATATGGGGTAGCTAATGAAAGAAATAAATAAAACTTAACGTAAAAATATGTGATCTTTACTCATCTCTTATTAACATAATACGTTTTTTCTGCAGACTTGAGATATCAGGCTTACGCAAGACTCAGCTTCTAACAGCATTCAACATGGCGATTGGGTTTGCGTCTCAAAGCATGATAGCATGTGCAATGTTCATCGTCTATGTAATACTGGGCAACTCGCTTACTGCCGCTAAAGTGTTCAGTTCTGTAGCCCTGTTAACTGTGCTTCAGAGGTCGATGAGTAGACACTTCCCTCCGGCTATGCAGAAATTAAGTGAAGCCAAGAAAACTGTAAAGAAAATCCAGGTAAGGTTGCACAAAGATACAGAAATTAGTAAATAAATTTAAATTGGTACATTTTTATCAACTGTCCCACACGAAAAACTGAAAAGTTTAATATTAACCGTTATGGCCATTTTTGAATAAAGTTATGACAAAAACGTTTTTAATGAAGGGGAAAATCACTTACGTTACATGTTAAATGTTAATTAGTGGAGCCACCGCGAATGAATATGAATCAACTGGCCAGACAAAAGAATGGTGTCGTTCACTGCACGGAGACTCTTCTACTTCGGTACTGGAGAATCTTTAATATGTTAGTTTTCTTTAGTTGAAATAATCCCAAATTGAAGGATTCAGGTTTATAGAATCTGCGATGTTTTTCAGAGCCAGGGGAATAAAATAGATTTCCTTGATGTGTATTTACAGACCTATCAGTGCAACCAGTTTGACCCCAGGTAGCGGTAGTATGCCTTTTATCATGTCTGACGGGGTCAGTTTTGTAATGGCTGTAAATAGATGCACTGTGATAGTTCATCAGTAAGAGTCACTGCAATGATGTCTTTGTTACTGACAGAACTAAAAAGCCTTTTATGTTGTCTGTAGGCATTTCTGAGACTGGATGAGTTAAACTTTGAAAACATTAAACACAAAACAAATCTGAAGCCAGGACAGGCTGGTGTTGTGGTAAAAAATGTCACCTGCACGTGGAATCAGGTTGGTGTGGATTCAGTTTGTTCAGTTTATGTTGAAAGACATTTCAGTTTTCAAGAAATATGTTGTGAGTAAGTGATGAAGTTTCGAAGAGTTCTTGTCATTGAGCGAAGGTTAGTTTCGTGATTGATGTGTTCACAACAGCGATGGAATCCGAAGGGGAGTCGGAATTGGAAGGAAAAGTAAAAGAAGATTCTTTCTTTTTCTTTGAAGTCTGCTTCTGCGTCCGTCGCTTACTTTTTAGTGTAAACAGTGTGAATGGAATCGGAAACACAAGCAGAGAGGTAACGGCGCTGTTTTTTACCTTAACTGACAATATTTTTTGAATGTGTTACTCATAGGAGAAAAGCTATAAACCTACCTTACAAGATATCAGCTTTGAAGTAAAGCAGGTATAGTGAAGAGCTACTCTATTTCCAAATCGTTCCACTTATCAGAATTGTTGTGTTTCATCCCACCAAACTGTTTTGCAACTTGACTTGTGTGATTTCTTTATAACAGGGAGACTTGTGCATGGTTGTCGGACCAGTTGGCTCCGGAAAGGTAAAGGAATAGCGTGCTCAATTAAAACAAGTGAACAGTGTTTTTCGCTCACTCAGATTGGCTACTTAAAGGGGCGATATCCACAACTACTTATCTCCACTTTTAGGCTTGGGGCAGTCCTT
>Ga0126336_10002774_pt1 | contig 10152 bp, 8 predicted proteins | sample SidCmetagenome_FD_92530 | JGI IMG/M metagenome (GOLD analysis project Ga0126336, IMG submission 92530) | Coral microbial communities from El Islote,Puerto Morelos, Mexico - Siderastrea C C metagenome | ecosystem: Host-associated > Invertebrates > Cnidaria > Coral | place: El Islote,Puerto...
CCTCGTCCACAAAATTGGTTTAAAGTGCTTTTAGCTAACCGAGACATGGATCCACTATGGAAAATGCCAGCCGTCCATTTTGAGTTTTTTATCTCAGCTGGCAAGTTGTTTTGTCCTTTCATCGGAATCGTGACGACGCTGCACGCCGCTTTCGTTTGGCTTCCATTTCCTAGATTTCCCATCGGTCAAGTGCGTTCTCAAGTGTGGTGTAGACCATACTTGGCGGCGTACTTCGGCTTCTTTGAACTACGAAAGTTTCCATGGTCACTAAGTTAAGTTCAAGTACGTTTTACCCTTCACACTCAAAGTAGTTCCAAGTGCACTTAGATTGTACTTACAAGCTCTAGTGTGAAGCCAAGTAGTATTAGGCCGGTTCTCACTAGAGCCCTTAAGTGCACTTGGAGTGCACTTGATACCATACTTGTGGTGTGAACTCCTTCCTGGGGGCGTCTTCTAAGTCAGACTTACGTTTCAATAGGAGCACTCATCTGATTTATTTACACGTTTAAATCTCTTTGTAAAGTGTATCAAAGAGGTAAAAATTAACATCAGCTGAATGTAATTAGAAAGTTCAATAATTTGCATTAGTTCGTTTTCTATAATCTCCATATTTTTCTTCTTTTTTTATTATTAAAAACGTCTTTTTGAGTGGCACGTGCTGTTGGTTTGTGCGGAATCACCCAAGTGTAGCTCGCGTACTTGGTGTGTGAACGTTTTAAGGACCGAACTTTTTGGTTTCTTTGTTGCCCTGGCGATAAGTGTAAAACAAAAGGGTCCAAGTGCAGTTAAAAGTAAGGTCTACCCCTTACTTGGGAGCGCACTTGACCAATGACAGTACAGCCTTGCAGCTAAAAGCACGTGGGCGCACAACTTTGAATTCTACAGGGAACAAGCTCTCTGCCTTGTTCCCTGTAGTCCGGGCGACTTCAAAAACACTCACAAGTTTTACTTCAGCTGTTGTATCTGAAGGCGTATTTCAATCCGACTTAGGGTAAAAAATTCTCTTTTGAAAAAAAGATTGTGGTCTAATTCTTAGGCTTAGCCAATGAACAACACTACAACTATGCGCGCATTTAATACTTACGAGATACAAAAACATGTTTTTAAGGCGAGCACGAATAATACCCCAGAAATTAACAAAAAGTGAGCATAGTGTTACACCAGGCTCTAAGACGAGTTATATTGAATTGAGTTCAAGTAAGACTTGACTTGATAAGAAAAATTATTCTCATTGTCGACTTCGCGTTTTATGCAAATCGTACTTTAGTCCTGTAACTTTGTTCATCAAGCTTATCATGACTGCATGCCAACTTGTGCTTACAAGTAATTTGCATCTTAACACGTGCAGTTTTGCCGGAAAATCTATTGTCTCGTCTTTCCAAAGCAGACCTCAAGTCTACTCGATTTCAAGTGCACTTCAAGTGCACTTTGGTCGCTAGTGTGAACCCGCCTAATTATTTGCCGTATAGGGAGAAGTAAAGTGTGGTTTAAAGGAAAAGAATTGGAGGGAAAGATACTAAAGAAGGCGATTTTACAATACATTAGGTCCATTAGAAGGACTCTTAAAATCGGCAGAACCCTCAAATGTTTGAAGCAGTGGATCCGTTTAAAAGGACTGCATCTGGTCACAACAACCGGACGCCCTAAGATGATATTAACAATTCTTATAGCCAAAACAGGAATAGCGTTCCTTCGAAGAACAAACAGTGAAGTAGATCAATGCAATATTAATTTTATTTTTAGTTTCAATATTATTGTTTTCAAATGAAGAGTGAAAATTAGATAGGATTTATTCCTGTGACATACAAGTTGGATTTTGACAGATTTCGGGATTTGCATAACCTTTCTCCCAATGAAAATTCACATAGTTTAATTTTGCTAATACTTTGTTAGCGTAAACAACTCCATTCAATCCTATCCGAACACTAAAACGTTACGTCGTATTCTGAATTTATTGGAAAAGCTAGTAACGAGAGAAAAGGGCCAGGAAACCTATTGAATCAGCCATTTTCCCCATTGTTAGCCGTCTTTGCAGCAGAATCCTCTCCAATCTCTTTAGGAGCAACAATATAAGGTCTTTTAATTTGACACCTGTATTTGTATGCAGATGAAACAGGTAATGATATTATTGAATATTTAAGATATTGGGGAACGAAAGCCTTTTTTTCGTAAAATCATTTCTCTCTGATGTTTCAATTTGAATAACCAATCCCGCTAAATAAAAGGCCGATTCTCAGTTTTCCATAAAAGAAACAAATTTGTAAATCAGTTGAGAGGTAAAACGTTCGTGGGAAAGGAATATCAGCACAACTGCCAGTAAGACCTCAAACAAACAGTTTTAACGTTAGTTTTCATTCAACACTGATCGGCATTGTTGGCCAACTTGGCCAACGTGAAATCATGTTGAATTTACAAGCCCACCGTCTAGTGTTGTCGCTGGTGCATAAAGAAGAAGAAGAAGAAGATGAAGAAGAAGAAGAAAAAGAAGAAGGAGAAGAAGAAGAACAACAACAACAACAACAACAAACCATCGCAAAATTTGCCTAGTTTGTGACGTTTGGGCCTCGTTCGCGCTATAGAGCATCGTGCGAGACCTGAGACCGTCTGAGAAATTTATGTCTTGCGCGATGGTATCCCTTTTGCAGACAAAAAATTTGAAGAAAAAATAAAAGTTGCCGAAGGAAAACAACCTACATTGAAAAAAAAATAACACAGACTCAGTCTAGAATAGTCACGATTTCCACTTTTCGAATAGAATACACTAGAAATGCTCTAAGAAAATATTGAAAATTACGCACTAAAGTTCAAAAGGAAATTGAGCATGAATATCAGATTGCTCACTAATGAAAATTCCTTTAATAAATAAACACAGAAAAAGGGACAAGAAACCTTGAAAACATGAAATGTGTCAAATGTCATTCACATACGAAGCCCTTGTTTGCCTAGGAAAGCAAACTGCATTCAATTTTCCCCTCGAGTAAAGTTACTCGTAAGCCGGCAAACGGGAACTAAAAGGTAATTTCACACCTATTTTAAACAAGTTTTTAAAACATTTCAAGAAAATTACCGTAATTTACTAAACAGGTAAAGTCACTCAATTAAACAATTTTTACAATGTAAATCCACATTCAAATCTGTAATTTACTTTTCCTTTGAACTGAAAAAAGGACACCTGAGGACTTGAAAATCTAAACGAAAGTCGCCGGGTTCTTTCCAGATGGCCTTAGCTTTGAAAAAACAACTATGTCCTCGAACAAAGATTTCTTGCCTCCAAGCTCTCCAATATCTTCTATATGCGCCATCAAGATTAAAGCAATCCTTTTGGCTAAACTACAGAATGCAGGGCCACTTACACACATCTCCAAACGAGCTCCCTCGTTTGGCTCGTTTGCTCACTGCCGAGCCAAACGAGCCAAACGAGCCACCACATATATACATCCAACACTTGAGCACTCAAATAATTCATTTCACATAAGAACTCAGTAAAATGGCCTCGCTCTCCATGAGTTCTCGTAGCTCAGTGGATAGAGCGCCCGCCCGGTGTTCGGGAGGTCATGGGTTCGATTCCTGTCGGGACTCAGATTTTTTCTTTGTCCCTCGCTTGTGTCATTGCTGATTATTTCATCTTTCACATTTAATTGACCGAGCTGAAAATTCACCATCACTTTCATTTATCACAATTCATTTCTCCTTCTTTTTATCCACTGACGAGCCAAACGAGCCAAACGAGCCACAACATATAAGCTTATACACCCAACACTTAAGGCTCAAGTAACTCATTTCCCATTCTTTTCATCCATTGCCGAGCCAAACGAGCCACCAAATCTAAATGCCTTCAAAAATAGCCCTGTATCCTGTAGTTATCCTTTTCCTTTTCATGATGAACTGTTACAAGTCTTCATTCCAAGAATGTATTACAATTATCGTATTGAAAATCAAGCGTACGAGAAACCAGTCGCCATATTGTTTACTTCAGCTACAAGAAAAGATGGCATTCCGTCCCCGGTCGGGTTGTCTTGGGACTTCCCTCACCCTACCCCAGAGTCTGTACGGACGGACCTATGCACGCTGACGTCAGAACCAAAATTTTTCGGATCAACGGGTTACCAAATTTGCTTACCCATGGTGCTCCGCGAGCTCCGCTGTAAGGAAATTGGGTGACACGTCAAAGGCGGCGACGTTCCAAACTTTTCAACGCGAAACAAAGATTTGTCCAAAAAGATGGCAAAAAAATTCAACGACGATTACCGAAACTGGAAATGTAATTAAAAAAACTTCTAATTTTTCTTTTGTTTCTTGTAAGCCTTGAAAGTTTCTGAATTATCAGAAACTATTATTATTGCATCACGGTGATGCAATATCAAAGCATATTACTGGAGCAGTAGCTATCATGTGTTGATAAATACCCTAAAACATACCGTAAATGATCGATTAAGCGCCGCGGCGCTTATTTAATTTTCCCCGTTAAAGGTGCAGCGCTTATTTCAACTACGGGTAAAACACTGAGGGGAATATATAGAGAGAATTAAGTGAGGCGCGTACTAGGTATGCACAATTTGATATAAAATTATCTCGAGTGAAATACAAGAGGCATCATGAGCGCAGTTTCTCAGTCTCTGTGAAAGTATTGCCGCTCAAATACAAGAGGAAACATGAACGCAGTTTCTCAGTCTCTTTGTGAAAGTATTGCTGTTTAAAGACAAGAGGAAACATGAACACAGTTTCTTAGTCTCTTTGTGAAAGTATTGCCGCTCAAATACAAGAGGAAACATGAACACAGTTTCAGTCTCTTTGTGAAAGTATTGCTGCTACATGGACACAGTTTCTCAGTCTCTTTGCTTCAGTTGATGTTACTCTGTGAATAGGCTCTAGTCAATGTCAATGTCCTCATCGGCTTCGTCATCGCTGTCGATGACCCGAGAATTGCACAAGTGATGAACTCAGAGTTGTGCAAGAAAAAGGACAAATATGTACACCTCGAACTGTTATATGAACCCGGTTTCAAGAGTTTCCCTAAATTGAAACTTTAGAACTCACGAGTTGGTCGTGGTCTTATTTCTGAAGCGATATGGTTTTGATATCTCTTTATATCGAGTGCCGTAACAAAGGTGGGGCGTTTATTTGTAAATACCCAAATTAGCGCCGCGGCGCTTATTCGAGAGCGGCGCTTCTAAATTATTTTCGGTAAAGGTGCGGCGCTTATTCGAGAGCGGCGCTTATTCAAGTAGCGGCGCTTAATCGATCATTTATGGTAATGCTTGCGGTTAATTTCTAAATTTACACAACCACGGCAAAAGTTCAGTGGTTTTCTAGAAATAAAAAAAAGTATTTTCTGACCTCACGTAAGGTAACACAAAAAGGTCTTTTTTTGGATTATTGGATGGCTGGATTTAAGATTCCACGTGTATGGATTCTGGATTGCATGCAAGAGTTTCGGGATGAATCCAAATTATTTTTAGACTCGCTGGTCAGGTTAACTTAAATGAAATAAAAATTACTTGATTCAAATGAATAGTATTTTTAAGTTCCCATAAAAAAGAATCAAGAACTGAGTAGGAATAATTCATACTTTGCGTTCGCATTAACCTCCTTTTCACCCCGCTGAACAAAAATTGCTCGCGCAATATTTTGTCATCTGTAGATTATTAACAATTATTCACCGAAGTTGAGGTGAATAGTGCTGGGTTATGAAGAAACAGGGCTGATCGCAAGTTATACCTCACATGGAAACAACCGACTCTTGCGAGCTGTTCCAGTAGTATGCGATAAGAAAGCGTTTTGTTTTCTTTGTAGAGGGAGTTCTTTGTAGAGGAAGTTCTTTGTAGAGGGAGGGTACAAGGCATCGCAATTAAGCCGATAGTTGCTGGATAGTTACTTGAATCATAAAAGCGCTCACCTTCCAGTTGTACTTGGCTGGAGTAACTGCCTTGAATTCTTCTGGCTTCAGGAAAGTAGTTCTTCAATCAACGTCCAGGAGCTCTCTCTTTTCAGTCTGTCTTTATTCGGCTTGCTTAAATATTGCTTTTTGGCATACTAATTTAAATTAGTGCATTGTTAAATTATATTTCTTAGTGATTAGTAGAACCTAAATTAATTAGCTGACACTTTCTGTCGCTACCCAATGGTTTCGTAACAGTTTTTCTCACATGAGCAGATATTATCATGAAAACATTGAATTTATAAGTCACTTGTTGCCTGAAAGAACTGAGTGAAACTATAGTGAAAATTGGAATGAATTTGTGCTGAACGTAGGGCCATCTAAGTCAAAAAAGAAAAAAACAGCGCTCTAGTTAATTACAACAGTTTTAAGGAGAAAACGTGTAGAGGTCGCATCAAACTCAAAGAAAAAGAACGTCAATAACATGAGATGTCTGAGGATGAAATCCAGTTATTATTGACGGAAAAATTACAAGGTTCTAAAGGCAAAATCACGTAACATTAGAAACATGAAAATATTCCTTTTAACGAGAAACTAAGTAACGTTTATAGCCTAGAAAGGAATAAGTTCAGTCTTTAGCTATATGAGCAAATTTCGTTCTTAAAAAATATCTTCTTGTAGTGATCTGTGGAATGTAACTTATTAAGTATATATTTCTTACTGTTGACCAATCATTTCCTCAAGGTGTTTTTCAAATATGCAAATAATGTGGTAACGAATTTACTAAATATTACAGTTACAAACTGTAACTGCCAACATTTGAAAAGAAGGGTACATATATAGTTGCTGGAAGTTTGGCCATTTGACCAAGCCACAAACAATTTTCAAATTGTTAATAATTCATAAGTAGAAAACAAAGGAAATCACCTCCGTGACGGTAATTTGGATACCTGATCTTGATTAGCGTAAAATGTTGGAAACTTTTGGCTTTCAATTTCTCCAAGAATTGTTAATAGTTTGAGAAGCTATATCACCTGAGAGGGGGTTACATCAGTCTAAGTCGGATTCGCCTCGTTTTCCAATCAACGTCTTGGTATTTCGATATCCCGGTAAAACACTTTCTTGTGTTTGATGTATTACATGACAGCGCCCTAACTTAATATCTACACGATCTTCGAAATTGAAAAATTGGTCGTGGGGTTGTGATTAAACAGTGATTGATTACACTCAGAGAAATAGATGTAACGAGGGGAGATGAGATGTTTAAACATCAAGACAATTCGTCTTTGGTGATCATTTTTTTGATTCCCATGACCTGTACATGCTACAATGCACTGATATGATTAGGATAAATTTGATGCTGATCACTATTAGGGTAAAGGGCTAAATTATGAGTCCGTTGTAATTTGTTATATCTCTGTAATTTATCAAGTGAATTTTCTCTAGTTTTATGTGCATCTTAAAAAGGGGGACAGCGTCATGTTGGAGTCATGATCTAATCTGCTAAAAGTTTTTAGCGGAGCCCGCGCGCATACCGCACCAGCGGAGCACTATTGCTACGTAAAGTTGGTAACCTGTCGATGCGAGAAAATTTTGTTCTGATGTCAGCGTACGTCCGTGCGTACGTCCGTCCGTACAGACTCTGGGGGAAGGTGAGGGAAGTCCCAAGGCAACCCGACCGGGGGAGGAGAATGTCATCTTTTCCTGGCGGGAAATAGGCCCTGATAGATTGTGCCAGTAAACTTAGTCAAAGTTGCTCCCAAAAATGGTCAAAAGTTGCTCAGAAGCTGCCAAAAATCGAAAAAGTTGGTCCGAAAATTTAAAAAGTTGCTTGCCAAAGTGAACTATTTTATTCTGAATATATTTTGAACAACATACTGAAATTGTTTGATGTGTTGTTTACTGATGATGAAATACCAGGATTTTTCCAGTGACTTCCAGTTTTGTATCCAGTGAAGGTACGATTTTTATCTTTTACATGTGAAGATATCACGGTTGTCATGGCTACTTCAGTCTCGGCCAATAAAATTTATAAAAGTTATATGCCTTATTGCTATAGTATTCAGAATACATATGAACGCTATTTATTTTCTCTATTTTTTGACCAAAATTTGAATGTGCGTAAGATCGATATTCTATTAGATTGATTCAGCGAATAAAGGATTAGCTCACGAAATCGTTATCCTGGTACTTTATCGGTGTCTATGTAATAAACAGAAAATTACATGGCCGCTTGGAGATACGACGTTTAGCTTTTCGTGTTGGAGAAATATTTCAAACTAAAAGATAAATGTCGTATCTCCGCACGACCATGTAATATCCTCTATTTCTCCGCTGTCAGTTGAACTGCTGCTATCGTTTATTTCCAGTGCTGCCATAAGTGAAATAACAATATGGTGGATCCAGTTCTTAGAACTGGTAGAACTTAATAAATAACCACTGGAAATTTGATGCGTTGTTCGCGGGCGAAATAATATTAATAGCCGCTGACCTGTGTGTAGGCGCACATTAATTCATACTGAGTCTGCACGTCTACACTGCGTCTAAAGCATTTTTAGTATCAACCAAAACAGCTGCAAAATTTTAGATCATTTATGTGTTTATACCTCAGGTGGCCATGGCTTATTTGTTGCCCAAAATTTGCTCTAGGAGGCAGAAGTTTCTCTAAGTTGCTTGCAGCACAAAAAGTTGCTCAAAACTCTTAAAGTTGCCGAAAAGTTGCCGACCACAATCTATCTAGGCGAGGCGGGAAATCGCGCGGTGCTTTTGGGCAACCAGTGCAGAAAAACGATTGTTCGACAGTGTTGAAGTTTTTAACTTGAGAAAAAATATCAAATATCTATAAATGGAAAAGAAACTAAAGAATACTCAATTGTCTTTATGGTGGAAGGCGACAATTTAAAGTTACGAAGCTTGGCTTCGAGGACTTCATCTTCGTTGTCGGCGTCTTCATCTTTGTTGTAGACGTCTGTTAATGCTAAGGGCATCTAACAGTCGCCCTTAGCACACGTCATTGTCGTCTGAGACGTCAAAGACGTCTAGTGTAAAGTCAAGACGTCCTCATCGGGATGGCCTTGCTCGAAAAATCACCCCCAACGTCAACAACGACGATCTTCATTCTCTCTCTTACCCAGTCCTCTTGTTTTAAAAAATTAAGTGCGCCGCTGAATCTGCCGCTTTTACACTGAACCGACGTCAAAGCCGTCTTTGACGTCATTTAAGATAAATACGCAAGGGGGTTAGTTTCTAAAGAAACTGTGCTGCTGCGTCGGTGGGGAAGTGACATCAACTGAGTGGATAAAGTAAATTGGCCACCGTAAAGAGATTGAAAGGTGACATTTTGAGCGTTAGCCCTTCGAACGTCAAAGCGGGGCGATTTGCTCTGACGGAGGGGTGACGCTCGAAACGTCAGCTTTCAGTCTCTTTACCTTGGCCAATTACCTTATCAACTGAGTTGATAGATCCAATGTTCTGTGTTTTTAATGCATCCGAAGAGATTAGTTCCTAAAAAAATGGGATGTGTCCACTAAGTTGAAAAAGACAAATAAACCCGTCCGAAAAGCATTATTAGATCTTCTTCATAGAGAAATCATGGGTTGTGCCAGGAGCCCGGGCTCCTGGTTGTGCTTGGTATAAATGTGGAAGAAAGGAGACATGTAATGGCGAAATGACACGACCAAAGCTTCAAACCTTTTATTGTCATGACTTTATCGGAATTATCAGAATTGGTCAGTTAGACAATAAATACAGTGATGAGGTTCGAAATCTAAGAAAGAATCATAACACATAACATTACCGATGCAACTGACAAAGGTAATCACAAATCAAAGTAATAGACTAGTTACCAATTGGTCCGTCCGATAGTCTTCACCATACAGTCGTGAGTAATTAAATCAATTAGGATTAGCGACGTTACGAATGACGTTATTAATTACAATGCACACAATATCGATTAATATTTAAACGATACACTCAGGCCGCCGTGAAGGTTAAATAAGTTCAGAAGTTCAGAAGCAAGTAATCAAAAGAATTTAACAGTTCTGTTCCTCTACAGGAACTATAACCACCAGTTTGTGAACTGTGACATATCCATGTCCTTTGTACGTCTTGATAGGCTCTCCTTTCCTTGGGTTCTTGTAGTGCAACTCAATCTTTCTTACTTTTCCATCCTTTCCAGGGAAGGTTTTTGTTACTCTCGCGAGCTTCCATTGCCCTCTTACTGAATTTGAGTCAGCAACCAAAACTACATCTCCTTTCTTCACATCTCTTACTGA
>Ga0126336_10002775_pt1 | contig 10152 bp, 3 predicted proteins | sample SidCmetagenome_FD_92530 | JGI IMG/M metagenome (GOLD analysis project Ga0126336, IMG submission 92530) | Coral microbial communities from El Islote,Puerto Morelos, Mexico - Siderastrea C C metagenome | ecosystem: Host-associated > Invertebrates > Cnidaria > Coral | place: El Islote,Puerto...
AAAATATTTATTTCGTGGCCACAATGCGCAGATGTATAACAAGGTGATTAGCGTGTCAACAAAATTAATGAAAGCAAACCAGCTAAGCAGAGGGAGACCGGGGTTTCCTGGTAACATCAAGATCGTACAGGCACTTCCTCACCCTTACTCCATCTCTATCCCAACACCTACTTAGCCTGGCAGTTTTTCTTTTTGGAATTTCTGAGCCAAATGCTTTCGACATCGCTGGTCCTAGCTTGTCAGGAGTCTCCCAGTAGCTCAGTGGTTCAGTAGAACAACCGTACGGTTTACGAAAGGTCATGGTTCCATTTCCGTCGGGGACTCAATTTGTTCCTGGTCTTGCGCAAGTGACATACTGAATTTAACATCTTTCTTACTTGCCATGAACTTCAGATCTTCCGAGCTCGACCTGGCGGTACTCTGTCAGTACATTTTCGAATGATTACAGGAAGTGAATTCGAGGTAAACATAACAGATGGCAGTACTCCAAACAGAACCCTGCTCAGTCGAATTACCGCTGATTACAATGGAAAGTTATTACAAACTGCTTCTAGATCTGTTTTAGAAGTTTCTATCATGTCCAAAGACGGTGCTAGAGTACCGACTAACATAGAGTTGGCTATAATGAGAGATCAAGGTATGTTTAATTAATTGTATTATCTGCACACACCTAACCGGAAAAATAAAACGTTGTCGGGTAAAAAGCATAAATCATGAACTATACGACCCAATGGTTTTCTGGGAAGCGGAAGAATCTGCCTTTATTCTCAGACACCGTGCACAATCTAGTGGCACGGAAAATAAAACTGATAGGTATACTCCAAAAATTCTCCATGAGAAAAACATACCTTGAATATTAATAAACGGAACAGAGTAAAAAGCTGGCCGTGCTGTTTTCCCAGAATTATATTATGTCGCATCGTTCATAGTTTATACTTTTTACCAGACAACGTTGTTTCAATCAGGTGTATAGTATATCATAAAGCAATTAACATTTTGGTATAATCCACCATCTTGGACCCCCCACGTTGATTTCCTTTAGATTTATTTATTCTAGTAAACACCCATTAGGCAAAGAAACGAAGCATAGGACAGTAATACATTAATCACTTCTGGGAGAATGTGTCTTCTTAGGATCATATGAAGCAGCGATGAAATTACAGAGAAAATGATCATTTTTACACATTCAAACCACAATTTTGGGTTCTGACATTTCCCTCAAACTAACCAAACAGTTATACCTAATTTGGTAAATTGTTGCTAAATTATGTCAAAAAAGCAGTAAGACTCGATATTGAGATCAAATCTGAAAGTTTGTAAAAAGGTAGTTGTCAGAAAACTTTTGACAGTAAAAAGTCACACCAAGACACTGATGCCGAAAAGTTACCCGTCAAACTTTGGAAATAAGGTCATCGAATGTGGTGGTTATGGTGATTACAGCTTAAACTGCTTTCAAACTGCTCATCTTCAAAGTTGGAGCACGCCTCAAAAGTCTCACACTGGGTCTGACAAAAGGTTAGTAGTTAATGTGCGTAGCTGGTTTCGATTGCTTTGGTTATTTTTCGTGCTTTCTAGAATTTTTAGAAAACAAAAATCAAGAAATCCAAGTTAAAAGGATATGAAGACTGGTATTGGAAATTATGACTTAATTTCTACGTCAGTTGACGTGATCAGAACATAGGTTGCGAGCAGACTCATTCCTCTCAGGGATAGTCTAGCGAAAGGAACACGCAAGCAGGCGCGACATGCGGCGTGGAAAGGTAACGCCAGAGTAATGACCAGCCGGTATAGCGACCCAGAAAGAGAGACAAAAGACTTCTCCACAGCGGTTGAATAATGTGTTGCGGGCTCTCACAACCGGAAATTGCAACTCAGTCTCTTTCTAGGAGACCTGTCGTCACTCAACGCGGACTAGTAAACACTCAAGAGATTATACAAGTGGTTTAAGTTTACTTTGCAGTAGACTGCACTGCAAACTCTTACCAATAATTCAATCGCGTTTCTGATTTTCCGATTTCACATTTAGCACAAACTCGGCAAAAAAGTAAGTAGGATTCTTTGCATCGACAGTCCAGTCCATTTAGTCAGCAAGGCGACATATCTCCACTCCAGCTCTTTTTGGAACCTGGGATAGTCTATAGAATTTTTTTTTTCGGTTAACTATAACTGGATTCTCTTATGCAGTTATCACTTTTCCACGCGAGTGGCATAGCAGGTGATTTTTGCACTCGCTCGCGTGGTCTTCTTGCCCCAGTATGAATGGAAAGGGTGACTGTTGATAGTCTATCAGACCATGATTTGGACTTCTCAGAAATAATGTGTTAAAAACTGTTTGTTTATATCTTATTTCTTGGTAGTTCGGGAACGTTTTTCTGTGTAACTCACATTCATTTCGTTTCGTTTGCCTCTAAGACACTTTCAAATTTTTCCAGTTACGAAATAAAATACGAGTCTTACGAAAAAGCATTCATGTTTGCCCCAGAATTTCGATTATTCCCTTGATTTCATCGTGGGAAACAGTGATATTCTGGGGAAACAAAACTTTGATGTTTCTCTCGGGACCAGTGTTTAAGGGTCGAATCCTAAGCTGGTTATGGATTAAGGCGATCGGTTTAGATGGCGACTACAAAAGCTACGGTTACGTGGTGTCTAAATTGCACCATTCAAACGAGGATGAGCAGGATTCCATGAAGAGCACCTTTAGATTTTTAGTCCTTTTGGCCATCATTCGTGAACGTTAACCCCAAGGGAAAGCCGTCGTTTTGCTATGGTTTTCTTTCAACAGAAGTGTTGAATTTATAATTTAGGGCAGAGTCGACATAAATAGTTTCGCTAGTTTTAGCTGAATTCAAAACAGTGGGCTTGGACTTCACTAAAAACATCTTAACCAATACAAGACACGCGTGAAAGTCCAAATCAGGAAAGAAGTAGAACCCCACTGAGAGAATTAGACAAAATAAACGATGTAGGAGAGTTAAACGACGTCTGAACCAACTTCATTCATCCACTGCTGAACGTGGTCTAGTAGGGGCATAAGAAGAACGTCGATTAAATAGAATTACAGGAGAAGCACTGGTTTTGAGAAGGACACTCAACGCAGGCCTAGTCTGTAACTTTGTTTAAGCAATCGGTCCTAAGTCTTTAATATTTACCTTATTATAAGGCACGTTACTTTTATCTATGAAAGGTAAAACCTTTTTCATATATTCCAGGGGTGTCCATCAGCCCCCTTTTATCACGGAAAGGGGTCTGAGTATGTTTTTGGGCATGAGGGCCAAATGACAGACATGGGCGGAATTGTCAATTGGAGTGTCTTAAGTACCAATTACCTTTTCCTTGTTGCAGACCAGCCCCCTTTTGTCACAATATCGAACAGTCGTTTTTCCAGTAACAGCAGGTCAGGAATAACAATCTACAATCTAATCGGCCAGCTTCTAATTGACAACACGATGGTGAGAAACGGTGGGATCGGCCTGCACGTGAATGGATCACAAGGAGACCTAGCTGTGTACTCAACAAAGATCTTACATAATAAAAAACATGGTATTCACGTAAGTAATGGAACAGGGTCCGTTAGTCTTAAGACAGTCAACTCTTCAAACAACCAGGGATCAGGACTTGTATTTGAAACAGAAACAATAGCTTTGAAAATGTCTGACTGTCAATCCGAAGGAAACAATGGCCAGGGCTTACACATCTTAAACCAGTTGAACTCAATTGTTAACGTTTCTAACACAGTCGTTCGGAACAGTGGTTACAACGGAATTTACTTGCAAGACATTTTTGAAGATTCACACGTCTATTTTTCGGAAGTAATGTCAAGCAAGAATTCGCAAAATGGTGCCTTCTTCGAAAGGCTAAAGGCCAGTCTCTCTGTTTCGACTTCCTCGTTCAACGGAAATTCTGTCCACGGAGTTTTAGCTGATGAAGTCGAGACGGACAATTTTTCTTTTTTAAGAGTGTCTGCTTCCAACAATTACAGAAGTGGCGTATTCGTTCATAGAGGAGAAAGCAACTTAACTTTCGATGCCTTGACTTCTACTAGTAATAGTGAGGACGGGTTTCACTTAGAGGGTCAGAAAGGAGAGTTAAACCTTAAGGACTGCGTCACTGATGGAAACAAACGTTATGGACTAGCTCTGTTTGACTCTCACTATGCTCGCCTTGAGTCCATCCGCATGCAAAACTGCAGTATTTTGGGTAGTGTCAAAGTTGGTGTCATCATCCAAGTCTACAGTAACGTTCCAATAAAGAATGATAGCTATTCTATAAGCATCCGGGATAGCTTGATTGCAAACAATACTCAGGGAGGAGTGTACGTTTACCGACGTCATTGCAGTTACTACAGTTATTCACTTCGCAGGCATGCCCGACTTTCATTCATAAGAAACGAAGTAAACGGAAACCAGAATTATGGTTTGTATTTTCTCGGACCCGAAGAGTATGAGCTGAATGCCTTGTTAAGAAATAATGTGTTTAGAAACAACGTTGGCAGTACCTTGAGAGTGGATGGAAATTGTCGTGTCTCCAATAAACCTGTCAAAGTCAATATATTGTCTAACACCTTTAGGAATAATAAAGGAGAACACGTTATTCTCGTCGACTTTAAATATTTACCAGACAAGCGTTATGCTACTATCTACAACAACACTTTCATGGAAAACCAAGGTGTCAGGTCATTTGCTTCCAGGTATTCTCGCATAAAATCTCAAGCAGTTGTAACTATGAGAGAAGGAAACGTCACCGTTGAGAGTAACCTGTTTGACAACCCTTCCATTGCTCATGACATTGCTACTCTTTTCCAAGATAGCGAGCGAATCATTAATGCCAGGGGAAACTGGTGGGGCTCTCTAGACGAATGCAAGATAAAAGCAAGAATTTTTGACTTCGAAGATCGTGTAGATTTAGCAAAGATTCAGTACTACCCATTTTTGGATTCAAATGATTCTACAAAGAGGTCGTTTCATCAAGGTGCAAGAGGTTTCTGTTTTCTAGAGGGCAACAAGATCGGTGGAATACTGGACCGAGAAGTCACACTTTACAAAAACAATGCTAGCTACGAAGTCATCGGTGATGTGATTGTACTTTCAAATGGAACTCTTACGATTGAGGCAAACGTAACTCTCGAATTTCCCTTACAGGCCGTCTTCTTCGTCCAAGGTCAGGTTGACATCAAAGGTACAGAGACTGAAAGAGTGCACTTTATCCCAAAGAATCCACTACAAAAGGAAGTAAGGTTGGTAGACGGTGCTGGCCCTTGGGAGGGAAGGCTAGAAATATGGCTCAATGACACTTGGATGTCGGTATGCAAACATCGTGTAAACTACCTTTCTGCCACTGCGTGTAGGCAGCTGGGTTATGACGCTTATACATCCAGCTTTCGTTATACAAATGGAAGAGAAAAATTGTTTCTTCATAACGTTCAATGTGATTCCAACAAAAATGATAACATTATGAGCTGCAACAGGGACAAATGGTTTTCACAAGCAACATGTTCAAGCTATGTCTTTTATGTCCATTGCCAGAATCCTTACTGGTCTGGCGTCCACCTTTCTATAACAGCAAAGAAAAGTGTAATAAGGAACGTGGACATCAACTATGCAGGATTTTCGTACAGAAATGACTTAAATATCCCCGGAAGTGCTTTAAGAGTGGATCTGACTCACCATGAGGTCAGCAGAATTGTAGTGAATAATTCTGCGAATGTCGGTTTGCATGTTGTGTACCCACAACCGTTTAAAACAAACACTCCCGACATTCAGAACTCGACAATAACAAACACCATTTCTAATGGAATACAGTTGGAATCCCCATATCTTAGCCTCATGAAGGTTGAAGTTATGAAAACAGATGGTCGTGGATTTCAGTACTTTGGATCAAACTGGGGAGCGATTAACACTCATGTAATCAAACTGGCCGATCCGCAGGTAAAGAAATATATAAATTTGTGCTCTGCAAATGCTACCTTTCTCAACGACGATAGCCTTCAGTACTACTTAATTGTATCAGCTGGCAAGACTCACATCTGTGAGACTGTTCTCAAAGTTCCATCAGACTACAGAATTGGAATGCAATTAACCTATGATGGCCTAGGTTCCACCTTTCATGTTTACAGTGGAACGAACATGACAGCAAGTACTCCTTGGGAGATAAATAAATTTAAGTGGTACAATCGTCCCATATGGCTTTCAAACTCAAGCTCGGTTCTTCTCAAAAGTTCGTCCTCTTACAGTAATTACCGTACCGAGGTGCACTTCCTGCTATTTCTTGTTAAAGGTAGGCTCTTGTGCAACTTTTTTATCTTTCATGTAATCTAAGTCCTCCTTTGATCTACTGTCCTTGTATGAGTCGTGCTGCATTTATTAATCATAAACATTATTTACATTATTGATTGATTGATTGATTGATTGATTGACTGAATGACTGACTGACTGACTGACTGAATGACTGACTGACTGACTGATTGATTGCTTGATTGACTGATCGATTTATCTATCTGTCTGTCTATCTATCTACTTATCTATCTATCTATCTATTTATTTGTTTATTTATTTGTTTATTTATTTATTTATTTATTTATCCTTCCCCGTACAAAGCCCTTTGCGTTTGGTGACATTTAACTTCCCTTTCCCTTATGCGCTTAAATACCATAATTTTCAGTGCGTCGAATCTCTCATGGTTGTTTTTGAGGTATTTGCGAACGCCCAATTGTAAAACAATCGATGCAAAAGAGATTTTGCCGTTTTTCGTTCTACTAAGACCGGGTCGTGGTTGAGAAATCAACCGCTAGATACAGTTTTAAGACTTCATGGCCAATTACATTACTGCATAATTGCCCAATCAGAATTAAAGCAAGATCATCAAGTGACAGTAACACTGACTACGTAGCTCTGACAGTGTTTTTCGATGAGGTTTTCGAGTAAATGTTACTAGTAGCAGTTCTTCTTAGGCCTACTTATGTCTTCTGTCAAGTGTGGTCGCTAACGTTTAGAGCCGCGCTTAGAAACTATATTTTGAAAACGCAACCTGTTGGAAAACTATAATGGAGTCATTTCATGTTTAGTCCGTTAAATATTCACTCCAGTTTCATTTCCGCCTCTTTTTTAGTTTTTGTCTGTCACAATGGCGTTCAACTGTTATAGTGCAAGTTCAAGGTTAGCTCGCTATCCCATTACATTATTACTGCAAACACTAAGGGATACATCAGGAAACATGACAGTTTTACCGCGTTATGAAACTGACGAAAAAAGTCTTTGTTCGCATGTATGATTTCTTGTTTTTTATTTTGGTCTTAGGAAAAGAAGGTGCAGAGTTCGATCCACCAAGCTTGGTTATATCTCAGAGTGATTTTATTAGCAATGTCGCCAATGGAATCTATATATATCTTTCTAGCAGGAAATTGGGAAATGTCCATATTCAAAGCACAGTCATACGCGACTCAGCCGGTACAGGCCTGGTGATTCACTATTCAGATGTAAAGAACTTGAACCTTTTAAACTGTTCTTTGCTTGGGAACAAGATGGGTATCTACTTATATTATTTTTCTGGCAAGGCCGTCATAGAAAATTCCACAATCTCAAACTCGACTTCTTCTGCAGTCTCTGTAAATTCAGGTGGTTTGAAAACCGTCCACCTGATAGACAGTATTATTGTCAATTCCAAGGGAGCTGGTATTGTTGTGTACGATCGGTATCCATTAATCACTCTTCTTGTATCCAGAACCTTGTTTGTATGGAATGAAAGAGAAGCATTTATCGCGCATTCAGCAATGTCCATAGCCCTCTTCAGGAATTGCACTTTTCTTCAGAACAGTGGGCCTGTCCTTTACTTTGGGAAATACGCGCGCCCCAACATATTAGTATTTGAAGGAAACGTTTTAAATGAAAATACGGGGTCAGCTGTTCTTTTTATGTCTTCATATTACTTGGATGAAATACACATAAGAAGAAATTACTTCTTGTCAAATGTGTGCCACGAAAAGGGCATTTTACACTTTGGTGGCTCCACACGTACGAAGAAGTTGATTATTGAAGATAACCGCTTTTTAAGAAACAATGGAAGGTCCGTCTATGTTAAAGGGTCTACGTCGGCGCCTGTTACCATAATACGTAACATCTTCAAGGACAACAACTGTTCAAACGTAGGCGTAGTTGACATCAGAAGAATGGAAAACGAAGTCACCATTGCTGACAACATCTTCATGACAAACAAGGGATTGTCCATGGTTCTCCTGCAATGCGTTTATCGCATAAGTGTTGGAATAATCAAGCACAATTTGACTTTTGTCAATAATTCATTAGTAAACAACACGGAGATGCCACGAAAAAGTTTTGGTTGTCAAGTTAATATATCCGGTCTGCTAGACAACAAAACGATCACCATGAATGAAAACAAATTTAACAGCGCAAGATTTTCAAAAGAACTTTGCGTGAATGTCCTAGCATCTTCTCATACCAGTATTCTGCATGCACCTTTTAACTTTTGGGGCTATGATGACGAAGTTGAAGTCAGAAAAAGGATATGGGATGCTGGATCTAACCACGAACTTGTACTAGTAGACGTTTCCCCGTTTGTTACCAGCATAGGAACTGTCACGCAGCGAGAGAACAAAACTACAGATGATCGCAAGACGTTCAAGGAGTTGGGTGGACGCATCTCGTCACATGTGCGATTACAAAGTAATCATTCGTCTTATATGATTGTTTCAGATGTCGTTGTTCTACCTGAAGCTTCTTTGACTGTTGAACCTGGTGTCCACATCAAGTTTGCTCCGAGTGTCAGCATGCTCATTCTTGGTTCACTCTTTGTTCTCGGAACAGCAGACCGCCCTGTAAAATTGTCTCTCTTAACGAAAACCCAAAAGCACTCACCAATACCAGTTCGCCTGTTTGGTGGAAGGTATCCATGGATAGGACGTCCAGAGGTGGCACACAGAGGAACCTGGGAACCAGTTTGCCTTGAGGACAGTGGGTCATGGGGATTGAAAAATGGAAAAATAATATGCAAACATCTTGGTTACGAATCATTGTTGTCCGTTAGACATATCTTGAGGGACACTCCACTAGATAACACAACTTGGTGGCCATTTAACATCAATTGTATAGGAAATGAAACAGACGTTAATGAATGTCCTTTGGTATTTGATAATCGCAGATGTAATTCCTCTCAACATGTCACGTTGGTCTGTGGAGGAGGACGTCCGTGGGGTAATCTCCGATTCCAGCGTGAATTCAATAGCAACACAAACCAAACCTCGTCAATACTGGAACACGTACATATCGAGCACTGTGGACACAGACACGGGCAGGGAGTTGCTGCCATTGAAGCCATTCAGTATGTTCCAAAAATTAACTTTGTTAACGTTTTAAATTGCACTTTTGGTGGTCTTAAAGTCATCTTTCCAGAGGGCGAAGTGTATGTGAATAATAGCTCATTTGTCAACGCGGAAGGAAATGGAACTGAACTACTGGGCGCTAAAAGAAATGTCACCCTTAGAGGTGTTAAGTCGATCAATAACAAGCACGGGGTGACGTTTAATGATCCTGACGAAAACAACTTGAAAGGACTTTCATATGGACAAATTATGCTGTGCGCCCGAGGATCACTAGTAAACTTCACCAAAGATGAACTATTTCTCTACTTCAAGGTGCCACATATAGCTGAGGCAAACCCAACGATAAGCTGTCAAAAGGTTATTAGAGTTGAAAGTGATCGTGCTCTTTCCTTTAAGTTGCTAGACCTTCAAAAACATCAAGTTGTGAGAATATATGATCCTGATGGAAGAGAAATCATAAGAAGCTACGACAGGGAAGAACGTCAACGTTTACAGACGCAAGTTATTTTCCCCTGGGATCATGCTACTGTCCTCCTCAGTGGGCATTATGATGGCGATGTACTTTTACAAGTGAAACAAGTCAGAAGGAAAGGTAAGCCCACTGCATTGGATTTATTTTATGTAATTGAGTAATGCCAGTAGTAGTAGCGGTGGTAGTGTAATAGCGTTAGCAGTGGTAGCGTCAGCTGCTACAGCGGCAGCAGGAGCAGCAGTAGCAGCAGCAGCCGTAGCAGCAGCAGCAGTAGTGGTAGTAGTAGTAGTAGTAGTAGTAGTAGTAGTAGTAGTAGTAGTAGTAGTAGTAGTAGTAGTAGTAGTAG
>Ga0126336_10002776_pt1 | contig 10144 bp, 4 predicted proteins | sample SidCmetagenome_FD_92530 | JGI IMG/M metagenome (GOLD analysis project Ga0126336, IMG submission 92530) | Coral microbial communities from El Islote,Puerto Morelos, Mexico - Siderastrea C C metagenome | ecosystem: Host-associated > Invertebrates > Cnidaria > Coral | place: El Islote,Puerto...
ACTGCTTTTTCAACTTAGTAATTGAGCCACAGTATGTGAATTAGTGAAAAGAAAACTCAAAAAACTCTTACATATGATACTTTCTAAATAGTTTCACGCAAAATTTAGTCTTGATGACTTACTCAAAACCAATCAAATTGCAAACGAAAAATGCTGAATTCAGTAATAGATGCGTATGTAAATCAGCTTACGTTTCTGAGTCCCGCAGTTTAGGTTAGGTTTACAATATTGGCTTATTTACCGTTGTTGCAAGTCTTGTTGTCTTCTTTTAGTTCCACGCCATTGGGACATGCGCACTTGGTTTTTCCACCAGGCGTCAATAAGCAGAGATAGCTGCAGCCGCCATTGTTTATGCTGCACGAAGATCTGTTCATAGGTGAAGCTTAAAGAGAAGTTCCATTTCAAATAATTATTACATGTAAAAGTGGGATTAGCACAGCAAATGTATACACGTCATTCATTTTAGGCGCGGCTCTCCTAAATTTAGGCACGTATACCCATAAATTGAGGAAAGACACTTAACACACCTCACAATTAACGCCTACTGCAGATTAGTACCCGAAAGAGCTTAATTTAACCTTGGGTGTACAAGCAAAGTCACTCCCTTATCTTGGTACAAGTTGGGGGGTTGATGCCCCTCCTTAGTTTTTTTTTCTGTGTAACAAAGAAACTATTTTACCTTTAGTAGAAAGCATGTGATGTGCTCTACAAGATGAGGTATATATTAAGGGTTGCGGCACTACTGGAGGCCTGTGATGTCATCGAAGATTGCGCCAGTATCTTGCTGGATTTTACCCAAAATTAAGAATTATCCAAAAACGGCAAAAAATGAATGTTTTATGCTAGATAAGCATAATATGACATCATTAAACATTTTTTCTGCTTTTGTCAACTTCGTCAGCTTTTGTCACCTAAAATGGGCAGACAAAACACATTGACCACCCGCTAGTTATGACATTATATCTCGTAACCACAGCAACCGATTATCACCAAACTTGCGTCAAACTGTGTCTAAGGGATGTGTGTACAGCTACTGAAAGCGGCAGAGGAGGTGAAAAATCGGCTTGGAAAAATTCATTAAAAGCCTTATTGGGAGGGGGGGCATGTCTGAAGCCAAAAGGCTTAAAATTTGGAGCGCCCTAAGCACACATTAGGGGTGTGAGAAATAAACATTCAAAGGATTTTAAATAATAGACTGCATACCATAATTTAGGAATGCCGTGCCCAAAATTAATTAAAATTAAAATTAATCAATGGGTTAATACGGCTTTTGTGCGTTGGTAGAACCCAAAAGGCCGAGCACAGTAATTTCTCACCACATCCGCCTGAAATACACACGTTTTGCACAACGTGCGTACGCCGGTTTCATGCCCCTATCCCTTTAAACTTAACATAAATGAACATATTTTTCCCTACCTTTTCCTTAGATTTTCCCTAGAGAGAAGTTCCCCTAAACATTGAAAGATTTAACGTTTTTAGCCAAAAGTATGTACCTTGGGTTCCAGAGGTTTTTTTTCTCGTTGGCGACGGGCAAAATGGACCCGTTCGGCGTGGCCGGGCACAGTAGAGAACACAAACCGCAACCGGAAATCGCGCATTGAGAAAAGCCTCCCGCACGCAGGGTACAAAGTATGGATCTTCTTAATTTTTTTTTCTTTACTGCAGAAAAGTTGACCAAAGACGGAAATCCTAGCACTACAACAAGATGCACTGTATAGTATTCTTACTAGTAGGTTGTCTTGACTCGTCAGACACCACAGCACCCACGAGGTAACCATCAGTGAGATGACCATAGCTATGTATGATAGAGGGATGTGTTATGTTGAACCAGAGTATGCTTCGGCAGTTCCTATCCACCCAGTACAGACTATCTCCATACAAGGCCAGGTCTATAGAATCAATCATGGCATACCCGATGCCAAAAGGAACCATGCGAGTGTTGTTTCCATTGAAGTCTGCAGATTGAATGTCTTCTCCCGATGTCATCCAGTAAATACGCTCAGCTTTGAAATCAATGACTAAGCTCATTGGGAACACTCGATTCTCCAAGCGGACCACAGTCTGGCGGTTTTCCCCTGATAAATCGGCTCGTTCGATTTTAGTCCAGTCCGTCCAAAACATGAAACTAAATAATATTTTAAAAGGTAAAAGTTTACGTATCTTTTGATGATGATTTATTTATTTTTTTTTTTTACCATCGATTAATTATTTAAAACCATGTAGAATTCCCTTTTGTTTTGAGACGCTAGGGAAAATCACTTATCATGACACTTATTAAGCTGAGCGAGTCTACCATGAATAAGTCAGTACCCTCGCATGCGAGGATCAGGGAAGCCACAGGAGTCAATCATACAGATATCAGAAAAAAAAAGATAAGATATGACCTTTTGCGATCAAGTTTTAAAAATGAGACGCCTAAATTTTAACGGCTCAATTCAGACGCCATTGAGGGGAGGAGGGTAATACGACTTCCCTAAAAACGACTGCGTGGGAGGCTATTATGTTGCCTAGAATAATGGTCGATATCAGCTAATGAGAATAGCAGACAATCCATTTTGAGTCTGATGACAACTTCAGCACAGGTTGTCGAAACGGTCACGGTAACAGCCCATTGTATAAATACCTGTTTAGATTTGGAAAAGTGGAGCCGGGAAGATGGCACGCGAAGGTGTTTCTGTACATATACTTAAACAACCGCCACAAAAATTATTGGACGTTTTGCACTAAATGCGAGTAGAGACCAAAAAGGGAAAAATACATAAGCACTCGTAAATGTATAAAAACAAGGCATAAGTAGGCAAGTATGCACACATGAAAGCAGATAGGTAGAACTTACCCATTCTTTGGATCTACAGCGATCCCACGTGGGTTTTGCAAGTTGCCTGTGATTAGTGTTTTTCTTGAACTCCCATTAACCTTTGCAACTTCGATTCTCTCAAGGTAGTGATCAGTCCAGTAAATCAGTCCACTTTCCCACTCAACGGCCAATCCATTCACAAGCCCAAGGTTTTCTCCAATGATGACCTTTATGGATCAACCAAAGAGTTAATCAGGCAGTACGTAGATATGGTCTACCATGTGTCAACTATAAAATTTAAACCATAGGAACGTAAACGTCAACCAGAAAATAAATATATCCAAATATATATTCATTTCAAATCAGTTACCAAATTTTTCAAACAAGCAAAGATCCTATATTTTTTTAATTCAACTAAGTCAATGGACTCATTCCCTTGAGTCTACAGTATTTAATCCGAGTAGAACGTCCTTCCTGTGAAACAGAATTCATTTCCTCCGATTTCAGGCTGGAGAACTCGGAATGTGTTACACTAACTGGATATCTTTTGAACTCATTGTATTTTACTTGCAGCTACCCTAAAAGCCAAATTTTTACCTCAGCTGAACCAGTATTAGCATTCATTCTATTTATAGTCCTCAGGGCGTGATCACTCCAATATATCATCCTCTCCCGGTTATGTATATCGATAGCACCGACTTGGATAAGACCAGTCTTAACCGTCTCTATGCTGACGTAAGTCCCGTTGAAGGTCTTCATGTCAATACACTTTATATTATTTTTGTCAGCGAAATATAAACAGGAGTGGTTCGTACATCCGTTTACATCTGGATAGATGAAAAAACAAGTTTAGATACTGATGAGTGATGCAATAATAAACACCTAGTTCCCAATGCCTTTCTGTGCCTTGAAATTTTGCAACTGTTATTTCACAAAGCAGTTATTAATAAACGTTTTAAAAAACTTCGCTCAAAGGGGTTGATTAAATTTAAACATCACGCGACACTGTTGAATGCAGCTTTGTTGTACGAATGCTTGATCAAGAACATTTGATAAGTATAATTTCCGAATTGTTTGACAACAGTCAAAAGCGTGAACAAGTTCAACAGGGTTGAACGGTGCTGCGGAAAGAAATATTGTTATCTGTTTGGCCTGGGTCTCATGTAGTGAATTCATCTTTGCTAATTTGGTAAAAAGGTAGTGAAAGTATTGGTCTATAACAGGAACCTTGGGCTTGGGTTTTCCATTTAATCACAAATTCCGGAAATTTCGGTTGCGAGGTAAATGGAAAACACCTTTTCAGTTCGCCCCGCTGGAAAATTTCGGGATTGAACTGGAACATTTCAAAAGGTTGTCCCGTCTTCTCGGTTGGAAATTCCCGAATGAAATTGCATGTTCCATTTGCACGTCCAGGCCCATAACAACTAACTTTTCCCGTTGGGCAACGCAGACATGGCGATACCTGGTTGCGTGAACAAATCGGACAATTTTTTTTTCCCGGAAAGAAATTTATTTCTGAAACTTTTTGCTTAATGGAGAGTGCCTTGTAATAAAGTGCATATTTAAAATATGTGTTTATCTAGAGTTGTAAGGTTACTAGAGAGTGGATCCGTGCAGACGAAGCATAGTCACGCATAAGGTTTCCAGCAGCAGGAACATTTGTTGTCTAAAAAGGATCCAAGAACAGCGCGAGAATCGTGTCATACTAGCAACACCGAAAATAAGAAGGCCCCCTTTAATTAATAATAATAATAATAATAATAATAATAATATTTATTACTTAATATTGCGCAAATTAGCTATTTATTAATTATTTATTAATTGTTTATCTTAGGTTGGATTTTCAACCATCCTAGAATGACATGTAACTACATTCTTTATCTTGACATGCATGAAAAAAAAACATGTCTTGTGTTCTAATGGCGCAATAGGGTAGAACGCGTGTGTTTGGGCATGAATTTGTGTTGCTCTTTGCTTTGTAAGTGCTGTAAATGAAGAGCACGCACTTTGAAATAAAATCTTCTTTGTTTGCCATTAACTTTTGACGCAAATAACTTCATCGAACTTCATCGAATTAACTATCTAAAAAATATGTATGCAAGCCAGTGTTGTTGAACAAGATAAAAGAAGAACTGAGGAAGTTGAAAAGGGACTCTCTTTGATATGCTATATGAAGCACGTCAGACAATAAGACATATATCTATCCTTGAGTAGACTATTATATCGAATTTGGTAAGGAGGTAACCACGGACGATGAGAATTGAGCTCTCCCTAAAAAAAGTAAGCGTGTAAATATTGTATCTTACTTCGCACAGTCCAATATCCAAGAACAGCGATACAAATGAGTAATCTTGCTGTTGATGTTGTAGTTTTCAACAAAGACATCGCGATATTGACACTGCACAGAAAACAGAAAAACAAAGTATACCGTTTAAAATTTCTCTCCTCCTAGCTGATTTAATTTGTATCAAGTGTTGTCTCTTTGCCACTCTCAATTTAAGTACCACTAAATCTCACTGCCCGTCAAATAACACTTTCAACGGTGGATCAATCGTGTGTGAGGCGAATACAACTGACTGTATATTGTTTTTTGTTATTGTTTTGTAATGTTTTTTTTTCGTAAGTTATAGTTACTGAAGTAAAAAGAGCTGTTATCTCACCTTAACACGCCGTTTTTATGCGTAGAAGAAGGCAAGAAATGGCATTACTGTTTCTACTTCCCAACGTTCACGTTTTTGCTTGATTACCTGTTTCAAATGCTGGAAAGAAATTCATAACAAACAATAAATCCTTGAACCAAAACAATTACTGGTGCATGAAAAATTAAAGCTCTAAAGGACATGGCACATTACATGTCCTTTAATAAACGAGATTTTTAACATGTTTTAATTTTCAGTTTATCATTGATTTTGTTAGATGGAAAAAGTGCAGTTTTAGCTCGAAAACTGGGCTTTTAGCGACCTGCTATCCTTGGCCTGAAAAAATTACCGACAGTTATGCGTAATCAAATTCATGACACATAACACGTGCCAAGAATGACAAGGTTTTCAAAAGTAATTATTCCCGTAATATACTGGACGCTGCAGCATTAAAAAGAAGGAACCATTTAGAATTCCAATTCCAAAATGCCTTCAGGTTAACCAGCATTTTATAGACAAACTTAGCACATTAAATGAGTAAGAGTAATTTATCTTCCCAAATATATTTTCACGCCCTGATAAGAAACGCGGTTGACGGCGAAACTTATTAAATATTCCTTGATTCTGTGATCGAAAATCCGTTCCCATCTTCCAGTGTGGTAAAGAATGAACAGTCAACATAAACAGAGAAATACATTATAGGGTTAAGGACGAAAAACAGCGAAAAGGGTAAATACAGTCAGACCAATGAAGAAATTTTGGGGAACAAATGAAACAATTGGTTGCCTTCTTGGCTCTAACGTTAGACGAAAATTTGTCGGCTTGAAGGCGTAATTTCTAGTACCTATACTTAGCCAATGATTCGCGGTCACAGCACCTCATTGTAGATAGCAAGTTGACCTTGGCTTTTCATAAAGTCTACTTGGCCGGATCTTCGTGCGGAAAAATTCAAAGATATTTTTCCTGCTGTGGCTTCCAGTTGAGAAAAAATCGTTGTTAATTTCATTTCCGGGACGTTTCATTTCAGTCGTATTCCAAGCGTTCTTCAAATTCTAGTGTAATTCTTTTAAACCAGAAGACACAGGGGACAAGAGCAACCACGTTACCTCTCGATACTACGCGTAAGGGACCAAGTTTCTTTTTTTCTGCATTGCATTAAAACAAATAAGTAGACGTTCGTGATTCAGGTTCCTTAAAGACTTTGGAGAGTCGTTTTCCACACGTAACCCTACCCTCGGACGTACAAATGCACACCCAAGGGGGTTTGACGGAACCCACCCTTAGATTTTTGATATGTTACAATATTTCGAAAAGCTTTTACCCTTACTAGAAAGCCCACGATGTTCTCTACAAGATGAAATATATGTTATGGGTTGGGGCCCAACAGGGTTTTGCCCAAAATTAGAAATTATCAAAAACGGCGGAAATTTACATTTCTTTTATACTAGACATGTAGAATATGGCATAATTCAGCACTTCTTTCGTTTTACAACGCTGTGATTTTATTTTTGCTCTGAAATGGCCTGACTACTTGCTACTTATGACGTTATATCTCGTAGTCATAGTAACCGATTCTCGCCAAAATTGTCTCAGGGATATACAACTACAACTACTGAAAACGGCAGGTGCTGATGAAAACTTATCTTGGAAAAATTCATCAAAAACCTTACCTTGAACGTCTGAGGGTTAAACTAGGCTGGCAAGGTCGAAAGACATGTCTTCGGACGTGCCAATAGGAATTATTAAGGAAGATAAGAACAGTTGTTCATTAAGGGTAATCGAAGTCCATTGTTTCCTTTTTTCCACATTTTGACGTCATCTCTCCCGTAATTGCAAGCCACAGTAAATGGGGAAAAAATGGGCTTTCGCATCGCCTAGCTTGCTTGGCACCATTCTCAAGTACACTGTCTTCAGTCATTGACAGCTGGGTAAAATTTGTATGTCTATTGCTGCGTTTTCGTAAGAAAAGATACCACAGAATTGCAGCAAAAAGAAAAATTGTTTCATTTAACATGGAACAATTTGCCTCACACTTCACAGCAAAAGGCCATAATTTCGCTTTAATATCAGATGCGCCTGCACCGTTATTTGCCACTTCATTCGTGTGTTATCGCTCACCCTTCACTCGCTTTCGTAAATAACTGTTGGGAAAACAATCGTATGGAGGTAGAGTTTTAAGTGTACCAAAATTTGTTGATTAGACAAAAATATCGAAATAAGAAAGGATCCTAGCTCGTGAAAATTAGGTGCTCTATAGCTGCCCAGCGCTGAAGAAAGACGCACCTCGAAGGGGGCGTCTTTAAACATTTTTCAAGATATGCCTTGCCGTAATGGTGCTGTAACATGCTCTTTGTTTCGAGGTTTTTATTTTTTTATCTCAGGTTGACAATCGAAACCGAGATCAGTACATTATCTTTGAAAATGATCAAACATCCGCAAGCACTACAGGGTGTCTCAAACGTTAGTGCCTCTACATTAAAGACGTGTATCTTACTCATTTGCCAAATCGCGTTACGCGCCGCGCGAGTGTATTTATGTCTCCTGCCTTTCTTGTTGCTTTTTCTGAGTTTCAGTTCTCTGTTAAGTTCCTCAGTGTTTGTTTGTTTGTTTGTTTGTTTGTTTTTCTCAGACATGCATCAGCTTAAAACGGCAAAACTGTCATATTTGCGAGTACAAGCTTCCATTTCAAGATCCTCGGGATATCTAGCTGTTAAAGAAATATCAAAATTATTGAACAAAAGTATCCGTTGGGTGGTGAACTGGTCGGCTCGAGAAGAGTTCGAAGACCAAGCAAGACAGGAAGGCCAGCAGTCTTGACCAAAGAAGCTAAAAGATGAGTTATAGAAAAAGCCAAGTACAAGAAAGGAAGGTCGACTCGAAAGATGTCACAGCAAATACAAAGTGAAGGTTTATCCGGTTCAAGAGCAACAATATGGCAATACATGAATAAGAAAGGCTGGAAGCCTTTTCGACGCCAGAAGAAGGCAGTTCTGACGGAAAAACAAAGCCGAGTTCACTTAAAGTTTGCAAAGGAATTCAAGTACCTAACGGCACAGGAGTGGGAGGATTTCCTTTTCTCCGACGAATGTCCTTAGCACTTATTCCAGTTGCCAAATCCAAAGAATGCTGTAGTTTGTGGCTCGCAAGAAAGTCAAGTTCCCACCAGCCTATCAAGTTCAGGATAGTTCAAGATGGCTCATTTGAGGTGGGATGACCAGTCATGGCTCGACCAATTTGCATTTTATCCCACAAGCACAAACTGTGGCGGCGGGCTATTATATCAACCAGACACTGGAAAAGAAGGTCAAACCATTACTTAACCGAAGATCAACCACTAATTGAGACACCCTTTAAGCGAAAGCTATTCAGCTTAAATCACAAGATGACGCTCCGACTTTTATTTAAAAAAAAACTGATTAGCCCGCTTATTCCCCAGATCTTAACACGAAAAAACCGAAAATCTCAAGGGCATTATGAATGAGGAGACATGCATAAATACAGAGAAAAAACCATGTCACAGATGAAGAGGCGCTTTTCCCAAGCATGGAAAAATATCCCCTTGACGACATTACAGGGGCTATCGCATTGCATGCCACGACGCCTTAAAGAAATAAAAATAAAGAAATAAAGGAGGGCATGCAGGATACTGAAATCCCGAAAAAAACTGCAAAGACATTTAAAAAACGAACTCTGAAATTTTTATAAACCTTACAGAATAGGAAGTAGATTTTTATGTCTTCAAAGTAGAGGCACAACCTTTTGAGACACCCTGTGAATACAAGGCTTGCATTTAACAAGTCACCCTGTTGACCCTATTCAGACTTAGGAGGGGGAAGGTCTGCCTTTGCGGAGTTCTATGGACTGTAGAAGGATGGTCTTGGTTTCACTGCAAATGAATTGATTTAGCAGAGATTTTTATTGCACAAACGTAAGACTTGGCGCACTGATTTTATAATAGGTCTTGTCCGAAGCCTAATTTAAACTGTTCTAAATTATAAGGTTTTGAACAGGAAAACCCGCGCAGTTAAGAAAATAGTCAGTACACTAAATAACTTTAACCCTTTAAGCCCTGATATAAAAATGCAGATTCTTCTTACTGTTCTCCATACATTTTTTATGGAACTAGTAAGGAGAATTTTTCTTAATATCAAGACATCTCATCATTGGTTATCACTTTCTTTATTCTCATCACTTGAATGTTTGAACAAGTATTGATAATGTAAAGAGAAACTCTATTTTCGTCACTGTTAGGGCTTAAAGGGTTAGGGTCCTTTTGAAAACCGCAAAAACTCCCCAATTCAGTTTTTCAGGTCAATGTGTACTGAGTATGATGCAATTTAAACTGGGTAATCTTTTGAACAGGCCTGTAGGCGTCGGTCAAGAAGCTTTTATGGGGTCATGGCACACTTAATTCGTTGTTCACTGATAAACACAATATTATGTTGTATTGTGGTTCATGTTATACATTAATAATAAAAGCTAAGTATATAAGCTTTAAAAGGATGCATTGGGTTGGCCTTGTTCTAAACCCGAGCACTTACGCGGGTTTAAGCGTGACATGATTGCTCTGGTTATCTAGTGCTTTGCCAAGCCTTAATTTCATCAGTAGACTCAATCCAACTCGGAAAGCACACCTTGCAATGGTTTATGCTTAAAACACTTGCCCAATATATTGTATTTTAGGGATTAATTTCTTTTAAATCTCTTC
>Ga0126336_10002777_pt1 | contig 10144 bp, 8 predicted proteins | sample SidCmetagenome_FD_92530 | JGI IMG/M metagenome (GOLD analysis project Ga0126336, IMG submission 92530) | Coral microbial communities from El Islote,Puerto Morelos, Mexico - Siderastrea C C metagenome | ecosystem: Host-associated > Invertebrates > Cnidaria > Coral | place: El Islote,Puerto...
AACGAAGTGCAAATATGGATTTTTACCTTCACCCTGAACAATTTCTTTAAGTATTGTAAATTTCTAGAGGTCGTTTGAAGGAATTACTCTTCATTTTCGAGTGGGTTTCTGCAGTCTCTCACATGTCGCACAAGAGTCCAATTTACAATATCCAATGAACTTTCTACTTTGTGTCATCTGCCACTCGATCACTTCTGAACCCGCAAAGGAAGTACCAAGTAATCAATCAACATGGAATTTGGCGCCCTTTCGCCGATCGATCTTTACGAGGCCTAAGAAGATTCCACATGTAAATCATTTAGAATGATCTTCGAAAACAAACGCTTGCAGTGGTTTCTTCTTATACGTGGAACTCAGTTCTACAGTACTTTTATTAAACGACTAATGCGAGTGCATGTTGCCTGACACAGCAACCGTTTTTTCTTTCGCTCTTGTTTCATTCGGCTTGTGAAACGAGCGAAATAATAAATACCCAGTGCTATCGCAATCTACAGACTATTGCATTTGAAATTACGGGAAATGTCCGTTGCAGTATACACTATGAATGATACGACCCAATGGTTTTCTGGGAAGCGGGAAAAGTTGCTTTTTTTCTCAGGCACCGTTGAGGTAATATTAACACAGGATACCCAAATCTAGTCCAAAACCGTATTAGCAATGAAAATATCTTGGATATCAATACATGGAACTGAGTAGCAAGCTTGTCACATCGTGTCGCATCGTTCATGGTTTATACTTTACACCCGACAACGTTTTATGGAAGAGGTGTATACAACACGGGCTTTGTATCAAAAGTGAAGAAAATGTGTGAAATTTTGATAATGAAGTGATTGAAGTTAAGCTGAATCGGAGCTTGTTTGCTTTTAAATTGACGGTTACATTTTAACCCGATTTATTGTACAACATAGCACCCCGCATAACATTTTAGACAGCATTTTAGGTGTATCATTAAGGCGACTGAGGATAGACTCCGTAAGTAAAATACACCTTCACTTTTTTTTTAGCTATATTTATTCGACTGAATCATTATAAAGTCATAATTTAGGGCCGTACTGTTTCTTCGTACAGAACTCATACGGTGATTCTCATTGGTTTTACGATAAAGGCGCGCGGGGCCGTGCTGGTCACATGATATTAAATAACGTTTAATATCGGGATGTTATTCACTGGCAGGGCCGGAAGGTCGCCTCGGGCCGTACTCGAGAGCTCGGGCACCGCGTTTCTCTTTACGGACCTAGGCTGGTGAATAAAGGTGTTTCTGTTCTTTTTTTTCTGCTTTTTTGAAGACGAACGAGGGGAATTGGTTAGCGAAGTCTTTTTTAGCACCTCACATGATCACAGTTAAAATGAAGCTTACATATGCATACATAATACAAAGCCGTTTGCGAGCCTCAGGGAAAAAGGTAGACTAAGGAAAACTGAAGTTAAAATATACCCTGGAAGAATAAATGCAAAGAACAAACTGCAACATTTCATAGCAAGCATATAGAAATGATAAACATGACATTCGCGGAAATAGGCGAATAAATGTTCTGCGTAAGATTTGTTTTGTTGAAAACAAGTAAAACGCAACCAACAGTACTAGTACTTAGTCTCTGCGTTCATATCTTAGTATCTTAAGTATTCTCAGTTTGTTCTCCTTCAAGATCTTCACAAATCAAAACTTATTGGTTGTTCTTGTCTCCTTGAATTTTGTTTTTCCATCTGTTTCCATCTCTTGTCATGTCTTGTTAATATTTTGTTAAATAAAAAAAATCTATTATGAATGGAGGAAAAAGCCGGCGCACATATAGACTTGGCTTTAATTACGCTGAACGGTTTCGCTAGTGATGAAATTGTTTACTGATATTAAGAGAACCAGCACATAAGTTTAAGAGTATAATGCAAAATGTAAAAATAAAGGAATTAGACTAATCAAAAATATTGTTCAAAGTATTTTCTTTCAGTGTTTACGTAAGGACGATGGAAAGGGTCAGTAAAGTTTGAATACTTTAGTAAGGTGTTGCGTTCAGTAAAATGCTGGCTATAAATTTCACGTGCATGTTTGTTTTTGAAAAACAACCTTTTCCGAGATGATAAGTAATAGTTGTTAGTGCAAAATAATTAAGCTTGAAAGTTTAAAGGGTTTATTATTACATTCCTCTCCTAGTCTCCTGCCACCAGACTCAATGAAACTTACGCTCGTAACTAACGGATCTTTCAAGATTGCTCTGCGTACTCGGAAACGCTGGAAAAAAGTTATTTATGGGCCTATCGGTCACGGGCTTGGGCAGTATTCAAGAGCACAGTTTTCCCTACGCGGACCTTCCGGCTGGTAAATAACATACATTTATGACTCACGTTTGACTATTGTTTCTTTTGAATTTCTTCAGTGGTGACAAAGATAAGAAAGAAGACAACAAAGAGGAAGAAGAGAAACCACCCACTGTTTCTTTGCTTCAACTGGTAATGAGTGGTTTTAACGTTCCAAATAGATGAAATTCCCAACAGCTGATTTCTTCTTACAAAGTACATTGATTCAGGCAGAAAAATTAGGATGACACCGACAGTCAATCCTCAAGTAAAGGATAACTTCCTGATGAAATAAATTTTGGTCAGAAGACTAACAGTGACGGTTTGGACTCTGTTTGTGTCTGAAGCTTTAAAAAAGTAGAGACGAGGGCATTTGCAGGGAATTTGCATGGTGTGTTGTCACTTGATAGTGTTATTGGTCAGTTCAGTCGTTTTCTATTGGTTGGGGGAGGTTCTTAAAAGTCATTGGACAGTTTGTGGCTGTTTCGATATGAACCACTAGGATTCTTCTGAATGTGTTATTAACAGGGGTGTTTACTACGAACAAGTACTACAGAACTCTGATTTACTAACTTAGAACATAAACCACTGAATCTTTACTTACAGCGACCTGCAACTTTACATGAAAGAAACAAAACAAAAACAAAAACAAGAAACAAAACAACAACAACAACAACAAAAAGTGTAATCAGTCTTCTAAAGAAACCAAAAAAGGCCAGAGAAGTTATTGGGTTATAAATTAGCGGTTGTAGAGCAAACTAAACCAATGTTTTGTTTTTTTGTTTCTTCAGTTTCGTTTCAGTGACAAGTTAGATGTTGTGTTGATAGTACTGGGTACTCTATCAGCATTTGGCCATGGTGCAGCGATTCCCCTTCAGTTTGTCATCTTTGGTGATCTTATTCAGAGCTTTATCCAGTTTGCTAAAGGACAAGGCGAGGTTTCAGGGAACATTACACTGCCAGTAGTTGATCTTGAAGGCGAGATGACAAAGTTTGCTTTGTACTATGTTTATTTGGCCGTTGGGAACTTGATTCTAGCTTATGGACAGATGGCACTGTGGTCACTTACTGCAACAAGGCAAGTGAGAAAAATGCGCTTGGCTTTCTTCAGATCCGTTTTGAAACAGGACATTGGTTGGTTCGACACCACTGATCCAGGAGAACTCAACAGTCGGCTCACTGAGTAAGTGATGGAATAAGGAGAATAATCTTGTTATTAAAGATGTGTTTATTGAGAATAATCTTGACTTACATTGTTACTCTACTTCAACGATGATGGAATGTTGGTCATTTTCCGTTTGACGTAGAAAAAGCTTTGAAAGTTTTGTATTCCTTTTAATTAATCATTTTCTTGACCCAACTAGTTTTGCGGAAAACGAGGAATGGATCTGAATTTCTCTTTGAAAAATGGAATTCAATGGAATACATAATCGTACGGCGAATATTGAGGTACAATGATGATGGACAGAGTAAATGTGTACAAAGCGACAAGTAGGAGAGTGATGCAGTCTGAAGATTGTTGAAGAAAGGCGTAATGACAGCGGCTGCTATTTGAACCTGTGTCTGAAGTATTTAACATTACGTTTGAGATCTTGCATAACTTTTCTCACATCATTTTTCCTTTTTTTCCAGGGACCTTAACCAAGTGCTTGATGGCATTGGTCATAAAATTGGCATGTTCATCCATGCAATTACTATAGCTATTCTCGGTTTGGTCATGGGATTCGTTTATGGATGGAAACTTACCCTAGTTATCATTGCTGTTAGTCCATTGCTGGTTATTGCAGGTGGATTAATGGGAAAGGTAGGCGGTGAGAAATAACTGTCAAATATTGACGGGCCACTTGGACATCTATATATACATACCCGGCATTTACCTCCTGTATCTGTGGCATGAAGCAACTGGGAGTGAGTAATTCTTTGTCCTGGATGTTATGTTTGTCCATCGCAAGGTTACCCCCATCGTTTTGTTAGGTTTTCCCGGCGTCTCGCCGGTAGAAATGTGTGCATCTGGGCGGAGCGATTCAACCAGAAGTACAGTGTTCTTGTTTAAGGAAAGAACCCGACGGCAGAGGTCACCCTCCGGCCTTCAGATCAAAATCTTGACGCCGTAACCAGGTGACATTTGTGTTGTCTCGTGGTTACTACAAGACGCGGTAACCCCGAGACAACACAAATGCCACCTGGTTACCCGCGCTTCGAACCTTCTATCAAAAAGTTGATGGTTGGAGCCTGACCTCTGCCATCGTGTTTCCTTTTCTTTCTTTGTTTTCTCGAGGCTTGCCAGATGTAAAGAGAATATTGGTGGGTTGCATTCACGCTGGGTCAAAACTCAACACGAGCTAGTCATCCCTAACATGCATGGGGATATGGCACTCTTTCTTCTTCAGTATTTCAGGAAACGAAATATGAGATTTTTCTTGAATTTTGAGATTGGCCTTCTTGTAAGTAGAAGGGTTAAATAAGGAGATAACAACTTCTCAAAGAGTTCGTGTTTCCAATAGCCTCCAATGCAGACACTCTTTGGGCTCGTCACTCATTCCTCTAGCACTAAGGACGTCTGCGTTGGAGGCTATATTTCCAAAGGCCTTGAGAATGGATTTAATTAGTCACCTCTCGAAAAATATTTAGGTGTAAATAAAAGTTACACGACAATCCTTAATAATAATGGTGCCCCCCTCACAGAGTTTGCAGGTGAGTTTATTTATCTCTCGTTATTTATCTCTCGTTTTGCTTGTGTTGCAGATGATGGCTTCATTTTCATCTAAAGGGCTGAATGCTTATGCCAAGGCTGGGAGCGTAGCAGAAGAAGTTTTGTCATCAATAAGAACTGTTGCTGCATTTGCAGGAGAGAAAAAAGAAATTGCGAGGTAAGCAACATGATCAGCCTTCATGTTAGCTTGATTGTCTAAGATGTTTTAATTTTCCAGGCGCAAGGATGCTGCTTCCTTATTTAAAGAAACGTTGTACGTGAAAGCTTCCCGGTACATTTTGCGCGGCTATTTACGAGCAACAAACATCGAGTAATCACAGAAAAACGCACAAACACAGTAGTATTCCAAAATTAACATGTAGCACATCTTAAGAGCAATTAGGAGAATGCTGTTATCTTACCTAACTTTTATCCTGCGATCGAAAACAATAGTGTACAATAGTCTTTCACAAATCTCCAGAATGCATTATTGTACATTGCAATACGGTATCTTCTATTACGAAAAAACAAAAAAGAAAAACAAAAGCAAAAACAAACCAAAAAAACAAAACAAAACAAAACAAAACAAAACAAAACAACAAAAAGAAACAAAGGTATTCGAAATTGCATTTTTAGCTTTTCTACCCGGCCTGCTGTCCATTTACGCACAGGAACGCTTCCGAAATATCGCCCTGATTTTTACGTTTTTTATGAGTTATTTTACACTATCCCACAAGCTTCACCTCTTTAAAGAGCATTGTATTGTATTTTATTGTATGGTAGTTGTTTTCTTTTCGGCCGCACGTTTTTGACCAGCTAGCATCGACTGAGATCGAGTATAACGTAACACTAAACAGCTGATTTGATTTCAAAAATGCTTGATTCTCCAGAGCAGTCTAATTTGTGGGTCGCTGCTTTCTCTACTGGTCAAAGTATCCCAAAAGTATTGAATTCTATGAGCTTCGGGGGTGCTGAATTTAGCTTTGAGAAAAAAAAAAACATCTGTGAAAATATCAAATAAAATTTGGTTGAAGTGCCAGTGCAGAATTTCTGCCATGTCGAGAATTTGTTCTGGAAAAATAAAGCATACAGTCGAAGAGAAACGCTGATTACTAGGAAGCCTGGTAATGATTTTATAGTTCGCCAGGTTAAATCAATAAGGACGTCTCCACACTGGCGGGGAGGGGTGGAATCTGCCTGAATGAACTAACGTTACGACTTTTGAACATTTGGTTTGACACGTTGCTAGTTACGGAATTTAATATTTTCCACGACAACGTTTTTACAGTGTTTTAACTTTTTTGCGGTAACCTTTACATTTTTGATCATTTAGTATGTTATTAGTTTTTGTACTCATGGTTGGTGGTCTTCTGAAGTTCTGGTGAAGTGAAATCCAAGATGATGCTCAAAAAAAGGTTTTGATCCTTTTTTTAGCTGAGCATTTTGATAACAAGAAAAAACGCAACATGTAACGCAACATTAAAGTTGGGATTTCTTCTTTTTTTCCAGGTATTCTTCCTTTCTGGGAGAAGCTCGAGACTTTGGTGTCAAAGTTGGTGTTTTGACTGGACTGGGTATTGGCTTCTTTCAAATTATCATTTATGGCAGCTACGCTTTGGCCTTTTGGTAAGTTAATATTACTTTTTCATGACGACTGTGGTGTTAAAATATGTCCCAGTTTAGGTCCCGGTCTTTTGAATAATCAACAACTGGTTAGTGGTTTGTTGTTATTTTTGGGATGAGCTTTCTCCTCACTTTGTCGTCACCCGTTAGTTTATATGTTTATTTACTTGTCTACGGGTTTGCCACATTCATCATCAGTGACGTCACTAGTCACAAGATGCGCAGAAACGTGCAAATCACACAACAACCTACAATTTCGTGATGTTTTCCACGAGTGGCTGGAACAGGTGATTACATTTGCTGTCACGCAGAACGGTTCTTCTACGGCGACAATACACTTCGAAAGCAGTTTTCTGACCACGGTTTCCAAAAAATATGTGCTGCAAGTGTTCGAAAATGTGATTTAAGTTAAGAAACGAAAGTGAAACTATTCGACAGTGTTAACGCAAGACTTATCATTCGTATTATTGAAGGATAAAATCAAAACCAGCGACGTTAATAAATTAATTAAAAGCCACAGTTATTCGCCTAAAAAAGCGATAGCTCCTCCATGTCCGAATTCATGTGGACCGTTTATATTTATCTGAAGCTGTTGCTTTAAAGACTGGTCAAAGTTAGTGCGCCAGTTTTCTGGGGGCATACTAATCAGTAACCGAAGTCAATCAGTGAAACAAATGTTTCGTCGAAGAGGTAATGAACTTCCAGAAACACTGTCCTGAGACTCTAGATCTGAAAAGGATTACTGTCAATGAACATAACGTCGTTAGCTACTCAAACGACTAATCTTTTCGAGCTTTATTAACGGACTTTGATTCAGATACACGCAGTGTTAAGTTTTATTGGTGATTAGGTAGCCATCCAGATAGTTCTTGTTGCAGAAGAATAATCGTCAAAACAGTAGCTCACATGTGGCAGTAACGCCCACTGTTTTACGAATTTTATTCTCGTTCTTATGAAGCCCATATGACAGAACGCCCAACAGATTAGAACGCGAAGCGTGTTAGTAGACGATTAACGCATAAAAATTGGAGTATATTTCAACAAAAATTAACAAATGGAATTAGTTGCTGAACATTGAAATTGGTTGCGGAAGAGTATGAGTCACCTGCAGACTAGGTGCCAGGCAGGAACAGTCTCCGGGGAAGAGGTCTGGGAAGAGGGTGTGGGGCTGCTTGGGACCAGACTTCTGCAATGAAGAGAACAGCAACAGCACCAGCAACAACAAAGTGCTCAGCAGCAAAATTATAACGCTTCCCCTAATTTTATTCTGTAGGTATGGAGCAAAGTTGATTATCAAGGAGGAAATGGATGGAGGGGACCTGCTAATTGTAAGAGAAATATGGCATTGAACTCCTTCATGTTCAGTCTTGATGGATTATAAAATGGTGCATTCAAACTTTGCCCCCCCCCCCCGACCAGGATGGACTTGGTAATACAGTCGTAATGGACATAAGAAAACATGAACATGAACATGGTTTCAACATGATCACTATCTTAATTTCGGCTGACTTTTCAGCCCTTCTTTGCGCATCAGTTGTAGTTCCCTGTGCTTGTAGATGGATTCAGCTGCTGCTGTCTTTCTATATGCTCCGTGCATCGCAGTCGTGTTGATTCAAAGAAGGAAATGCAGTTCTAGTGGAGGAGAAATGTTTTATTCACTGACTTACTAGATATTGTTCTTGACATCTTATGACATTCTTTACTTTCCGAATTGATGTGATGTCCACTGTTTATTTTTAGGTTTTCTTTTCAGTGGTAATTGCTGCCATGCAACTGGGCCAAGCTGGGCCAAACTTCCAATCCGTAGCAACAGCCCGAGGAGCAGCATATAAAGTGTTCCTTATCATTGACAGGGTAAGGGCTGGTCACAATTTCGTAAGAAAAAAACGGCCAATGAAACGAAGTCGGTGGGTTGTTACATGTAAAACTAAATTTGGTATATTAAATTTCAACCCGCTTTTGCAAATTATACCGTGTTTAGTTTACAAAGCATTGCTTAGCACTAAAAACACACAGAATAAACGACAGATATCATTTCCAGCCAAAAATGTTATTCAAATAAACAACGTATTTACTTTTGGCAGCAAAAAACTTTCGATTTTCTTGCTTGCGTGCAGACACTTCAGACACTTTTGCAGACACTTCAGGTCTGTTCAGTGGTGACCGGTTCATCAATGCCTTGAATTTTCTCTCTCTCCTTTAAAGTGCCTATGAACTAAAAATTTGTTTTCCTAAATATGATAGATTATGACTCCCTCAGTCTAAATATGTAAGTTTTGTTGAGTAGAACCCTTTGCATGGGATATTTTTCCAGCTGCAAAGTTCAAATTTGGCACCCGAAAAGTGTCTCCATTTTGCGCTCGGCCAAAACGAGCGCATTGCAAGGCTGTGACGTCACAAATCGCGCAGAAGAGAAGAGTGTTATGCTGACAAGAGGGTTTCGAGAAGAGAAATTACTTTGGAGTGACCCGTGGGCCCAGGATTGTAAGCTACAAGGACAGCATTCGCACAATGAGAGCATGTGTGTGTCGTTTCTCAAAAGGAAACGAATTAAGGAGAGAAGTGGACTCATTTGAACCGTGTTCGACTCGGTAAGAATTCGAATCGACCCGCATTGCATTTGAATGTCGCGTTAATATAATTATACGTAACTTCTGCCACGGTTGGATTAGTTCTACTAGTAGCAATTATTGCAATTCAAGATTAAAGATCGAGATAAAGAATATTTGGTCCACAAAACTATTGCTATATGCATCTGTCCACTATTTATACCTAAAAGCATCCAAGATCTACAACGCGTAACTGTGCTACAAAGTTTTGTTTACATTGCCGTTTAAGTTTTTGGAAACCACATGCAATACGTTTCTCAAAGTGGATGTTCACCATAGAGTTTGAAGGGATAACAATGAACGGAACTGTCTTGACCGACGACGAGACAAGACGTTTTAGTAAATCAGAGAAAGCTATAGGAATATTTATAAATCCCTCGTGTACAACATGTTTCGTCAAATAAGAGGAAGCGGTTCAGCTCAGCATTGATAATTTTTAAATTTGCAAGTCACTCTGCTCCCACTGCATTTGATTTAACTGGTCTTCTTTAAACACCACACATTTCAAGCAGATTTGTACCTCTCTTCTTGTTGACCCTCCTGTTATCTCAAGAGGAACATATAATATGAAATTTCACATACCACACGTAACACCATCTAATTGACCCTCTGCAGTACAGCCTTGGTGATGTAGGTTTAATTTGAATTTATGGCATGTTATTCAATCATTTTTATTACTGAAGGGCAATGAAAATATGCGACCTTCATTTCCCATTATTTAATTTTGTGGCAGGCTTTGTATTGGAAATTCCTCACACACTGAATTGTCTCAGTCTCTTCTCGACTCATTTCCTGTACCCAAGAAAGCTACCACACAAGCCACCTAATTAGCTAACAGAAAATCAATAATGAGGTTTCAAAATGGGCCTTTTTGATCTCGTTCTCCACCTTTAATTTGTTGCCCCAATAATAATAATAATAATAATAA
>Ga0126336_10002778_pt1 | contig 10142 bp, 2 predicted proteins | sample SidCmetagenome_FD_92530 | JGI IMG/M metagenome (GOLD analysis project Ga0126336, IMG submission 92530) | Coral microbial communities from El Islote,Puerto Morelos, Mexico - Siderastrea C C metagenome | ecosystem: Host-associated > Invertebrates > Cnidaria > Coral | place: El Islote,Puerto...
ATAATTTCGTGAAGCATATCGCTAAGTTTGCGCCAATAATTACCATTAGCTGATAAATAAATGAGCTCGAAAAAATACTTACCGGGCCCGGAAAGTTATCGGGACTTTCGAGAAACGGGCCCCAGGCTGCTAAGTACGATTCAAAATGGCGGCGCGCAGTGTTGAAGTTTGGCACTCTTTGGAGAGGAATTTCAGTGGGATCGGATGCACTTTAGAAGCTAAAACCACGGTCAGTAACTCAACTTAGTGTTATCTTTTTATTGGCGATTTCAAAAAATACACTGTTTTCTGGAGTGACCTTCTCCTTTTAGTAGGTATCAATATGATGTTCTTGTTGGGAAAACTGGGGTATTTGCGGCAAAACCATTGTCGGTTACAACACATTCCCCAATCTTAACAGTTCATTTCCCAATACGAAAATGAAAGCTTTGGGATTATACTGTAACTCAGTACACTATATTTAAGAAACGTTAAAAAAAATCTTCTCACGTTAGCACTTGGTGACCTCGTTTAATGAAAACTATTTCCATCCATGGAGTTTGTTTATGATTTGAGAGAAACAACTACTAACTGTATATGTTTTTGGTGGAGTCCTCCCCCCCCCCCCTTCAGTTGTCACGACATGTTGTGTAAAATCTAACCTCGCACATTGTCTTGTCAGGATGCTTGATTTCAAAGTCAGTTGCTGTTGACAAACAAGAAGTGGTAATTATTTATCACGAAACCTTGGGTAGTCCTTGCGCGCTTCACCCATTTGTTCACAGGTCCTCCCGACCCACCCCTCTGTTAATAAAAATTTCGTTTTTGTTTCTTTCCGAATAATTAGCTCTCATGGTGGCGTTCTACGGAAAACAAGAACTAATTCGGACTCAAACATGGCATTTTTTTGTCATCAAATCTTTATAGGCGAACTACCTCTTATCTATGGACCGATAACAAGTGTTTTACAAACACTTACACTTATTATAACAATGAAAGCATTTAACTTAACAACGTTTTGGTACAGTACGGCACACATTTCGCGACAAACAACGCGCCATAAGTCTGTTTAAGAGCCTGTTTAAGGGCCCATGTGTAAATAGGAAAGTTAATCCTGTGTAAAAAGGCATGGACTAAACTGGGGTTTAGCCTAAGATTCCCATTTTCCAAAGGGCTTTTATCTCAAGCCACGTCTAGACAACGTGTTACCGTTGGACTAACAAATAGAAAGTTAGACCCGCTCATGAAGAAGTTTAGTCATCGTTTATAGCTCTTACACCGCTTCTCTGATTTTTTGATATAAGAAATACTCATATATATGAACTGCGGATGAACTATGAAATGATGACGACCATCGCTGTTAATGATATCAACTTAAGCAGCTGATAAAAGAACAACCTGAAAAAATTCAACCTTGAACGGGATTCGAACCCATGACCTCTAATTTCACGCCTCTTAAAATCTTAAAATACGTTTTGCACAACGGTCGTCATCATTTCATAAAACATGCAACGTTTGATACCAAATTAGGCATGCTTTTCGTGACGTTGCCACGCTTAGATGCAACCGCAGGTAGATTAACTCGCGCTACTGGTTATGGTAGTCAGTCCTTAAAGAGGGGATTGCGACCAACTAGGAAACACAACGAGAACTCTTGGATTGGAGTACCACTACAAGTATGAGTAGGTGAACAGAGTTTATGTTGAGCAAAGTGTATTGGGGATCTTTAGATAGGAGTACGAGTAAGTCAGTCACATTCCTGGCATACTTTTGCTGCTGACTTAAGGAGAAAAGAATGCTTTACGAACAAGACTGGTGTAGCATGTGGCAGTCAAAAGCAGAAACAGAAGTTCCAAAAAGCTGTACTCGTACTTCGAAGGTCGTTTCTCTTTGTTTATCAAGGCAGTTTACACAAGAGTAGATTAATAGATAAACTTACCTATAAATTTGTTTTCTTCTGGAAAACGGAGTTCTACATTCAGCTCAAGACCTTAAAGTGTAAGACAAAACATAAAAATCTCGTAGTTAATTTCAAGATTTACACGAAAATTAAAGCTTGGAAATCAACATTTAACCACTTACTTTTCCATCTATCAAGCCAATGAGGATCAATATCTGAAATAGAAGAAAGAGAAAAAACGGTGAAGTACAACTGCAACATCTTACTAAATTACAAAATCAGGACAGAGTTGAAAAGTCACAAAAATCCTGGGCGAGAACCAAGCTTGATGTAATAAGTTTTGTACGTTCTTCTACACAAGCAATAGTCTTTGCGTGGACATGATGTCCGACCACAGTTGGAATTTCATCGGACATGGGCAAATTTTAGTCTGTCATTTTCTGTTTACTGTTTAACAAATAGATTCCATGTTGCCGTGCGACAAAAGTGGCACACGAGGCGATAGCCGAATAAAGAAACAAAATATTCCACGACAAAGAAATAAAATAAAATAAAGAAACAAAATATACAAAAAAGTTTGTTTATTTCAAAATCTTTCAAAATAACTCGAAAGCGGGTCCTTTCCCCATTTGACAAACACGAAAATAGCGATTTAACGTAATCTGATGTAGTCTATACGTCTGTCCTCTAATAAATAATAACTGAGAACCAATCAAAATGCGTGCATAATTGAGCTTATTATATAATACCGCTTATACGACCGGACCTTCCCTAACGAAAAAAATTATGGGTCTTTAACTAAGAAATTCTTCAAATAACAGCAGCAAGAAATTAAATAATTAATTAATGTTCGGGGAATTTGCCGGATTCAAGCAAGGGAGTTCCAACACAACGAGCTTTGAAGGTTACAACACTTGGGAAATGTGTTAGTTTTGATAGAATATGTTAGTTTTGATACACTTTGATGTGGATCGCGACGTTTCGACCGCTATACTACTGGTCTTCATCAGGCGATAGTGTCGACTGGAGATGTGTATCAGTATAAGTAGCACCTTGGTTGTTTGAGATTGGTGCATTTCGATCCTCATTGTTCTGATTATTCGCTGTTTCCTCAGAGGTCCGCTGTGGTACCGATCGGCTGTTGTAATTTACAGCGGAATTTTTGTATTGAGACAAGTAACAAAGAGGGGTGTTAAAAGCAGTTTTCGTTACTTGTCTAGCAGCAGATGCAAAATGTAAAAAGTCTCTCGAATAGCATGGGCCGGGTCACTGAAAAGCTGATAAACGCAAACCCCCTGCCGAGTTAACAGTTGCATGACCAAGCGTTTCGTTTTTCTTGTTCAAAAGCGTCTCCAACGCTAATCTTAAGCTACGGACAATTTGAGAGCAGCTTAAGACAAATTGCAGAACGAAAATAAGTCTGTGGACAAAAGTCTATAGTGTGGAAATTTAAATGAAACCTCTTTGGCATTACTTTCGCATGGTAGTGGTAGTTTTGTGTATTTTTCCAACTATAATTTATGATTGTTTTTAAATTTCGATTTTGGCCATTCTTGAGAGTGAAAGGGTTAAGGAACCAACACTGATCATGAAGAATAAAACTGAATTAAAAACTGAAACAACCAAGTCCATATCTTACTACATATAGATTATTAGCCTTTCCGTCGGAAAGATGCTGCTACTCTTTCGACGAAGATCGGGAGGGAAAACGTGAGCATAAATTTACCGTTGTTCGTATCCTTGTTGTTTTTTCTTTCAGAGTTCTGTTTTACTAGCAAATTTCACAGAACTTTTCTAATTACTGAGAAGTCTGTTCTTGGAAGTCCCATGACATTCCGTCGACTGACTGCAATCTAAATTGGCCAGCAAGTGCGCCAGGCAAGCGTGAAAGGAATTGCTAAAATTGCTGACACACTTGTCTGGCGAAGGGAGGAGGTCCATTGTAGGTTCTAATACCTGCATGTGGAGTGAGTGACGTGATAGAGACATGTTTAACATGAAATGAATTGAATGATCTTCCCAGTCTGAAAGCACTTCAACGAGCAGCTGATCTTATTTCTTAATTATTGCTACACAATGTACAAACCAGAACAGCTGTAAGGAGTCTGGAACCAAGGTTCATAATCACTGCACTCCTCTTGAAACTTCTTTGATACAAGCAGGATATTGGCCCTTTCCGGTGTGAGAAGGTTTTGGACATTCTGAATAACCTATTACATAGAAAAACAAAGAGAGATTCTTGAAAGTTGATGTCAGGGAAACCTATAAATTGCCTTCAGTCCTATCAAATTCCTTTGTGATCTGAAATCCACCACATGGACAGGAACATTATACAACCTTTCATGTGGTTTGAACTACAGTCGAAGCTGTCGTGAGCGACCACCTCGGGAATTCAGAAAAGTGGTCGCAACTAGAGCTGGTCGCTTACGAGAATGGACTCTGGTAAGCCACCAAGCGATAAAACATTACAGGGTGGTCGCTTACGAGAGCTTCTGGTAGAAAGCGTTGCATATGTTGATGGTTACTAATGGTATTGTAGTAATAAAATAAAATAGTCTTTTTTTTATCTGCCTATCACACAGAAGAGTTTCGCGTATGTACAAGTCAAAGAACCAATAGCGCTTATGTTATGTATTACTCCAAATCAAGAAGTGAATGGATCAAGAAGTGAATGCTTTTATTTAAGTGTTGACTGAGTGGGCCGGCTTACAAGAATTTAAAAACAAGTCGGTAATTCACAAAAGTGATCGCAGTCGCTTACGGGAGCACAATGCCAGTCGCAACTAGCGCTGGTCGCTTACGAGAGTGGTCGAAAGGAGAGCTTCGACTGTACTAGCATAGCGATAGTGCTAAAATAAATACAATTTTGCAGCGATTTTTAATTGACCTTGTTAAGCACCAGAAATGTCGAGGTAGTGTACGTGCTAGACATACGTCGTTTACATCCTAAATTTTCAAGTAGCATTAAAATACATTATTTTGTTAATATCCCATGGGGTATGGGGAACCACAAGCCACCAATGACGACCCACAACAAGTGACCCAACAAAAAGATTCAATCACTATATACACTGAAGAATCAACTAATGAAATGTTATGAGCTTAAGATAAATCATATGGAAAAAAATGATAATAGAAAAAAAAAAAAAAGAAAATGGTAATAATAGTCACCCACGCAAATAAGCCTCTTCTTCTCAGCTCTAAGCAGGCGCGCACGTGAAATAATTGTTAATTGAAGGTGGATTCAATCATTGACTTGGCTTGAGATAAAAGGCCAGACCAAGCTTATTTTGTGCCAGAACGCCCCATGCATGCAGTCGAATTTTTCAGTTTTACTTTACAACTGTCTTCCGAGAATGTCAGTGCATTTTACCTAATAATAATAATAATAATAATAATAATAATAATAATAATAATAATAATAATAATAATAATAATAATAATAATGGTTTATTAACGAAATCCACAGGGTGGCTCTACCTCTTGGTTAAATTCCCACATAAGTTGATCTCCTGTTAAATAATCTTCCACTGGGTACAGCTGTCGACGAGAAAACATTTGTCAAAATGTGGCAATACGTAAAAGTTATCTCTGCTAAAATAAGAATACAGACCGCTTGACAGAGACCCAGCTGGTCAGCTTCTCGAGTTACATTTCACAATCACAATCAAATGAAGGTTTTCTCTCGCTTGTTGAGTTGTTGATTCGGAAATCTCGACTTTGTTATGAGTAGGTTGGATGGAATTTGTAGTTATTCAGTCAATAAATTATCACTTTTTGCTACTTGAAGACAAGTTAAAACGGTTTTCACATGATTGCTACGGACGCTGCGATCAATTGGAAACCACATTAGTATAATTTTAAAGCTATATTCACCGCGCTACCCGGTGAATATAGCATTTCAAGGCGCGGCTGCTAGGCTAAGTTACATTTTTTTTCGTGTGTTGTTTGTTAAGTTTTAGCTCGTTTTTTTTACTCTCTGTAAATATTGGCGAATTTTTACTCTCAGTATATTTTGGTGAATATGTTCTTCGCCTTCGGCAAAATAATTGTTAAATAGTAACAATCCCTCAACGATTTGGTAGCGATCACCACAGCAAGGGATACTGTTCACGATAAATTGTAAAAGTATCCAAGTATGCGGTATAAATACACTTGTTTATTGCGTCATGGTTAACACTTAGTCGCACAGTACACCTGCATGTTTTCCACAAGATCCTCAACATAGTCATATGGCTCACACTGAAAGAAAGAAAGAAAGAAAAGGTGCACTCAGTAATGAAGTAATACACGAGAAGGGTCTTTGGACCTTACTCTGGTTTTCATAGTACGATCAGATCACTAGCAACAACCTATAAACTGTCTTTGAGGATAACCTGTGAGTGACTATTACCCTGAAAACACTTTACTGTTACTCTCGATGTTTAACACTTTTATTAGAGAGTCTCAAAAAATTTTCCAAATTCGCAAAACTGTGTGTTGCGAAAGAGGGCAATTATACGATGGTAATGTTGGTGCGTTTTCATCACAATAGAGCCACATTTCTGTAGCGGATGGAGTGAAAGGGATTAAGTCATGATAGTTTGGATGAATCTTTGACATACACAAATACAATGAAAACCGTCAGAAATGACAGAAAACAATGCAAAAATTTTTGAAGGTACCATTGCGTGAAAAGTCTGGTATTTATTGCGACACAAGCATATTAAGTAAAGTGATAAGAAAACGGCAGCAGTGTTCAGCAGATACTTGTTCCACAGAAAAAGGCAACATCGTAAGCTTAAACATAAGAAGAACAAACACACCGACTCTTTACATCTGGATTTCACCAAAGGAACATGCCGTATCATAAGCTTAAGCACAAGAACAAGGTATAGGAAAATTTTTGTCTTTCTGGTCGTGTCTCCATCGCAAGGACACAAGAGTTTTTATACTCTGGCTTGAGGGAGCGTGTACGTCACAAGAGAAAACCGGAGGCTTAAGGTTTTTGTTGTTAGAGATCAAAAATACGTGACATCTGAACGACAGGGAAGATGAGCAAGAAAAAACGTCAGCACAACGCACCAAATGACAGCCCTCGTAGCTCCCTCTGTAATCATTAAGTCACTACGTGTATGTTTACCTGTTCACGAAATCTGAAGTCATTATCTTCAATCGTCTGAAGTTCTCGGTATATTCTATAAAAAAATAAACGATGATGCAGATGATGATGATGATGATGATGATGATGATGATGATGATGATGATGATGGTGTTAAACAGAGGCGGGCAAAACTGTTTCATGTGTGGGTGGAAGCGGATGACAGAAATCAAAAAATTACCATGATTCTGATGGAAGTTTACATTTCTTCGCTTTCATCACTTTTTGCGATGTGTTCTTCCTTCTTCAAGACAACTAAACAAGTTCCAGGCCATACTTAACAAACACGATATATCAGCCGGGATACTGCCTTTAAGGTACATTGGTTATGTGGGGAATAAACATGTCGATATCTACGTACCTTTCCTGTGGTCCTTTTTGTCTTAGTAATTCCAAATATTGAAACACGATCGTCAGAATCTAGTACCACAAAATAAAACAAATTGCGGAAACACACCTGAAGAAAGTCTAGTTGAAGCTGAATAAGGATTAGTCAGAGGTAATACTAAGACTCTATCCATAACTTTATGAGTTCAACTGTTTCATTAGAACTTGAACAAGTTGCAGACAATATAAGACCATGTCCACAAGTGGTCTAACAACTACAGGTAATAACAATTGATCCAGTAGGAAATCAAGTCGTACATGAAGTCCTAGCCATCTTGGCGTGTAGCGCCGAGTTGGCAATATTTGTGTATGCATCCCTCTTTAAAGTTTTCAGTTAAGCAGGCTCTTCGCCTTCACCTCAAGAAGATACACTGCTCAAAAGTGTTAGTTACACGGCCACATTTTAGGAATGCATCCACAGTATCAATAAGTAGAAGCCTACTTAAAAAATGCAGGCTATGTTCTCGCTAAGGAAACAGACTATTATCTGTTGAATTTCTTTCAAGCCGAGCTAGTGAACTTGAAAGCCCTTACTTAAAAAAACAACAACTCTTGACGAACCAAAGACGGCGCCGTAGGCCGCCAGCGGCCAGGGTCCGTCTAAAAAAGTAAAGAACTGAAATGTCACCCTTACTAAAGTCAGGATCAAACATGAAAGAGTATGGCAACAACTGGATTGGTAAAATTTCGAGCTCATTATTTGTGTGCAAGACAGTGATACAGGTGATTATGAAGTATGAAGAGCATCAGTAGTAAGTTGTGAACAAAATTTTCCCCTCTCTGTTCTTCTCTTCACAGCAGGCAAAGTGTAAGCAGGCTAAGCAAAACATGTTTGCCATTCGACTTCATTAAGTGCAAATCCTACAGAGGCCTTACGAAATGACTGGAACTCGTTTTTAGCTCACATACGGTGCATTACAAAACCTCACCAGGGGCGTAATTAAGGGGGGTCCTAGGGTGTCCGTGAGCCCCTAAGGCAAACCAGCTACCATAAAAGCTCTATTAAGCCCCCCTCTCAAGTCCCATTTTTTTACAAGCCCCCCCCCCCCTTCCTTCTTTGGGACATCAGATTTTGTAATTAGACCCTCCTATTCTCTATAAAGCCACCCACTTCATCTCTGGTTTGGGTATTTTTTAAAAAGCTAGAAAAAATACATAAAGTTGGCCGGTCTTTCACGATAAGACGTTACCACTGTTTGAGTTTTGTCCAAAAATTATTTTAAGATTACATGTTTAAAGACATGAAACAAGGCACCCCTCTCTAATAGGCCCCCCCGTTTATGAAACCCGAATTTCAATACGCCCCTCCTCCCCGGGGGGAGGGGGGGGGTTTACGGTATCTTGCGTAAAGGAAGACATTTTTTGGGGGGATTTGTAAGTTCAGTGATTGACCGCCGTACAAAATAATAGGCTTTCCATGGCCCTTTGTCCTACAGTGAAACTCTAGCGCATAGCAGTCCTTATCGAGCACCCCCCGGCACTGAATGAGAAATCCTGCCAACGCCCCCGTGACACCAAATGTAAAAATAAGTATTTTATTTGCCTACACCTTGGGTGATCTAGGGTGTATTCGCTCGATGCTGCCCTTGACGTTTACCAGGTGAATATATCAACTCATAGCCGTGAATACATCACCTGGTAGCATTTGATGCTCAAACGCCTCTTTCGTGAAGAATAAAAGATCTTAAAATAATGACTGTTGTTTTGCTTTTCAGAGTGTAACACAAATAAAGGCACAGCACAATGTTACCTCATAAATATGATCCATTCCTTCATCCTGCAGTACAAAGCACAGTTGACTGAACGTTATTAAGTGCAGTACACCCCCTCCTATCTTGTCTGGGACCCCCCCCCCACCTCCTATTATCTATCTAGAATTCTAGCTATCTCGAACATTTTTTGGTTTTCCCTCTGTTTTCGAGACAAAATGAAGCTCTCATTTATGCTTTGGCGCTTCTGAAACTGTGCAAAACCCATAAGTTGATAGCCTCAGTAATAGGACTGTAGGCTGAAAGACTCCAATAGCTATCTTACATGGCCACACTTACATCCATGCACATAAAAGACACATGCGCATCTTTTAACACAATAGTCGGCACCTTGATCACCTTTGTCATTTTTCAGTGAATCAGAGGCAATCAACCAACCCCAAAACCTTGTTGGTACTTATCAAGGAGTTCAGAAAACGTGTTTCTACAGAGTATTTGGGAGAACAAGAGACTCCATTACATCAACTGGTACATGATCTGTTTATTCCTTTTATGAACTTTCTCCTCTCAAACAGAATAACACAAACCGTTTAATTGTCCAACCCAATTTTTTTTTTTACCTTACCCTAGCCGTATATTTAAATATTTTTAATTAGCTTATCTAGAACTTACAACTTTCATAACTACTACACTAACAAAAAAAAAACACACTCACACAAAACGTACAAATTAATACTAAAAAGCTAACGCTACATTGTTTCTGTTGCTTGTAATGTGTATACATTATTGTTTTAAAAAAATAGGCAAGACCTGTCAGCCGTATTGTCCCTTCACACTGAACATGCACAATTTTCAATACCCTACTGTTCAAATAGCTCAGATACAAATTCGCCTAAATCATGTTTCTTCGTCAATTTCTTACAAGTATATAGATATTTCTTTTGCAGTGAATTTAAAGCCGCAGTCTGCTTTTATGGGGATTCGATAATTGTGAAAAAAGGAACCTTCTAGCAAAGTTAAATAGAAT
>Ga0126336_10002779_pt1 | contig 10141 bp, 8 predicted proteins | sample SidCmetagenome_FD_92530 | JGI IMG/M metagenome (GOLD analysis project Ga0126336, IMG submission 92530) | Coral microbial communities from El Islote,Puerto Morelos, Mexico - Siderastrea C C metagenome | ecosystem: Host-associated > Invertebrates > Cnidaria > Coral | place: El Islote,Puerto...
CTGATATTAAAACAATGGCAAAAGTTCTTTAATTTATCTTTAAGACCCGGTCACAGGACACCGTCTTATCAAGAACAGGCCTCTTTGAATGTTACAATTTTTCCCTCACTGGTCATTAAATAATAGTTACTGTATGTTTGATATTTTTCTTCAAAGAGGTGGATGTTGAACCGTCGTTGTTTGAGGCTGACATACTGCCGGTTTCTAACCCAGACGAGCCGAGCGCGGATAATTTACGAGAGAAAAGAAATGCAGTGAGACTGAGGCGGTACATTTGGAAGTCCAAGATCATTCCTTATGCAATCTCTAGTGAACTTCGTAAGTTTTTAGTATCTATTTACGCTTTCTACTTATTTACTGAAGTCGTTTCCTATTTACACATCGGTGGGAAAATGACGCGGGGTTTCGTAATTTTTGAAGACTGAGTGAACCCGCAAAGAATTTCACAATCTTTATTAACCAGTAAGGGACTTCAGCAACGAGAATGTTGACGTTACGATTAAAAATCCGAATTCATTCGTCCCCTTTAATTTGTGGGTTCTGATGTCAGCCCTCAATCCCTAAACTAGACGCGCGCCCACAAAGGAAACACAAGAGGTCCGGTTGCCATCGGTGACGTTCAGGACGTCGACGTTGCACGTTTCCCTTTAGTAAACGGCGATGCCATATTAGTGACACTTAGAATTTTACGATGTCGTTAATAAAATCTTTTCTAGTAATCTGAAGTCAACCTAATCCACATACAAATAAATGTCTCACAGTAAACAACCGTGCAGTTTGACTTTCGACACACACCTCATGTGAAAAGAAGAACATGTTGCCCCGAGCCGGAATCGAACCCGCGTCTCCCCGTTTACTAGTCGGGCGTGATGACCACTACACCATCGGAGCAACCACGCTGGCAACGTGGTCACCTTACGAAGTGGGTAGGATCTTACGAGGGCCATTCCATGGGACGTTTTTCTTTTCGAGGCATACGTGTGTTTCATGGCTTCTAAATCCCTACACGGGATTAGGACAATATAACAGGATACATTTTCGAAGCCAGGAAAGTCATAGAACAAATAGAAATAAATATCTCACAGTAAACAACTGTGCAGTTTGACTTTCGACACACACCTAATCCACGCCCAGTTAAATAAAATAGCTGGAGCAGAAATGACATCGACCGTTATATCAGTGATGACATTGACCGTTAAAAATAGCATCAAAAAACCAGTTGCAAGGCTGATCGGACAGCTAAGAAGGGTAATTTTATTGCCCAATATTTCGGTGTGACAAAACTCACCTTCATCAGGGGCTGTAAAAGCTAAGTAAAAATGGAATCGTCCGTTTACGAAGGGAAAATAGCGTCGACGCTCTCGTTGCTTTAGGTCCCTCGAGAAAAAGGTGCGCGAGTAATAACATGAATTCCAAAACTATATCCTGCCTTGTAAATCGGGGAGTTTTTCATCATGCATGTTCCGGCCAGTGCAGAAGGTAGGCTAGTCGATAACTCATTAGGGTTACTTTACACACCTCTCCCTTGCATTTTCTGGTTCCACCATCGATTCACCAATATATCAGTAGAGACCACACCTTTATACCTAGGCCCGATTACCCAAAGAGAGGGTATAACCTTATCCAGGGAACAAAACTTTAATCATCAGATAAAATGTACTGATGTATTTGTATACATTTCACCAGCTTGATAAGGATATATCCACAAACGTTATCCACTTTTGAACAACTCAGTGTCCTAAGGCACCGTGAAGCAGGCACACGACTAACGACTGCAACCAAAATACCCTTTACGAAGTTGTATTAACTATATAAGATTCTACGGTGTTCTACCTTAGAGGTGTTGCGCGCGACCGCAATATCTGGAATGGGTACACGGTGAAATAAAGAAGTTGCGTGTAGTTTTGCATTGTGTGTCCAAGTCTTTATTCTACTAACGCACTAACCACATGAACACTGGGAAACGTGGGAAAAGCGTTACACATCATGATCGATATTTGTTCCTTTATAGTGACAGACGGATATGAATCAACCATCCTTGCAGCGATTCAGCAGTTTACTCAACATACCTGCATAACATGGAAACCACATGAAAATGAGGAACGATGGGTAACCTTTGTGAAAAAGACGGGGTAAGAATGATGTGTTCCTTTCACCTAAATCTCACTTAACTTTGAAAATTCTCGGGTGCCCGAAAGTTCGGACAAAAGAAAACGTCCGAAAATTCAAACATCCGGAAACTAAGTAGTAAACAATGAGCACTACATCAGGAAAACAACTGAAAGTAAAAAACAATATATTCCACGCTTGGTTTCTAGCTATTCATGGCCATTTCATCGAGATATATAATTTGCTGATTTTCCAGTGGCATAATAATTGAATTATTCACTCTTTTCAGTAGTTTCATAGATCTTAAAAAATTATTCGAAAGGAATTTCGAAATGTACGAGAAAAAGACCGGAATGAGTAACGACGAATTAGTATCGGAAATAAAAGGGACCAATTTCCTTTTATGGTAAGGCGAGGTGATAATGTTTATCAAAGCAGTCATGGTGTGTTCATTTGTACTTCCTTTCTTCTGTAGATGCTACTCATCAGTGGGAGTGCAATCCTGGAAGACTGGGTCCCAGGATATTTCATTGGGTCGCGGATGTAACCATCAAGGCGTCATTATGCACGAGATGATGCATGCCGCTGGCTTCTGGCACGAGCAGTCACGCTATGACCGTAACCAGTACGTGGAGATCCTGTGGGAGAATATTGAGCCTGGTAACTAAATCCCTCAACTAATCTGTATTCCGGATGACGTTCTAAGTCACAAGTAGACTGAAAAACCTCTAGTTGTATTTTTGCATTGGTCCGTAGAATGCACGCGAACTGCGAATGCGAATGTGAAATAGAGAGTGACGCGCCCACGGGCGTGTGAGTATCTACCCTGTCGCCGGGAACCACTGCTCGCAGGGTAGTGAGGATCGGGTGCGCTCCGCGCCTCGCGTGTTAGCGCTTCTTTCTGTTCGCGCGCTTCAGGCCTTAAACAACAAGAACGTTAACGCTTCCGACGTTTCAGTAGGCAATCAGAAGTCTTCTTTTCTGTTTTCTCTTTTCCTATCCTACCACAGATAGGAAAATGCTTGTTTTTCTTCTTTGTTTAAACCTGATGCCCTCAAAACACTGACTGGAACAAAGTTCTCCAGGGGACATCTGCTCGCAGGCTAATAGGCTTCGATAGACAAACAAAATTCAACCTGGCGGCGAACGCAAGTGTATGGTGATAATGCGACTAATAACCTCTCCAGATAAGGCTACAAATGCCATGTGTAGGCACACAAAGCATTTTTTGGTTGAAAGTGTGGCCATGGTAAAATAACGAATTGTAGAGCTAAGATATAGTGCAAGTGTTACAATTACTTACGAAAAGGGCATTTCGCGCTTTACCTTTGATGACAGTTAAATCATTTCAATTTTTGTTTTTGTTTGATTTTTTAGGTAAAGAGCATAATTTCAACAAATACAAACTTCACCAAATTGACTATCTGAATGAAGTTTATGACACGGACAGCATAATGCATTATGGGAAAACCAGCTTTTCAATAAACGGCCAGCCTACCATACGTGCCATCGGTGACCCAAATAAAAAACTTGGTCAGCGGAACGGCTTCAGTCAAACAGACATTGCGCAGTTGAATGCCCTGTACGACTGCTCAGGTATTATTTAGTCGTAGATATTTATATCCCAGTTGATCGAAATGTTTCACTTATTTTTGTACAGTTCTTCAGTGGCATTACGAGTTTTTGAAAAAGCATCACCAACTATCGAGGAAACTTTGTTCGGTATCAGTGGCAATTCTTGTGATAATAGCGTAATAAGGAAATTTAACTATACCTTCTTAGTCATGCGTTATTATATCTATACAAATAAACTAAATAACAAGGCTATTACCCTCCCTGAGTTTGTAAATGAAATTAAAAAAAAGATATGCCTTTGAAAATATCTGTTATAACAGTAATAATTAGTTAGAATATAATTCTTTTCTGTTAAGGTATCTAACAGTAAAAATTAGTTAAAAAATACTTCTTTTCTGGTAAGGTATCTAACTATCACCTCCTGTCTGCCTGTATCCTCAGTTACTATTCAGTGCCAAGGTTATAAACCCAAATATTGTTAAGCAAAGCAAGTATTATTGTTGTAACCAATTTTAAGCGGTGTGCTGTAAGTTGCGTACTTCATGTATTGTGTAGAGTAGTTTGAGTGTCAAATAAACACGTAACGTTAAAAAAAAATGACTCTGATACGGTCCGTCAACTTTCACAAAGTTCTAAAATATAACGGTGACTTAAACGTAATTGAAGAGCAAATTAGCATCAAAGTGGGATATGAAGATTAACATTGTTGAGGTCAATTACTTTTGTTCACATCTGCCTCGTTACTCTCTTTCCCAGGTCCCAGCGGTGGCTGGAGCTCGTGGACAGCTTTCGGCCCATGCGACAGTCAGTGCAGACACAAACGCCAGCGGTTTTGCGCGTCACATGATCTTGCTAATTGCCCTGGAGCAGATTACTATGGCATTGAAACTCAGACAGAAAACTGTCCAGATGAAAAGTGTTATGGTAATTAAACTGTTATCAGTCCGGCTTAACTTCAGCGTTTCACTAACAAAATGCAGATTAAATTAAACCAGCGAAATTAGGAAACGGGCTTTGACACAATTCTGGCAAACCTTGTCCCCTCAATATTCATTACAGTAGAACGCAGCCTTACGATTAACGTTTACTTTTATTGGGCCCCAAAAGAAACTATTGCAATTATGTCCTTACTGAGATTAAAAAAACTCGTTGATCCGACAACCCCGTTAATGAGAACAAATATCTATGGCTCGCTATGGTTGCATTAACCGGGAGTTCAAGTATGTTTCAGAACTCTTAAAAGACTTGCCAGTAATTGTTTTGCTTATGAACCAAGGTAGACCTTTGCCTAACAACAAACTTTTTGGACTCATATCAGTTTCGAACTGAAGACTTCCCGATTCGAGTCTGCGCCGAGTCGTTATTCCGTTTATTCCTTTCATTGATTATCAGAGCATATGATCTTTACTCAACTGCCCTGAAGATCAACAACATTGGTTTGACTAGACCTCGACCTACCTCGACACTTACCTCGACCTAACTCGACTTACCTCGACAGTAACGGGGCCTAAATCAATGAACATATACTACTGTTGGATTTACATTTAACGTATATTTCTTAACACCTTACAGCACCAGTAGATGGGCACTGGGAAAGGTGGTCACGGTGGTCTTCCTGTAGCGTGACATGTGACACGGGAAAACACAGCAGAACCAGGCAATGTAACGACCCATCTCCTATGCATGGCGGGAAAGATTGTGTTGGAGAAAGTCATAAAACTGGAGACTGTGTAATGCGTCGTTGTGGACTGGGTAAGAAATAGGCGTTCTTCTGATTTCGCACATAACCGGCACTTGCTGTCACTTATTTTTTTCCTCTAAAAAAGAGGGAAAATATTTGAAAACCTGAAATTTACTGAAACTTTGAAATGGAAAGATCTTGTTAATCTTTTAAAACAAATTCGAAACGTACTTATTCATCTTGGATAGCTAGACAACGCAAAAACCAACAACAAAAACAGAGTCACTACGCGTCGTCAAGAATCTTGTTTTGGAACTTCTTGTAACAAACAAGGAATTTGTAAACCTGAAACTCTTCTGGAAACAGTTTGCACTTAATTGAAGACACATTTCAGAAGCAAGTCACGTTTAGTTCGCTGGTAAAAGCTTGTTTTTCTAGAGCTCTTGATTCCCAGCTTAAAAGAGTTGCAAGGCGCACCGATGAATACAGTGCGATTTAGGTTTCCTGCACAAAAGTCTTGCATTTCGATGGCTGTGTCGACTGTCTTTAATTCTGCCGAGCTTCGTTGAACTTGATTGCACTTGCAAGATGCGTGCATGGCAGTCATGTGAAAAGTTGAACGCGAGGAATACATCTTTCCATGTAACTGTAGCCCACAGAAACTCTTGACTAGATTAAACGCATTCACTAACCACAATTGACTTAAAAAAGTTTTTTATATATCAATATAATATATATATATATATAAAGGTACATATAAATTTGCTTTTTCAATCCCCAACAATTCTCTTGTATTTCAGGACCTTATGATTGCGAGTTTGAAGCAGGTGGAATGTGCCATTGGGATTTTTGCAATGTAGACTCCTACCCCAGGTGGTACCGCCATATTGGCCCCACTGGAAGTTCAGGAACAGGACCACAGGGCGACCACACTTCGGGATCAGGTGACCATGACCAAAATATCAGTGCCATTAATCTCGAATTAATCTATGACCCCTCCAACGAAAACCGCCTGTAATCTGAATTGACTGTACCCCTAAGATTACGACAGATGACTGACAAAGTCCCTACTGAGCCACGTTACTAATCCTACTGTTCTGTAAAAGGTTGCTTGAGTAAGGCGTTACGTTAAAACCACAGAAGCCGAAGGTTTTCTTTCTTTTTTCACAAGTAGAGTAACCTATTGCCAGCCACGTATTCCAAGAAAATTAATCCTAAAAAAAAAGAGCTATGCTACAACGACCCTTGTATTTGGTTAAAATTATGAATGGGTAAGTTCTCTTAGCGCAACTGCTTTTGCCACTGACTATAGTTGTACTCGTGCTTTTTCTATCTTCTTCTCCAGGGAATTACTTGTACTTCGAGGCTTCATCACCTGCTCAGCCACAGCAAACGTCCTGTTTCTTTAGTCAAGAATTGCCTGGAGGATCGTGTCAACACCTGACATTCTGGTATCATATGCTTGGAACAGGGATGGGAGAACTTAGGGTGCTGTTAAAGGACACTGCCGGTACAACAAGTATTGTTTGGAGAAAAATTGGTGAACAGGGAGATCAATGGCTTCAAGCCAAGATTGAAATTAAAAAAGATTCAAACTACAAGGTAGCGAAAATGTCGATCATATTTATAATAATAATAATAATAATGATAATAATAATAATAATAATAATAATAATAATAATAATAATAATAATTAGAGTGATTTTGACAACGACAATTACGATGACAGTGGTGGAGGTGCCACTGATGATGATGCTAACGGCGGTGCCGGTGAAGGCGATGGCACTGGCATTGGTTATGGTAGCTTTTATTCTCTTTACCGAAAGCATTCGCTTCTTTTCAGGTATATTTTGAGGGTGTCCGTGGTGGGGACTTCAGAGGTGATATTGCTATCGACGATATAACATTTGAGCAGTGCCCAGTGGTTTCAACAACATTACCCCCGACAACGACAAAAGCCCCCTCTACAACAGTAACCCCTACAACAACCAAAGCTCCCTCAACAACACTACCCCCAACAACGACAAAGGCCCCCTCAACAACCAAAGTCCCCTCAACAACACTACCCCCGTCAACGACAAAAGCCCCCTCAACAACACTACCCCCGACAACGACAAAAGCCCCTTCTACAACACTACCCCCTACAACAACCAAAGCCCCCTCAACAACACTACCTCCAACAACAACCCAGGCCCCCTCAACAACACTTCCCCCGACATCATCACCTGCAGGTAATAATATTCTTTTTTAAATTCTCAATCTCTGTTATTGAATTTCTAGGCTTCTAATTGGTTCACCACGCAAAGGTTATCATCGATCAACCCTGATTTTTCCCTTCTGAAGAAATTGGCTGCCTTGCAAGCGCCGCAGTGTTTAAAAGGTTTCACCGCGATGCACAAGATTTGTCGAAAACTGTGCCAAAAACTTCAGTAACGAATCCCGAAGCTGGGGATTTAATTTAAAAAATATTCCACTCGCGCTTGCATGTTGGATATGAGAAGATTATAACGCGATGAGTTGGTTTTTACGGTGGTCCATGCAAAGTTTACTGTTTCCGATGGTTTTTTATCACCTGATACCAACGTGCGCGTGGAATACGGAGTTGAGTTTATTTAGGTTTATTTGACTTAAATTCTAAATTTACCGAAGCATTTTGAAATTTTGCAATGTTTAAAGATAGATTAACACCATTCAGCTTTTCAGGATAATGCGAAGAGTTTTTTTCTTACGATAATCGTCTCTTAATACCCCTTTACAACCATCAATATACATAAAGAATCACTGTTGGTTGGATTGATTTCATGGATAATTTTTAATTGTCTTCAACTCGTGTTTCAGTTTTGGATTCCTGTGATTTCGACAGTGGAAGTATGTGCGACTGGAAAAACCGTAAATACAACCCATCCAATTACAACTGGCTTGTTCACTCAGGCGCTACCCGATCCACTGGCACAGGACCCTCTGGTGACCACTCCGCTAGCGGCCAAGGTAAAGGAGAGAGGATTGGATCTCATTTAAATGATGTGTAATCAATGGGAAGTGAATGCTAATGTTGTTTTGACACTGCTAAGAAAATAAAGAAAGAGAGTAAAGGAAGGTGGACAAAATGCTCCAGATAATTCTAACTACATTAATTTTGTTCAATATGCAATATTAACTGATAGGCATTGCAATGAAACATAACGGTTTTCAATTGAGTGTCGAAAGTAATCCGCGTTTGCTTTGCTTTTGCTTTACTACGCTTCATCATTGGTTAAAAAACCTTACGTGAGTTTCTCAACCAATCAGAACTAAGACCGAAAACCAATCGTACCCTTGTAACAGGCGTTTTCCCGCGCTTGGCGCCGGTTTTATGTTATTGCCACAAGTGCGAATTGGTTTATTGTTTTTATGACGATTGTTATAGTATAGTCACGTTTATATCAACCAACACTATTCACCAAATATTCACCTTCTAAAGTCAAAACCATGAGTGTTAAAAATTCGTTACTGATAAGCGATGAACTAACGTTTTGTCCTTGGGACAGGAGGTTACATTTACTTGGAAGCCTCGTCTCCCGTACAAGCCGGATACCGAGGACAGCTTATCAGTAAAGAGTTCTCTGGTAACTCAGCCAAGTGCCTTAGCTTTTGGTATCATATGTATGGTGATGCTGGTATGGGATCGCTTCGTGTGTTTGTCAAAAGAGGCAACAAGAGATGGGAACAATGGGTGAAAACTGGAAACAGAGGAAATCAGTGGCTTTATAGGACGATAACAGTGAAGAAACACAAACGTGATAAACCTTTCAAGGTAAGGTTGCTTGTGTGAACAGGCCGTAATTTTCAAAGAGATGTTTTGACTCCAAAACTGGAGTTAGAATTTTAGGGTATAAATAATTTCTTTACACTGGTTAACTAAAGATCTGGGATTGAAATAGTTTCAATCCTCAAACGGAGTTATTCTTACTTTAAATCCCTCAGTGGAGTTAACTTGACTCCACTACAACGGTATATAAACCCTACTTTTTGGAGTTCAGAGAGGTTACTAGCCCGTAAGCGTAGAATACCGCTCAGGGATAACGCACCGCTCAGGTCGGCTGCCGCACAGAAAGACAAATGTGCTATTTTCAGAGAAAATTGCGCCACCCTCAACGTCATAAACGCGCGTGGATACACTCAAATTTGCGTGTACAACGAGAGCGCGCTGGATATGAAAGATAACCCGGCAACAAGGCGCGTAGCGCCAAAATGGTTATAATTATTCAATATCCAGCAAGCCCGAGTAGAAAAAATTGTTGGGCAATCACTAATTGCTATGAAATCAAGAAAAAGAAAAAAAGAGAGAGAGAAACTCCGAGATAATTTAAGAATCGATCGCGATCACATGACTGACCGAAAAAGGCGCCTAAACTTTGCAAAATGTTGCAGCGTTTCTTGCCGAGCTGAATGAATCAACGAAACTGCTCCGAAGAGAACGTACAAGCACAAGGTTTGGGAAAAATCTTCCAATTATGGGCTCTTAAATGTGGTACATGTTTGATTTTTCCTGAAAAATTGTTGAAATCATCGTTCAAAGCGGATTGAAGCTGTACGATCTCACCGTTATAGATGCGGGAGTTCAAATGAACGAGTTTATAATCACCCCGTTCGCACGACGCTGACAATAGGGAACTTAAGGTGGCTCGAAATAGTTTTTTCATTTTCCCTAACAAGATACAAATTCTGTTCTTTGATATAGTTAGGATGGTCGTACGGAGGCGAAATTTACCGAGGATATTGAGCACCCATCATAGA
>Ga0126336_10002780_pt1 | contig 10141 bp, 6 predicted proteins | sample SidCmetagenome_FD_92530 | JGI IMG/M metagenome (GOLD analysis project Ga0126336, IMG submission 92530) | Coral microbial communities from El Islote,Puerto Morelos, Mexico - Siderastrea C C metagenome | ecosystem: Host-associated > Invertebrates > Cnidaria > Coral | place: El Islote,Puerto...
CGCTATCGCAACTGCCCTGCGTGGAGGGGGGGGGGAGGTGGGAGAGGGTGGGGGAGGGGGGGGGGGAGGGGGGGTTCGAATGAGTTCTTTTCTCATTCTGGGATGCGGCCAATTGAATTATGATCCTACTTATGAGAAATAAAGATTAATTTTGGGCCGATTGCTTAAATGAAGTCTACGCTAGACCTGGGTTTGGCTATATCGAGGTTCAAAAATCACTTTTAAGCGGGCCAAAATTGTTCTACTAGAACTTGGATGTCCCGCAGAATTTAAAGCTACTTCTCATATTGCAACACATTGAACTTATCGTGCTGACCCTGCCTCAAATTGGTTTTGACCTCGATTTTCTTGAACGATGTCTAAACTTCGTTTGCGCAATCGACCCAAACTTATCAGACGCTACTAGCTCCGTATCACATCCTCTCTGGCCTCTCGTCTCATTTGCACAGCATTCACGACCATCACAGTTTCGGACAATAGCGATTCAAAAATGGCGTCTGCCACTTGGAACTTCACCGCAAGTTCATCGTCGTCGTAATCAATCCACAGAGGCTCATCCTCACGCAGCTCCTGGATCAATATCGCGTCAACGAAATCCTTCTTCCCCGCCTTAAGCGGCGTTTTGCGACGAACACGGTCCAAAGAAGGTCTGGCGTCACCCAAGCCGACTAAATTCAATACTTGTTGTTCCACAACGGGTAGGTAGTCTTTTTCGTGTATTAACGGTTGTAATCCACGATGAAAACGCCGTTTTCGCCGTGGTTTTGCTTTCATCCAAGACGGTCGGTTAGAAGGAGCCTCCTCGGATATTAGTTCTTTGAGTACATTACCGCTCAAATCGAAGAGCAGTCGTCGGTAAACTCGTTTACTATTCGCTTCGAGATCGTCGTCGGCTTCGTCTTCTCCGATAATTTCCGACGGGGGTGAGACCATATCGATCGGTAAACCTCTTCTCTTGCGATCAAAGTAAAACGACAGAGACGAAGCTACCACAGGGGTAACTTCACTTGGGCAATGAGGAACGGAAAATAGGAACGAAGCTGCTCTGGAGCGCCTCGTGATCTCCTCTTCCTCATCCTCCTCTTCTGTGGGAAACTCGATGAGTTCATTTGTATGTACAGTGAATTCCAAGCGGCTATCATCATCGTCATCATCTTTAACTAGCTTCTCTCGTGCGCTGTCAAGATGTTCGTGTAACCGTCTTAACTGATCGAGCTTTTCTGCCAGCTCCTTCTCATCGATGGATGACCTTCGCTCGTCCGTCGGACTCCCAGGGGGTGTCGATGTATCCTCGAGATACTTCGATACTCCGTCGGGAAACCGTTGCACGGCCATGAATCGATTGGATCTGGGAGACGACAGAGGACTTTCCTCTCCCGAGTGGGGTTCCTCTTCTGTCGTCCCCCTAGGGGGTGAAGGTGAGTCAGTACTTTGCTCTTTCTGCGCCTTTGCGAGCTTCGCTTGTTTTGCTCTCATAATAGCGATCATTTGCGAGGCGGCTTCCTTTAGCAAAGCATCCGAGAGCTTATTCACCATGGAGTCGCCCTGCTCTTTGCGCGCTTGCCCTTCCACAGGCAGGTCTTGCCGCGGTTCTTCAACATGCGAGGGAACAAAATCTTCTTGTACCCTCGACTCGGGGATGAAATCCAGACCAGATACCGAATCTTCATCTCCTGACAGGGAGATTATGTCCGCTTCAGAGGTTTCCTTCTCTACTAACCACTGAAACACATCCTCGTCATCTTCAAACGAAGTTCTATCCTCCTTTCTCTTTACAACAGCTTCTGGAGTCTTCGGTACATCTTCAACAGTTCGTCGATGCTTCTCAAACATGCTGGCCACGCAGTTCATGGACTCGGTCAACAAGATGGCGGACAAATCCTCAGCGATTCTATCGGCAGTTCGGTGATCAGCATGTCTGTCCCTCGGCTCAGGCGTTTCTACAGCCTTGGCTGGAACATCAGGTAACACAGGGGCTACCTCGCGATCTGTTCTCTCCTGCGAGCCTAAAAATCTCTCCTCAAAATCATTTTTCTCGAAAAAGTTGCTGCTATCTTCTTTGTCATCAAGTTCTTCGACAGCTTCATCATTTACACTGAGTTCTTCTGCTACGCTTTCCTCGTCAGTAGCCTGTTCTAACGCGACTGTCGGTATTTCAGGACGCACATGATCTTCTCGATGAATTTTATCTTGGGCTGGCTTCTTCTCAGACTTAATTATCTCAGACTGGTCTTTTCTCTTTGAATATCCACTCAGATCTTCAAGCTCGTCTTTTTTCTGGAGGCTTTTGTCTAGCTCTTCGGGAACGTTCGATTCCGAGGCATCAAAATCTGGCGTGTAGGATGCTTGAGGCATTAAATTATCAGATTTTCCTTCGTCTGTTTCGTCCAAAGCAGAAGGTTCGAAGTCAGCGCTGTAAGACAGTAGCCGGTCTTCTTCTTTATCGAGTTTTAGAAAATCTTTTTCTCTTTGTAGAGACTGCTCGGTCTTTTGAGACGCGGTGCTATTTTCATCCAGGACCGACGCAGACCTTCCAGTTGAAGGAAGCTCTTCTTCAATTTCAGATTTTTCGTTCTTGACACTAGAAACGTCGTCCGAAGCCTCAGAAACATCCTTGGTACTTTCCACATCTTTTACTGCAGCTCTTTCTAGTTGGCGTTTTTGTATTGATTGCTCATCTTTACCACTTCTCTCTGTTTCACTGTCTTTCAAATCTTCCTCAACGCTGATGTGCTCGCTGATATCATCCTCAGTCCTGTCTCCTTCGCTCTGAACGCTTTCGAAAGATGAACTGTACGCTGGTCTGGAGCTTCGCGATTTCTCCGGCAACGGAGATTTTGATAATCGAGAAGACTTTGAGACCTCGGAAACAATCGATTTTTTCTCGCTAAGGAGACTTGACCTTTCCGAGACATCGTCCTTTGATTTCTTAGGTATAGATTTAGGTTCACCGTCGCAAACAGATGATTCCGAGCGCGAGGATTTCGTCTTGGTAAAAACTTCGCTTTTCTCGCTTACTGATAAATCCTCGGCAGTCTTCGCTTCATCCGGTATCTTCACTGAACTCTTCCGATCACTATCCGACATCTGCCCCCGACTAGCCGACAGTGATTTGCTAGAGCTTCGAGACTTCTCTTCGGAGTAGGACGCTCTAGACGCAGTTCGTACCACGCTTCCTTCGCTTATAGACAAGTCTTCAGCAGTCTTCGCTTCGTCTTCGATTTCTGGTTCTGAATCGTGTTGTTGCCGCACCGACTTTGTTTGCTCTCTCTCCGTAGACTGTCGAAGGCTTGACAAGATTGGTTCGTCAGGGCTTCGTGTTCTCTCGGTACGATCGAGATCTCCCTTTTTATCCAACGAAAGCTCACTTCTTACTGGTGATCTCGTCTCCAGCACGGTAGAAAGTTCCTTTTCTTTATCCTCGCTTTTCTCTTTAAAGGTGGAAACATCAGAAATCGTTCTTTCGCTCCGACCACTTAATTCCAAATCAACAACAGTTGAAACTTTCCCACCTGCTGGCTCACTCCTAGCTGACACGGTAACGGCTTTGTCGGGGGAAGTGAGTTTACGACTTCTGCTGGTATCTGAGGTTCGAGAGAGTGTCGTGTCACTGGAGTCACTTCTTGTGCTGACAGGTTGTTGGTCTATTGAGCCAGTCTCGGGTCTTTTAGACTCTGTTTGAGGTCGATTGAGCTCAGCTTTTGTCCTTGAAATCACCATTTCCACGGCCTAACAAAGGAAAAAAGACAACACATTATCACCGTTACTCCACGACTACACTGTTTTCAAACTCCACTCAGCACAATACAGTGGGCAGACGATCTATGAACTGTTTGTAGGGCATTTTGAATGAAACCCATGCACTTTGGAAGCATTTTTTTGCCCATGTGCTTTGATGAGTTGAACAGCTACGAACAGATGAAAGACACACTTGCCCCTTGCGACTGGCAATCTCACACGAAGTTAACTTATATAAACAGCACCACTGGTAAGCAGTGCTCAACAGTTTACACTGATTTGAAAGGGCACACTTATGATTTCACTCTAAGGCTCAAAAAGTTAGAAACACGTTGTACAGTGTACTAAACAGTACCATGAAAAAGCAGTGCTCAACAGTTTACACTGATTTGAAAGGTCACATTTAGGATTTCACCCAGAAAAAAAAATTGCTCAACAGTTAACATTGATTTAACTCTGGTACTCTGGTGTAGTTTTGAAAGTGCCATTAAATTCGATTGAATTACATTCGACGTCTCAAATCAAGTCGAGCTATGGTCGCGCTACAATCAATTTAGCTCGATACGGCAGTGAAACAACGTTTGAAACAGGCTTATAAGCGCATAGCAGTACACAAGTTTAACCCTTTAAGTTCCAACATCATTATACAAATTCTCCTTACTGGTCTCCATAGATTTTATTGATTACTAATTGGGAGAACTTTTTCAAACACGAAGACAATTCATGTTTGGTGATCATTTGCAAAATTCCTATGACCAGTATGTATTATAATATACTGATATGATGAGAAGAAATTTGATGCTGATCACTGTTCGGGCTTAAAGGGTTAACTTCAGGAAGAAAAGCCTTTTCATGACTATTCACCTGTAGCTCCTGCCGCAAACTGGCTTCCTGAGCCCGCAGCATGGCTTTCCGCTGCTTTTTCCTCTCATTATACAGGCGCTTGACCTCGCGCTTGCGCAGTTCCAGTTGGTCTCTCAATCGGCGGACACGTGACTCGATATCACTGTGGTCTGACGTTTCTACAAAAGATAATTCATGAATAATTAATTACAATTATTAATTAATTATAATAATTTCAGAACGATGACAAGTAATCAAATTTGCTTCAGTAGAAGATATAATAAATGCAGTTGAAAAAATATTATCAAAAATAGAACATGCATTTTACGTATGCATTTTACATTTTTACATTTGCATTTTAGGCAGTTTATTAGATGATTCTTCTACAATAATTTTAATACAATTCTTACTGGTTAATCAGTGTCACCAAATAAGTGTTGTTTCAGACTAGAACAACTGAAAATTGATTTGAGTTACTCATTCTCAAGGTAGCGTGCGAGCTATCTCGCTCATCTTCAAAGGTGCGTATTACGTGGTAATACTGAGAAATTCGCCATGCGTGGGCAATCGAAAACTTTTTTTGTTTGTTTGTTTTTTGACATGAATCACAAGAACTTTATAACCCCGTTTACACACGGAAAAAATTGGCTAGGCAAAGATGAATATCGGCAAGCGTAACTTAACGTTTTGGAGAGGCAAGAATAGTTTGCACACGTAACTTTTTATACTTACCAGTTTTGTACTAGGCAAGGATGAAAATAATGAAAGTAAGCATGCGTAAATTATTAAACACAATATGGCGTCCACAGTGTCACCAGTTCTGTTACTTTTTTTTAATGCTTTCGGCGAAAAGTAACGGCATCTTAGAAAGCAAGTGATCGCAGGCAAAAACGTAACGCACTGGAGAGAAATGTAAGCACAGGAGTAAGTTAAGGATCTTTCAATCAAAGAAAAAAAGTTATTAGTCATACTAATGTCTGTATTGACATGAATATTAAACCCTCCACCATCCAATATACTGGATAGTTTCTTCAGCCCACAGATCGAAGAATTTGTTGTCTTGCTCTGTCTTGCCTTACCTCTCTCGGTCGTCATTTTTGAAACTGCTGACCAGTGCTGACCATGCGCTGGATCTCTGAGGCACGTGCGCAATCACCAGAAATCGTCGCAGAAGCAAGTATGAGCGTTTACGCGCTCCGGCGGTTCCGTTCGTTTCGTTCCGGTGTTCCTGGTTTTAGCAAATGTCCCACAAAATAGCAAGTTGCCGCTTTTCACCCTTGCCTCGCCGATTTTTTTTTTGAAAAAAAGGGCAACGTCCGCACGTGGTCCTAAAACCAAAAAATGCATCGGCCTGAAAATGAAAATCACCCTTGCCGATATTCATCCTTGCCTAGCCTTTTTTTTCTACAGTGTAAATGGGGCTTAATTAACACACTACGTTGAGTCAACACTAATGACTTAAGCCGTTAGTAGTCAGGTCATTTTACTGTCATCTCCCACCCACGAACTCCCACTCTCTCTCACATATGTCTTTGTCCGTGCTCTCTGCACGTGGTCAACTTCGCGTCGAGGATGCAAAAGTTTAACTATTGCAAAAAGTATTGAGCCCTTACTCTTTAATAACGTTAAACCTTTAACTCCCAAAAGAAACCAAAATAAAAATTCCCATATAGTGAAAAAATAAATAGCATCATAAACGTACTGCTCAAGAGCTTTCATTTAAATGGTCACACCGTAGGATTTTACAGTCGGTATGTAAGAGTTGGTTCTTGGAGTGAAACGGTTAAAACTAAAACTCAGCGAACAAAGCAGTCCTAGAACAAGCGTCCACAAACTTGTGACAACAATGTCTGAAAGGCAATGTATTCCGGCGCGCATTGTAGATTTTCGAGGTACAATTTGTAGCACTTACGCTCTAGCAAAAACCAGTAAATTCTTGCAGCCCGCAAAGGTTAGAAGAGACCATGAGAGATTTCACAGAAATTTTCCTTTGGAATGGATCGCTGTGAGCGGAACTTCGTTACGACGAAGCCCGTTGCATAAGGATAGAGACCAGCGGTTCTTGATAATTTAAGAATTACAACAATTCAGAATTTATCCAAGTTTCCATCGACGGGAGGTTGATATTACAATGGTATTAAAACGCTCAATCGGTTAATCGTACAGAAGGTTCACCGAAATATCTAACACAAGCTACGCTGTAAGTTGAAACAGCACCAATCAGTCAAAAATACAGAAGTACATTGACAGCACAATGATGTACGTATAAAGTAATTTCCTATAACATTTAACCCCTTGCCATGTGTATAGATACTAAGTCGCCCAAGGGATTTTTAGTAAGATTCGGTAAAAATCTTTATGACATATGACATCTACTGAGCAAGCAACAATTCGCTTTGTTTACATCACGAGTTATTTCGCCGCCCGGTACCAAAAAATTAAAGGAGAACACTATAAGACGGCAAATATAAATTAAGTCATAAATTCCTTTAACCTGAAATTATAAAATAAAGATTATAAATTTTGATAAGAAAATTTCGTTTATCCGAATCTGCAGTTGCGGGAGTCAAACATTTAAGAAGTCACTTCTTCTTCCTACCTCAAAAATAAAAGAAAAAAGGCGTTAAAAAACTCACGACTTGGAACCGAGCATTTCCGTTTTTCCAAATTGACCATGGAACTCCTCAAGCGAGTTTCAAGAAATATCCAGTTGCGTGAGCAAAAGACTTACTCAGAAATGTAGAATAACTCAGAAATATCACGCTAAAAATGCTGTCCCGTCATTCCCCGAGTGGGAAGAGGTTTCGAAATAAGTAAAATATTCACTGCATTTTTCAACGCGAATTAAAATCCTATGGCAACTTTTCCTCCAGGCGTTAATATATCATAACATGATTTTATTACGAACAGAGATATAACAAAAAATCGGTTACATCCAACAGTACTAAGACTACCAGTGTTGACAAAATTTCTCCCGATGTTTTCAGTAGCAAGGGAAAATAAAAAACGGACTCAAAGCGGAAAAAAAGGAACGAATTTCAGTGGGAGTAGCGCGTGTGAAGACTACCAAAAACTGAGAACTTTGTCATGCAAATTAATGCTTAGCAGGGATGATGTCATGTGCTATTTCCCGTCCATATAGCTTTGATTTTTAATGAGTACTTATTTGACAATAAGTTGTTTAATGAAACCTATATGTTTGACTTCTTACGCGAGATCAATATAACGCAATAAGCCCACTTGATGCGAGAAATGATTCTCAAATAAATAGAGAATCCAAGCGGAATTTTCAAACGAAGTAACGGGAGAAAAGCCAACATAGAAGATATGAAACGACCGGGAAGAAGTACCTTAAACGAAATCATATTCGCCCAAGGGGAAATAACCTTGTACAAAACAGTGAGGGCTCTTCGCCAAAGACTCCTGTGACGCAAATCAATCTGTATTTTTTCTGCATCAATTTAACTCAATCACGAACGGATAAAGTAAATTTAGACGGTACTGAACGTAAAATTGCCTCAAGCAGAGGCTAAATTCAGCAAAACCAAATAAAGTAATAACAATAATATCTAATTTAGACAGTCCAGTCTTTAACACATGATTATCGTTGACAAAAATCAATTCCACTAGTGGGCGTGCAAGTTTTAAATAAGCCCCCCAAAAGAACTCAATTTACATAGAAAAGACTGCATTCCTGACGAATTATTTCCACCGTAAGAATATAGTGAAGAATACGTTAAAGGAAACGGCTGTCAAAGTATTTTGAGTGTGTCTATGAAGTAGCTATAATAACAGCCGTCTTGAAGCAAGAGTACTGAAATAAACATGAAAAACTGAGAGAAAATCGTTACGGCTTCCTGAGAAAGATTTTCAGCTTCTTCCGCGGTTTCACAAGGAAAATGACTAACTAACGTTTTGCAATTAACAGACTTCCCTACTTCACTTAAGGTTTGCCTCTGTTACGTTACCCTTTCAGAAAAACTAAACTTCAAGAAAATTCTCAAAATTTCATTTTGTAGAATGCTGAAAAACAAAAGGAACCACTGGAAAGTACCGTTAAAGAGCTTTTGTATGAATAGCCGCATCTTGGGATTTCATCCACAGACTCAAAATTAAGAACCACAATACAGAAGAGCTGTAAAAGAGGGCAGAGGATAAAGGAATTTTGTGAAACTATTTTCAAGGGGACCACCGCATGACATTTTAACTTTTCAATTCTTACGACAAAAAGGAAAAATTGATGTACCCGCCGAATTATTCTCCGTAAAAATTTACTCCATTAAATAAACCATCGTGAACGTCACAAATTTCATACTATGGCGAAAAGCAAACTTTACCCGTCGAGCTCCGCTAAAATAAAGTATTTATTACAGATTTCTACTGTGTGAAATTCATCTGTTATTTTCCAAAACTACGCTCTTAGAAACCGATCACTTCAATATTAACTGTAAATTCACTCTTCCTAAATCACAAATTTAACCACACGAAAGCGCAACTGGCAAGATCAAGTCTCGCACAAGTTTACTACCACGAGGCACTGTTCTACGAAATCAAACTAGTCTTGGCGACTTTTCTATGATTTGGTTCTTACGCTTTTTGTTAAATGCCGCAGAGTTCCCGTTTGTAACCTACCAGTCATTGATGCCTCTTCTTCGCTCTTACTCCCGTCGTTAGAAGATCGCCGGCTCACACTGGGAGAAGTATCCCTCTTGAACGACAAATCACTACGCACAGGGGTGGAGTGCGCAGGGGTGACCGTACTATCAAGAGATTCGAATGTATCGTTGACATATTCTTCAGGGATCTCCTCGGGAATCGAGTCTCCCTGGGACCGAGTCTTCATATCCACTTCCGGTATAGAGCTGTCACGTGACTTGTCCGAGTCATGTGATTTGTCGCGTGCAGAGATGTTGATGTCCTCGGGAACTGAGCTTTCGCTGGCGCTGCGTTCGTGACCACGTGACCCGGAAGCTTTGATAGACTCACTGATGGTCTCGGTTCCTTGAGTAGATCTTTCTTTGATGCTAGTTTTTCTTGAGGGACTTCTTGACAGTGACACGTTGGTAGAAGCTCGACCACTGCGATCTAAAACAAAGAAGAAAGGGACGATAACGAAATGAATATGTAAAAGACACAGATATCAACTGCGGTCTATTAATTTTTGCAGTGTGTAGCAAGTCATGTAATTGCTTTTTGAGCCTGTAACAAGGATTTCAGGCTACAAAGGGATTCGAACCCACGAACCCTGCGGTACCAACTGCGCTATGAAGCCTTGACATGTTAGAAGCAGGTTAATTTTGGGATCTAATATACCACATTTGGAAGGGATGATGTAGTGAATATATGAATGACGTATACATGAACTGCGCTATTAGCACGAAATGCCGTTAACACCGATAATGGTAATAATCGTATCTATAACAAAATGCTCGATTGTGATTGGTTCTCCGCGCGCCTATTTGATACGTAATTGGAGGGTGATCACGTGGGTGTCCAATTACAGCTGTCCTATTTGAACTTTTTGTAATTGGATAGCTGTAATCGGACAACTACGCTGCGC
>Ga0126336_10002781_pt1 | contig 10140 bp, 1 predicted proteins | sample SidCmetagenome_FD_92530 | JGI IMG/M metagenome (GOLD analysis project Ga0126336, IMG submission 92530) | Coral microbial communities from El Islote,Puerto Morelos, Mexico - Siderastrea C C metagenome | ecosystem: Host-associated > Invertebrates > Cnidaria > Coral | place: El Islote,Puerto...
ATCGGCGACATCGGCTTCGTATTTTCTGATCGTATATTGTCTCGTTCTAATCTCACAGCTTCGTACATCGCATTCAGATCATGAATCTTTTGTTTGCCTTCCTCGAGTTCTCTCTGAAGCGTTTTTATGGTATCAATAGTCTTTTCATCGGCTTCTAACACTAACAACCGTTGCTGCATCATCTTCAACTTCTGTTCTATCTCCTTCTTTTCGCGTTGGGTCTTTTCGTTGTTTTCTTTTAACATTGCAATCCTCTTATTCAGTAGTTGTATTTCCTTGTTTAATTGCTCCTGTTCCATGGTCACTTTTTGCAGTTCAGCTGACTTTCTCAAAACGTTTTCATCAATCTGTTCCTGAGAGCTGTTTATCTCGTCAAGGATGTTATCGTAGGCAATCTTCAAGTCGCTGTATTGTTTACATAAAGAGGACATCTCCAACCTCAGCTTTTCGTTTTCTTCTTTTTCTTTCATCCAACTTGACTCGAGTTCTAGGATCTGCTTTTTCAAGGATTCGAGTTCTTCTTGTGTTCCTTCCTGTTTGTTCATCAGCGCTAACAATTCAGTTGCCTTCGCATTCATCTCTTTACTTGCCGCTGAGATTTCGTTCTCCAGCTCCCGATTCTCTCTCTGTATTTTTTTCAGAGCTTCATCTTTCTCTCGCACATCTTTTTTCTCCATTTCACGATCATGCTTCTCTTCTCTCAAACGGCTTTTTACCTCTTGCAATTCTTTTCTCAATTTTGTATTTTGCTCCCTTGTTTCTTTGACCGTTAGGTTCGCCTTGGCCTGCTCTCTAGCTGATGCGCACAGTTCGTCTTCAAGCGATGCAATTTTGCTCTTACTGGATTGTAAATCTCGCAGAAGCTCATCATTGCTACTTGCGTTCGACTGCGTCGTGTTCTCCAAATCAGAAACTTTCCTTTGCATGTCCAACAGTTCTTTCATCCGACAGCTCAACCCACGTTGGCTATTTTCCAAAGAAGTTTCTAATTGTATATTCTTTTGTTGAATGTCCGCTAGTTTCTCTTCCAAATGCTTTATCATTTCTTCGTATGTGGCGTTGCATTCTTCTAGTCCGGATATAGTGTTATGTGCGGAACAAAGCTCCGATTCCATTTCATTCTTGGCTTTTGAAGCGGCTTGTAACTCATTTCGATCGAGTTGGGCAGAGTATTCGGCTTTGTGTAACGAGTCTTCAAGCTCCCTTATTCGTCTGTCTTTCCACGTGTTGTCTTTTTCCAGGGAATCTTTGGCTGTAAGGCACTCGTTAAGTTCATGCTCCATTTCTACATTCTTCTCTCTCAAGCTTCTATTCTTGTTTTCTGCGTCTTCTTTTTCAAGTACAACATTCTGATAAGCACTTTCCAGCTCAATCAACTTTTTACGACTAACTAGATCAGGTTCCGTGCTGCTTTGGGACATCTGTGGCTTTTTCAGAGGCGTACTTCTGGAAGTTTGAAGTTCATTCAGTTTTCTTTGCAATCGTTCATTCTCGTGCTTCAAAGCACCCAACTGAATAGTTTGCTCTGAGCACTGCCGTTTTAGTTTATTAACCTCTTCTTTAAGCCTTTGTTTTTCTTCGTCTAACGCCGCGTTTTTCGCCTGAAGTGTGTTAATAACTGGATCGTGTGACAGAAGCTTAGTATTCAGTTTCTTCATTTCTTTCTGAGCTTCCTGAAGAAGACTTGTCTGCTCACTTGAACTTGCTTTTAGCCCTGATAGATCTGCCTGCAACTTTTTGTTTCGTTCCTTTAGTTTCTTAATGCTGTAATCAAGCTCAGAGATGCGATTGTCTTTCTCTTGAATGATTCCGTTCAGTTTCCGCTCCTCTTGTTCAAACACTTCTTGAGCTTCCTTGCTTTTGAAAACTTCACTCTTAAGTTCAGCTTCCAGATTCATTTTCGAATTTTCCAAGAGAAGAATGCGTGCCTCCTTTTCCGACAACGACTTCTTGTGATCTTTTACTCCTCCTTTACATTGCGATAAATCCTTCACCAGGTTGTCATAGGAATCTTTAGCATCTGCCAACTTTTGTCGCTCGTTGTCCAGCTCTTCTTTTAAGGCAGCAATTTCCTTTTGCTTCTGTTGGAGTTGCAGTTGATGGTCTTTAACCACCTTTTGATGCTGTGCCACAACTCTGTTGAGCTCAGCCTGCTCTTGCTCGTATCCCTCTTCTCTCGCTTCATATTCTGCTATAGTTTTCTTCAACTGGAAATTGTCCGCATCAAGCTCTCTGTTGTTTTTTAAGGTTGTGTTCATCAACGCATGCGCTGAAGATAGCTCATCTCGAAGCGTCTGAATGTCTTTTTCCAAACATTTCCTCTCAGACTTGAGTGTATCCAGAACACTCTCGCAGCCTTCCGCCTCCCTTTCATTGTGGACCCATTTAGTCTGTAGTTCTTGCAGCTTGCATTGTACTTCTAGAAGCTCATCCTCAGCTCTCCTTACCTTGCCTCGTTCACGTTTACATTCTTCCATCAGAAGACCTTTAGCATCTTCCAGTTGAGCATTTTGTGCTTCGAGCTGATCAATTTTTTCCTGTACCATCTCCAACTGATTATTTGATATGTTCAAGTCCTCTTTATATTTCGTCAACTCGCTTTTAACGTTGTCTAGTTCTCTCTCGGAGTCCTCAATTTGCGCTTTCAAGACCTTTTCACTTTCTTTGGAGGATTGTAAACTGTTCTGTAGCTGGGCATTTGTGTTTCTTAAAATTTCCACCTCTTCTTTTAAAGTGCGTTCGTTGGCAATGCTCTTCTGCAGATTTTCTTCTGCTTTCTTGAGATTTTCTTTCACGTGCAGTAGCTCGGAGTCTTCTTCAAGGTCATCATCGTCGTACATGTTGCTCTGGAGAAGAGAGGAATTCACGACTACTCTATTTTCTTGAACTGACTGAAATTCGATCTTCAATCTTTTTAATGCGTCTTTATTCTGCTCAAGTTCTTCTTTCAGTGCAACACTGTCAGCCTTTAAGTCTGTAATCTCATTTTGTTTGTTTGTTATCTCTTTCTTTCCTTGTAATATTTCATCTTGAAGCTCAGCCATTTGGTTCTCTGCAATAACGAGGTCTTCACGGTGTTTGTTCAGAGTGTTTTCCAGTCGTTTCTCTTTGTTCTTCATTTCCTCTCTCTCGTTATTCACTTTTACCATTTCCTCATTCAGTGACTCGATATCTGACATTTTCAGCTTGAGCTCCTCTTGAGCCGCTTGTTCTGCTTTTATGGCTTTCTGTAGACGATCCTTTAGATTAGAGATGGTCTTCTGCTGAGCGATAATTTCGTTCTGAAGTTGCTGATGTCCTCCACGAAGCTTCTCGCACTCACCAATGGCATTTGTAAGATTGCCTCTTAGCTCTGCGGATTTCTCTTCCAAATGCTCCTTGTCAGACTTCAGCTCTTGTATCTGGTTATTTTTGAGTTCGTTCTCTTTCTTTGCCGCGTTCAGACAAATCTTTTGCTCCACACACTGCTTACTAAGCTTAAGTATCTCATGTCGGTTTGTATCACCTCTGTTTGTTGCGTCCTGTAACTGGCTTTGCAACGCCAGACTGTCTCTCTGCTCATTCTCGTATTTCAGCTCCAGGTCTGATATCTTTCTGTTAACTTCCAGTGCCTCTTCACGCAGGGCCCTTCTTTCCTTATCACACAGTTCATAATTGACCTTGATGTCTTCAAGGAGTCTTTGAGACGTAGAAAGTTCGAACTGAGAGTCGAGGCAATCTTGGCGCGACACTTTAAGATCATGCTCTAGTTTTGAGATTTTCGCTTTGTTGCTCGCTATCTCTTTCTCAAAAGCGGCCTGTCGCTCCTTGCTTTGTTCTAACAAAAGTTTAGAATGTTGTTGCAGAGCGGAATCTTCGTTTGCCTTATCTTTGTCATCTCTTTCTTTTACCAGCGTATTCACAGTTATCTCGTATTGGCTTAGCTTGCGATTCAAGGACGAAATCTCATCTTGCGCACCCTTCAACTTTGACTCTGTCGATTCGTAATAAAAAGCAGTAGTCTGCAACTCTTTCTTTAGAGCCAGGTTTTTTTCCTCAAACGACTCCTTCGAGCTTTTGAGTAGTTCAATGTGACTGTCTTTTTCACATATTTCAACCCTGTAACTCTCAACAATTCTTTCTTTCTCTCGTACTTGATTATGAGCCAGTAGAAGCTCTTCTTGAATTTTATGTAGCTTGCTTTCGGCGGCCTGTAAGTCGTCTTTAAAACGTTCCTTTTCTCTAAGAGCTGATGCTAATTGAAGATGTAGGTTATTCAATTTCGCTGTTTGGCAGCCAAGATCGACAATAACTTTCCTATTTTCTTCGCTTGCATCAGAAATTTCCTTTTCAAGGAGTCCCAGTCTTGTTTCTTGCTCTTGTATTTTTCTAGACAGCCTGCTATTTTCATCCAGAGCAAACTCGTGAGATATCTTGCTCGTGGTCAGGTCGTTTTTCACTTTATTCAACTCGGCTTGTAAACCTTTAATAGTGTTCTGCAGATCTCCGTAGTCCCTTACCTTTTGTTCTAAATCGAACTGGGCAGATTCTCGCATCTTCTGATGTTCCGTGGCTGCAATTTCCAGTTTCATGAGCTCTTCTCTCTGGTTGACAACTTGAATATTAGCTCCGACCGTTTTCTCCTTCAGCTCTTCATTCTGTCGTTTCAGCGCTTCAATTTGGACCTCGTACTTGGCGATCTTGCCGCATAAGTCCTGTAGCTCGTCTTCGCGTTGAGATTTTGTCTTGCCAGATTCATCAAGATCCTGCTGCATTTCCAAAACCTTTTCTTCTAGTTCCATCCGCCGTCGAATCGCTTGATCTCGTGACGTCAGAACCTCTTCCAGTTGGTCTCTCAAAGTGTTTGTTTTCTCGTCAAGATCATCGACTTTGCGGCGAAGTTCGTCCTTTTCTTTAACATGGCCCTCACACTGTAACTCTAATGCGGCAATTTTAGAGCGATAGCCAGCCATATCGGTTTCTTTGTATACGAACTTGTTGCGTTCCTCCTGCAGCGTCTTCACTAGATTAGTTTCCTTTTCTCCATTTTCCTTCAGGTGAAATTCCATTGTCTCTATCTTTTTGTTCGCCACAGACAAATCGATCTCGAGGGTACTTTTCTCTTGGAGTGTACCTTCGCATAGGTCTGTCAGACGACTGATTTCCTCCTCGCTGTTCTTCAGCTTCAAAGTGAGCCTTTTGAGTTCTTCAGCGCTTGTCTCATTCAAAGAGTCTTTGTAAGATAGCTCGGTTCTAAGCGTACCCAAGTCGGTTTCCAGAGAGCTGATCTCGTCTTTGAGTCTTTCAACGACGAGTTCGTTTTCTGCTACCTGTTGTCGGAGCCCCTCACATGTTCTCTGAAGTTCCTCCATTTGATTTTGCATGGCGCTGTCCTCATCACCCTTTCTTCTCGCATTCGTGTTACATTCGTGGAGTTGAAGCTCGAGATCTGATTTGCTTTTTGAGGCTTCATCCAAATCTTCCTCCATTCTTCTCAATCGCTGGGTCGTCAGTGAAATCTCGTGCTCTTTTTCCTTCATGCCCTGCTCGGTGAGCTCAAGCTTCGCCTGTAGATCAGCAATAGTTTTGTTCGCAGTTTGCAATTGTTGACTTAATTCTTCCTTCTCATTCTCTGCTACTTTCAAATCCACTTGCATGTCTGCCATATCTCTTTGAGTCTGTAACAAGTCGTCTTCAAATTCTTGGATTTCATTTTTGTATTGCTCCTGCACCTGCTGGATCATGGTGTGTTGTTCGCTCAGCTCGTGATATTTCAACTCCATGTTGGCCGCTACGGACTTCTGCTCGGCTATGATGGCATCCTTGCTGGCGAGTTCTCGCTTATAATCATCCTCGCTTGCCCTCTGCTCTGAAATGTTCTGCTGGAATGCTGTGTATTCTTCCTGCAAATTTGAGAACTTTTCTCTCTCCTGCCCAAGCTCTTCTATCAGTTGTGTTAGCTGCGCTTCTCCGAGATTCGTTTGGACTTCCATCCTATGCATTTCTTCTCGCGTTTCCTTCAACTTCGTCTCAAGGTCTCTACTTTCCTTTTCCTTCCTTTGTAGAGTGAAACGAACTTCCTGAGCCTGTCTCTTGGCTTGTTGTAGCAGTGCATTGGAGTCTACAGTTCCTTCCGTGACTTTGCTTCCTGGAAAAGACTCCAGCTCTGCGATTTTGTCCAACGATTCCTTGAGCTGCAAGTCTAACTCTTCGACCTGTGTTTGGTTGCGACAGAGTTTAGCCTGGGTTTCAGAAAGTTTGCGAGTCGCCAAAGACAGTTCTGTCTCCAATTGTTCAATTTGTTGCCGAAGTTGAGTAACATCAGACGATGGCGCCAACTCTTGTTCAACTGATCCAGAGAGACTTTCCGTCTTATTAGCCTTCTCGTTTGTAACATCATGGTAGTTCGTTTCTACCTCTTCAATTCGTTCCTTAAAGTGCTGGTTTTCAGCTTTTAACTCGTTTAAATCCTCCTCCGACTTTTCCAGTTTCATTTGTGTTTCTAACAGCTGACGTTCAAGTCTCCCTTTGTCCTTTTGAAAAACATCAGAAGTTTCTGTAAACTCTATGACCTGGCATTTTTTGGCCTCTAATTCCTCGTTACAAGCATCTAGCTTTTCCTTATAAATTTTAACTTCGTTTTCTAATCCAGTGCAGTTCTCGCGATATATTTGCATTTGATCTCGGACGCCATCTAGCTTATATAGCAGAGAACTGTGTTCTTTTACACTTTTCTTTAAATCTTCTGAATCCCATTCTCCAAGCATAGCCTCTAACTTTTTGGTCGCCACCTGAAAATCGTGTTTTAACAACTCGTTCTCTCGCTGCAGTGACTTAAATTTCTCCTGGCAATCTTCAAGTTCTTGTTTGGTTTGAGAGAGTTCTTTGCTTAACTCCACAATATCGGCATCGCAGTTTCCATTAGCCAGATTCAGACTCACAAGTTCTTTCTTCAAAGCTTGTACTTCCTTATCTAATTCATCCTTTTCTTCTTGTAACTTTTTTGTGATATTGTCTCTCATCTCTTGGTTGCCATTATTCCAGCTCTCGATCTCCGAACATCTTTCCTGGCTCTTGATCAGTTCCTCTTGAATTTTTTTGCCACTTTCTTGGGCCTCTACAAGTTTATCCTTCAATCTCATATTTTGTTCAGTGAGTTCTTTGATCTGCATTTCCAAATTGCCAACCTGAAGTGGAAAAAGGACAATTTCGTGATTCTTTATCAATTGTCATAACAATAAATGTGCTTAACGCTTAAACGAAGTCTAGGAACTTATTAGAACTTGCACGAGCGCAATCACAAACTACAAAAGCAACGTCTACACATAGTCTACCAAATTGTGCAAATCGGCCCAAACACTGATTTGGATGGTGTGGTGCGATTTTGGCTTACGACTGTCTCATGAGCGCGCTGTGTTTATGTCATTCCCAAAATAGGTAAACAGCTCACATCATTTATTATTTACCGTTGTCGTATGGTTTTAAAACATTTCTCAAAATCCCACGACACTTTTTTATATCGGGCACTACAATCGTGAGCAAGTTGTTGCTTTGATTCACGCGAAACAACTGGCGTAGTAGGCTATTCGTCAGCATGTCGCATATAACAAAGTCGAAATACACACAAACATTGCTGTTGCGCGGGAAAATGCTTCGGTCGATTTTCGTGCGAGCTCACGTGATTTGTCTCTCACTCGGCTATCTTTCAGAGAAAGAAGAACTGATCTTAGTCTCCTCAAAACCATAAACTCATTTCAGACCAAAGTACTTTTCCATAGCCATCGACGGATCAATTATTTTAACGTCAATCTATAAACTACTATTGCATACCAGTTTAAAATATTTACCCTATTCAAGCATAGAGGAGATGACGCTGTTAAGCAAAATTAAAAGCTAGAGGCTATTGTTTTATGTATCAGCAAATTTTCTGAACTCATAATGACCTAGACCCGGACCTAGATTACAAGCAGTCTCTCTTTCCGCTCAGGCGGTATTCGCGCTCGCTCGCTTGTTATTTTCGCTGAACTATCCCTTAGCAGAAAGACAGACTACACTATACTCGTAACTAAAATTGACCGGAGTGCACATAGATCTTACAAGCAGTTAGAAGAATTTACAGTTAAACCTTCATAGTTTATTTTCTCTTTTGTGAGCACAGTAAACTGTCTTATGAATGCATACGTGTTTACGATTGTTGACTACAATCAGTCACAAACCAATGCTAACTCAAAGAAACTTTGACCAGCCCCAACAAAGAACTTGTTTAGCAATCAAGCTTTACTTAATATCGACTTCGATTGTATAAAGTATCATGGATATAGCTTCAAGTTAAGTCTATAAGTTCGCATCAAAATTAGGATACTTTGAGGCTTCGTGCAAAGTCGCTGACAATCGAATCTTTTGTGACTGGAAAAGTGCTTTGTGTGTATTACTGTAAGCATATAAAAGAACGCGGAAAGCTTACTTAACGCTCTCACCTCGTCAGTATCATTTTCCTGCAGTTTTTGCACATCTTTGCATCCCTCGCTTTCAGTCACGAAGATCATGTTATTGTTGATCAGTTCCTGATTAGAATCAGCCATGTTTAGATCCTGGTCGACTGTTTCACAACATGCCGTTAAAATCTGTTAGCATGCACTTTGGCAGCAGTTAGCTATTCGCAAAGAACAACACGTGCGCTAATACCCTTATAAAGAATCTTTTTAAAGACACTTACATCCTGGATTTTAGCACAACATCGCGCTAAATGCCGCACGATTCAAGTGACAAACTTTGTTGGAGTTATCATTTTGAAGACGTGCTATTGTATGCTTGGAATCTTTTTAGTAATCACATGCAAAAATCCGTGCATTCACACAATGCGTGGCTTTTACAAATCAATTGATATGATGTCTCTTGGGAGTTACGTTGTTAAACGAAAACTCATAAATTAATGAGTATTGTTTTCTTCGTCAGATACTCGATTTTGCTTTCCACCTTTTGAATACTATACATGAAGCAACGGTTAAGAGATTTCCTTACTTCCTAACAGTGGTATTTTTAATACTTATAATAATATATAGACCTTCTTTCGTTATTTATCTATTTATTTATTTATTTATTTACGCTGTTGTAACGGCGGTGTGTACTACCGGTACTTTAGCAGTCAATAAAGTAGATGGAGATGAAATTTTCACACGAATGTGGAAAACAGGCTCCGGGATTGCCTTAGAATTATTATAGAAAAGTGACTTTCTTCTCTTGTGGCATCGTGATTTGAAACAAAGAAAACGGGGAGTGACAACTCTAAGAAGGGCTGTTTGAGCATTTGAGCAATAGCACGTGTAAATGAAAGTTCTCCCGAAATTTCGAAGTATCCTCCCGATATTTTCAGAGACGGTCCCGCAAAAATTTCAAACTTCACGAGATTTAACCTTGTTCAAGAAAGTCTATTTAGAGTTTTGGTGCTTTTTACTCGTGTATCCGTTCCTATTCACGTGTTACTCGCATGTTTATCAAGAACTTTCGTAACCAAGAATAATTAGCATGTAACTATTTATTTGACGGTGTCGTGCATGGTAATATAAGTAACATATAACGTACCATCTTAAAACTGATCAAACTAATATACACCGTAAATTTTCGCTTCTTTGTAAGATCAATATATTGAATGCACCGACTATTGGCAACGTAACAAATTTGCTACAAATATTAGTTAAGGTGGCTCCATACAGTTTCTCATCAGTTTCAACAGACAAATATACATAACTTTTTTGATGATTTTCAGGACATTGATTTACATTTCACTAGGGAAAAGCTACAGAAGCAACTAGCCTAGCCCTTATGCTTTTCAAAAAAGTCACAATTTCTGGGCCTGGCCCGTTTCCATGGCAACCACTGATATAGTTGTTTGGCTCATTTTTTAAGCTTACCCAGTAGCTTTATGTCATTTCTTGGTTTTTACACGGTGAATTTTCGCTATTTTTGTTGTAAAGATGTTGTCGTTTGAGAAGTCTTAGCTGGCAAAGCTGTGAGAAATTTTGCACATAAGTTTTGCCAGAATAGTAAATCTCCGTTTTCGACGATTAATGCAGAAGTGCATGTACAAAAATTACTCTTACTTTAATATGACTGAAAAAGACAAAAATCCTACAAATGTTCCAATTTTAAAAAAATTTCACC
>Ga0126336_10002782_pt1 | contig 10139 bp, 7 predicted proteins | sample SidCmetagenome_FD_92530 | JGI IMG/M metagenome (GOLD analysis project Ga0126336, IMG submission 92530) | Coral microbial communities from El Islote,Puerto Morelos, Mexico - Siderastrea C C metagenome | ecosystem: Host-associated > Invertebrates > Cnidaria > Coral | place: El Islote,Puerto...
AATGCAAATCGTTGAATCTCCACTTTGACTTGTTTGCTCACGCTGTAATACAAATTGCTTTTAGAGCAATTCTACTTTCTTGTGGTGTGAATTGGATTTTTCAATTGCAAGACGCCTGTTTTATATCACAAGGAAATCTGGGCTAAGGAGAACCACACAAAAATTGAAATATACGTTGTGAAATGTAAAAACCTCTTGTGGGAAAATGGGAAAAAATGATGAAATCACAGCTCTGAGCCTGGTTACAAGTGGCTGCTCTAAGCTTCTATTAACGGTAGACTCAGTCATTCTCGTCTCCAGAGCCGCTGGCCCTCTTAGCCGCCGACGCCTGGGCACGAGGAGGCGCCGGCTCTGGGGTGGTGAATGGAACCCTGGACCTTTCAGGTGAATCCTGGACCTTTCAGGTGGGCACGGTGGACACGACTTTCGCCATTCAATTACCACTCATTAAGTTTTCATTTTATTTATTTTTCACTCCAGAATTTTTAAAGGTTACCAGCTCCTTGCAAGAAAGTTGATAACTCAAACATGCATTTTGAAACAAATTTTGACAGTTTGGTGCTGCCCTAGGAAATGTTGCTTATTGTTTACGGCGCTTTTCCTAACGTGTATACATAGATGTTTGTCATTTATTATAAATGACAGCCCATTTTACAGTTGTGTGCTTAGTGACCTGGCATTTGAGTGGCAGTGAGGCTAGAGTTGACTTTGCTTTGATGAAGACCTTCCTGCTTTTCACGTGCAAAGCATCTTGTTCTTCTGCTAACAAGTTTGTGGGGGACAGGGGGGCGGGAGGTGTAGGGGAGGCGGGAGTAGAGGGGGCGGGAAGCTCGATTCCCAAGGTGACGGAAAGCAGGAGAAATAGGGGGATATTACGCAACCTTGCGCAATATTTCGCAATGGAAAAAAGCGCAAAGAGGCGGGAGCCAACAAATACAGGGCGGGAACCGGGAAGTTTATACCCCCCTGTCTCCCCCCCCCCCCCATCCTAAAAGTTTCCGATCATCACCATCATCATTTACATGCTAGGTTTGTAACAGGTTTTGTAACAACACGTTTGTAACAGGTTTGTACTAGGTTTGTAGCAACACAAGGTCAACTCTAGCCTATAGCTTGCTTCCACTCAAAGGTCAGGTAACTGAGCACACAACTAAAACGTGGGCTATTCACAGTTTTAAAACCTAGTCATTTGAAAGGAGAATGTTTCTTACAGGCCAGCATCAGGGGCTCGTGACGCTGCCAGCATATAAACTCTCACATTCTGAAAAAAAGGTCGGAGTTACATAAGGCAAAGCTTTGCTCAAAATGTCCCGCAAGAAATGCCTAAATTGACAAGGACTTTATCAAAAACTAGAAACTCGGCCCAAAAAGACTTAGTTTTTAGCACTAAAATCTACGTTCAAACGACTCCTAACCTGATGTCTTTGTGCTTTATAGCACCCTAGCATTTTCTGTCAAATTTTTAAAGTTGTCGCGCAAACGTCCTGTTATAAAGTATGCCTTAAACATATCCTCATTACTTACATTTCCATTTCAAAACCCTATCGTGGTCTCTATAAACACCACAAGGGCTTAGGGTCATAGTTTACTTAGGGAGAAGCTTGTCTCTCACGAACACAAACATTTTCAAGTGCAACAACGTCTTAAGATTCGATAACAAATTGAGACAACTTACTTCCTAACTTTCCCATGCAGGGGTAATACCAGGGGAGGGAAGAGGATGGGCGAGACCATAGATAGTTATGTTTGCTCACATAAAAACTGGTCTTTCCGGTAAACTATCTCAGGCGAATGTGGTCGAAATAATTCCAGAATTCTCCTTTTACAACGCCGTAATTTTCAGCATGGAATGGGCCAGGCCAAAAATGTTTAAAATGTGTTCTTATTTAGCACAAACCCTTATAGAAGGCATAAAATGTTCTCTCTTTTTTTTTTTCAATAATCCTTGCAATCTCACACAGAGCTTTATGTTTGATAAACCCGTTCTTGCGGAGCTTCACGGTCCGCGTTCGTCGCTGGCATTGCAAGCCACCACCTGTCCTGCAGGCTTATGTAAAGTTAACTGAATTTTGCTATTCACGTCAAAATTACGTTTAGCAAGCTCACAGTATTCGGCTTAACTTCGTCAAAAGTTTAAGCTGAGAACGATACCCATTAATTAGCCACGCTTAAAACATAAACTCAACAAACTTGGACTCCCTCATATTTGACTTTGATTCCTTTCAGTGTGAAAAATCGTTGTCAAATGACAGCTTTCACGTTATTCTGGCATAAATGTCCAGGTAGTAGTCTTTCGTCGACTGACCAAACCCTGCTTTTCCCTCTTTTCATGCACTGGAGCACGAAATGCAGTTGATGAGCGACGACTTAACGAATTCATCTCACAAATCGCTGATAAGGGTTTTTTTTCAAAGGTGTCTTATGAGATTTCATGGCGCCCACGCGTGCCATCCGTGCGTGGCGCCGTTTTACAAGATGGTTTCTGAAGTCGGGTGCGCATGATGCTGCTTCTTTCGCGCTTTAGGAGTCGAGGGCTTGGAGCCTCCGCCACTGGAGAAGCTTAACTCATCAGTTTCGACGATCGTGTCATGTGCAAACTTCATCGCACCGTTAGCGTTTCGATGAACCGGACTTGAATACAGACCACTGGGCACATCCAGCTTGCCCTGATGAGTGAGCAAAGGCGAGCCGGTATGACCTTCTTGCATCATCACCTTCCGCCCCAACATGGGTGACTTGAGTACAAGGTTATCAAGGTTGCGGTACGTGGCGTCACTGGCACCCTTTGCATCCTCCCTCTTACTCAGCTCCTGCTTGTAGTAAAACTCGAAGTTGGAGACGATGACTGGTACAGGCAGAGCGATGGCGAGCACCCCCGAGAGGGCACACAAGGCCCCGACTAATTTACCTAAAAACGAAACGCAGATAATAAAGGTGGTATTCCCTGGGGGTCTAATCTATGGAAGATGGGAAGGGAGGTACCGTTGGGTCCTGCAAACCCTGACTTTGAGAAAACCATACCCTATTCAACAGGACGTTTTCCGTTCAAATGGGGGTGCGGGGCGCTCCTATAATCCCGGGGTGATGTTACAGTGTACAATTAAATGTCCCGTCCAAATTTTTTGTTTTTCCGCGTAAAGACCAGAGCTAAACACAAAGAACTGACAGATAAGGTTCGGTGAATGCACCAAAGAGGTTTCAAAAGGTTTAGACTGTAGAGGATGATACAGATCACCAGGAAGATGATAGTAAAGCAGGGGAAGAATGGTATACACAGGTGGCTGTCCAGTTGGTTATTCACATAACGTGAAAGAGGAGATTAGGTCGCATTTTCACAAAGCAGTTAGCGGTCCAACTCAGGGTTTGGTTTACTCTCATACCACCCCCTCACCGGGTGGAGTCCCAAAATCTCTCAAACTGCAGGGGCGAGTTGTAAAAAACTTAAAGGGGCGTGTTTTTTTTACGTTTTGGGTAAAAAATGTCCGGAAGTGAAAACTAAGTACCTTCTGTCGTACACGAAATCCTCCTAAAACAACAAAATCTCATCCTAGCTCTTTGTTGTAAGTGACTGAAAGGAAAAAAAAAGTGATTTTCTCAAAGGGAGGACAATTCTTTATAAGTTTAGAAAGCATTGGCTGAGGAACTTGAAAAAATTGGGTTGCAATCTCTCTCCATCCTGGCCATCCTAGTTATCCTACTAACGCAGCTGGTAACATCAAATTTAAAGTCGCTCCGACGAAAGGCTAGCGCGCGAAACGCTAATTGATCTCATACCAGCTCATTTGATAACAAATTCAAGTGTTCATTATTTTAACATCCCACTACGCAGCAACGCCCTGGGTTAATTTTTTTACAACTCACCCGAGAAAGTGATTTTTTGCAGTTACGGACTCCCTCCCTTCTCTAAGAAAAACCATACTCGACTTACCCACTGTGGTGTGAGGCGAGACGTCGCCATAGCCGACGGTTGTCATAGTAACGATTGCCCACCAGAACGAAGCAGGGATGCTGTTGAACGCTGGATTTGATTCCTCCTCCGCGTAATATGCAGCGCTCGCGAACAGCACGACGCCAATTACAAGGAACAGCATTAACATGATAAGCTCATTAATACTCGCGTACAGCGTGTTCCCTAAGATATGCAAGCCCTTGGAGTGGCGCGTCAACTTGAAGATCCGGCAGACGCGAATCACCCTCATGACACGGAGAATGCCGATGCTGCCCGCGGATTCCGAGGACATGCTGATGGTGACATAAAACGGTAGGATGGAGAGCAGGTCCAGGATGTTCAGAACGCCTTTGAGGAATTTAATCTTGTTTGGAGAAGCGATCAAGCGGACTATGTACTCGAACGTGAACCACGAGCTGCAGATCGCGTTCATGACGAAGAAAGCGTGGGATGCATCCTGCAACGGCGGCAGGGTCTCCACGCAGAAGATCACAATCGATATCAGGATTATCACGAGGGAGAATACCGCGAGACACTTGGCAGGCAAAGAAGAGTTAGGAAACTCAAATAAAACCCAAATCTTCCTCAGTGTTTGATTCTTTGGGAGCTCCTCGTCTTGGCTTTCCTCCTCTGCGCCAACTTCCGCTTCTTCAGCGAGCGCAGCTTCTTCGTTTTGTTTCTGTATCTCATCGGTTAGCTGAAAGAAGTTCAGTTCCTCGACAAAAATACTCAACGGCACGTGAGGCGGCCGTTCTATCAATCCGCCTGACTGGTAGTAGTAAAGGATGGCGGTAAACGCACCGCGATGCCGATCGAAAAAGTACTCGTTCTTTTTCTCGTCAAAAAATCGTTTTCGCTTTTCTGCGTTTCCCAGTAACGTGTTAGGAAACTGGTTAAGTGTGTGCTCAAAAGTTTCGTACTTTTTCCCACCAATGTTTATCGTAACTGGTGTCGATACCTTCTCCCCAGAAACCGGAACCGAGTTTGTAATGGACCAGTCACGTGACGTTGTGCGCGAGCGTCGGTAACTGAGGGTCACCGCTGTTGCAACAGCCATTGCCATAAAGACCGAAAAGTTTTGAAGCTGAAAAGACAGGTCCTATTCACTTATAAACGCACGCTGTTTTCTGTAGCAGAAGTCGCTTACTTATCTGACTTGTTGAATTCCAGACTATCTTCTCGCGCGCACGTTCAACTGCAAATTCCCGAGGGCAATTTTTTCACAGAAGTTTCCAACGCCATTTCCCTTCACTTTTAAAACAGTTGTCGCATTTACGTCGTCAATTAAATGCTTTATAATCCTCAGAAATAAGTCTCTTTAAATCTTCCCTTGATTGCACCGAAGTCCAAAACGAATAAATTATTCAAACACACAGCATGAAGCTTGCCTCAGTATTTTTGAATTACAACAAAAATCAATGATTCCTTTCCTTTTTTTCGACTTGAGCCAATAGCCCCGTAAGTTTGATTTTCCAGGTGGTTTCAAGATGACACTGAAATAATTGCAATCCGTGGCAGGATGTAACTCACAATCTCCACACCAAAACTTTGTACAGCATTTTCATCCTTGATCGTGAAAATTTCAATGGCAGACCATTTATGAGAATAATTCGTTAGATTGTTGTTAAATGCTTGTTACAACTACCAAAGCATATGGTTTTACTTATTGGAAGCTCGCGACGATTCTTTTAAAAATCCGTTACAAATCCCTGCAAAAAAAAAAATGGGCATCGATTAGTTCAATGCTCGACTATTTATCAGAGTGGATTATTTTCTCGTGTTCGCTTTTTCTCGAAAAATAATTAAAAACAAATGAGTTGAAGTAAAAATTAAATTGGGCGCATAGCGAGGAACACCAGATTGATCCTAATAGGTTTGCCTTTTCTTCTAAAGACTGTCTAATTATAGGCAGTGTTGTCCTCGGTTATTTCCTGCCTTAAATTTAAATTGCCAGTCGACAGGGTGCCTTGATTTCCTTTAAATCGAGCAATTTACGCTCACTGACATCATCGAAACGCTCTAAATAAAAATACATATAAACAAAATTTAACGCAACGTATTAAAAGCTCACAAGATGAAGAAAACGATTTGTGTTCGATTACTCACAATCGTATGGCTGATTTTCCCTTACAAATTTGTGGGCTATCAACTTCAATCGCTTCAGTTGCGATTACACCGCTGTTAGGAGCAACTGTGAATAACCTAGCCAAGAAATAAACGACTTCAAAGGGACGTCTTTTCCATAAAAGGGTGCGGAGAAAACGAATAAAAGAATGCTGTATAGTATTCATTTTTAAACATCTTACTTTCTCGGGATCGAGTTGTTTTGAATTTCTTGCCCGCGATGACGTCTTTTCGATTCCTTATGAGATTGCCGACCTGCGTTTCAAGACAATTCGCCACGAAATGTCAATTCTCCAAGAAATACAACCTTCTTTGAACGCACTGCTGTACCAACCCGCCATTGAAAAATTTCGAATTAGCTCAAATTTAACCCCCTGAGCCAAGGATCTGAACTAATTCCGATCTTTGGAGGAAATTCGTGCATTTTTGCATTCATTGTTTTTGTGCTAAACTTAACAGGTGTCTGCGGAAACAGTAATTAAAAGGCAAAAATTAATGGCTTGGCGTTTTTGGCGCCAAGCTTGGCAAGCTGTGGCCGGTAGTCAAGATCACCGCAGAAACGTAATAATTAAGTTTTTGTAAACGGAATCGGTGTTTTTAAATAAAACCTTGAATAAATCGCTTTGCAAATTTCTGTGCGATGAATTCTAGTTCGTTCTAACTGTTAAGCGTACACCTGTAATGGTTTCTTAGTAGATGCGATCAAGAAATCAATTACAATTCAAAACACTAAAGCATATTTATTGGAAAAAAAGGAAAACATTGGTTTTTGTCAATTATTAGTTTGGCTTGAGAAAATACGTCTTTTGAACACTTTAAATGACTCATACCGAAAACGTTGTAAGAGCCCTTATTTTCGAAACTACAAAAAAATGATCTCAATTTTAATTTACAAAAGAAGAAAACAAAAACAGCGTCAGAAAGTACTGCTCCATAGCGTTCATTTGAATGGTCCGACTTAACGTTTTTATCCACAGACTCAAAACTTGGAATCAACTTGTACAGCACAAAAAACAACATCACGAAAAGCTACTGCTTAGCAGCTTTTCGGAAAACAAAACGGTGCTGCTCCATAGAAAAACTGTTCTTCATGCTCCTTTCAGTTGACTGCGAAGAACAAAATTACACGCGCCTGTCTGGGAGAGTAGAAGGCTGAGACAAACAGCATTTCATCGCGAACACGCATGTCTGGCAAAAAAAATGTGAAACGGTTCTCCTGAGAAAATCATTATCAGAATTCTCAGTAGCTCGGCCGACCTGGAGCCTGGACTAAACTGAACGAGTGACTAATATAAACGCCCGACAATCATTCTGGGTGCCCCCTCTCCGCATTGCATGAAAAATAGCGGCGCTACGCCAATTTCTACACCATGAAGAATTAAAAGCCCGAGAAAAAACGCGGCTTTCATTTGCGGATAGAGCACCTTTTTGCAGGTTTCGCCGAGCATTCCCGAAACAAATACGAAGACTACCGGAGATTTCTGAAAATTGCTGGCTGGCAGGCTGGGACTAGAGCAAAACAGTCAGATGGTGAGCCAGCTAGCTGGCTGGTTGTCTGTGGCTGTGTCAGACATGGGTGCACTGGTAAGGAAGAAGTTTTTTTTTTCTTCTAGTTCACTGTGAATTAGCACGGAATCTAGAATAGGATGTGATCATTTCCTCTTGAGCTTCGTCCGAATGGCCACATATTAGGATTTTATCCTCAAACTTACAAATAAGAACCACCGCGTACAAAAAAAACGAACACAATCACTGAAAAGTAGGGGTCAGTAGCTTTGATTTTGAATGGTAACACTTCATGTTTTCAAACGTTAGAACTACTTCAGACAAAAAGGTACTATACAAAGTGCTTTTAAGCGGGCATTCTGGGCAAACACTACGTTTTTAGGAAGTTTAATCACGTAAACTTGTTTATCTCAAAGAAATTTAACTCGATCCGCAAAAGCCCCCAATAATGTTAGTAATACGTGCCGTGTTAAACCTTTCAGAAGTTTTTGACAAATTTAAAAATGTTCTAATGGAAAAGGGGGGAAGGGATTAGGAAATTTAAGTGGAAAGAGAAAATGGAAGATTTTAAGGTGATTGAAAATTTAAATTTGTTAATAATTAATGGCGGATGCCAGACAGTTTGCAACCAACGCAAGGTGTGTATGTGCCTGTTAGCGGACTAACTGGTTTTGCGTAAATCCCTTTCTTCCATTTTTTATTTCTTTCATAATATCACCCCCTTTTCCACAAAGATCCGCCCAGAATGCCCCCTTAATAATGAGGATATGTGGTGGTTATAACCAATTCGGCGCTACGCACCTCGTTAGTTCTTTATCATTTGATATCCAGTGCGTCCTCGTAGAATAATTAGGCTTCAGACGTGCGTATACGCGCCGACTCATAAAATGGAGGTTTTTGTTTTTCATTTTCGTCGCTAGTCGTCGTCCGTCAGTTCACTTAGTCTTCTTGGGTTCGCGCGGCCTCTCAACAATGAACAATGGCCTTGCTGCTGTAAGGACGTCGATATTATCAGATTGAAAGCCAATCTCTCAAAGACCGGACATTCTCCTCGTGACATGACCTTTGCCGAAGGTGAATTTTCCATCTATAGCTATGATCGCAGAAAACGTCAGGGAATGTAATGACGAACTACATTAGAATTGCTGCAGGCGTGTTAAATCGTGTTTTTAAAGGGGATACGCCATACCGGACGTTCACAAGATCGCAGCTCACAGTTCATCGCAAGCACCCAAAATATCTTTCTTGATAGTGTCACAACATTAGTCAAAATATTGCTTCAAATAGTCACGGTTTTGGTCACACAGATTTACGTGTTGGGTGTCCTTGGAATTTTAAGAGAGTGCACATGAGGGTCCACCGGAGAAAGAGCGGGCAGAGTTACCATAGGCCGCCTGTAAATTCTTCAGAATTTCTTTTTATTATAGTGTCCATTTTATCAATTTCGGAAAAGAAGTCACTGGACTCTAGTGAATATTTGGATTTCCCTGAATTGAATTGACTTTTCATCTGTCACATACCTTACATACCGGAAGTGCAAATTGTCCATAACAGGTCACGGGGGGGGGAGGGGGGTGAGAGACTATCCGCCGCCTGTACATTCTTCAGAATTTCTTGTTGTCAAATACAGACCATGGATATGAGTAAGTGCGCAGCTATCGATCAGCTCATATAGTTTGAGTAGAGAATTGGCGCGAAATGGCTGGTGTACAGCCTGGTATCCAGGCGCTCTCTTCTCGCTCATTCGCCTTGGCGCGAAATTTCGTGACGTCACATCATAACATTTCGTGCCAAGTCGAGGGAGAGGAGAACGCTTGGGTACTAGGCTGGCTGGTGTACATTACGATAAAAGCGACGTTTCCATGTCATAGCGGAGTCAATATAATGTTGGAATTTTAAATGTTAGGAAAAGCATGACTGGTTGATCTTCCAAATGCTGTGGGTCCATAAAAAGAGACCGAATCTCAACATTCAGGCAATCGGACTCTACTTGCTCAAAAGTATTGAGTTGTGACACCTCAACTCGATTAGTTGAATGTAGTTATAATTTACTCTATTTTCGAGCGGGCAAATTTGTAGTAATTTTCAGTTAAAATTTATTTCGTGTTGTCCGTTATGAAATTTTTCTTGAACTTGAACTTGACAATGCCACGATGACATCGAAACGTCCTTCCTTTTTTGGCTTATATATATAGTAAACTAGTTTCAGAGTAAAACAATACATTTCTGTGTGGCTCGATTTACTAAGCTGTAATATATAGATTTAGCCAAGCCTAAAAGCGGAGCCGCGAAGGAATAAACTGGTGTTCGTTTCTCAAAAATAGTCCTGAAACTTTTCGGTCTGAAATATATTTCGGGGCCTTTTTTGGCTCGTTCGCTTTCGAAAAGTGTTTCTCAAAAAGCCTGAAAGTGTTCCGAATTGTCCTCCAAATTGTTGGGGATCTGTTCTGTAAAACTAAGCTCGAAAGGTCGTTCTAGAGGCTGAGCACAGCTTGATTATTTTACTCACGAGCCGTCTAGCTTGGTGTTTGCAATGTTTCCATATCCTGTCATTAACTGT
>Ga0126336_10002783_pt1 | contig 10131 bp, 5 predicted proteins | sample SidCmetagenome_FD_92530 | JGI IMG/M metagenome (GOLD analysis project Ga0126336, IMG submission 92530) | Coral microbial communities from El Islote,Puerto Morelos, Mexico - Siderastrea C C metagenome | ecosystem: Host-associated > Invertebrates > Cnidaria > Coral | place: El Islote,Puerto...
AACAAAAAGAAAAAACAACCCCCCCCCCCCCGGGGGGGGGGGAGAGGAAGAGCGCCGGGGGGGTGGGGGGGGGGGGGGGGGGGGGATGTTGAAGTTTCAAATTGATCAGCACATTATGTGGTACGTTTTTACAGCTACGCTGCTGAAACTGTAAATGAAAGCCACCAAGCTTCCAGGGAAAGTTAAGAAAATGTTTTAAATTGTCAATTTTATACTCAGATGGCCTTGAGTGCGGTCAAATATAACAGCTTAAATACAGTCATCATTAGGTAAAAACAAGCTTTGAGAGTTATCAAGTACTGTTCATCTGTTTGATAAGGTTCACAGTCATGACCCAAACAATGAAACCAGACTACAGAGACAAATGTTGAAAGTAACCAGAATGCTTCATTCCAGTCATGCCTGGCGCCAATCATAAGAGTATTGTTTGAACTTTTACAGTGAACTTTGATCATGATGTTTTAGTTGTGCAAGAGAAGTATCTGTTTACAGTTAAGTCTAGAGTGCTCTAAGCAACCACATTGTTCAGTGATGAAATCCTGTTTGAAATTGTTCCTACATGAAAGGAACCGAAGAACTCACTTAAAAAAGTATCCCAAGTGATTTGTGATTGGGATCCCCTTTACCACCCTGCTCCCATTGTGAACCACTTCACCTTATCCTTGAGGTGAAAAGTTAAAATCTGTGCCAAGTCTGACTGATTGAACTTGCCGAATAGCTCATCTGTGCCGGCACTTTTAGCTGCATATTCTGTGGTACGTTTTTACCAGGGGCATGATTAGATGGGATGCACCTCTATTACAGGTTATCCTAGAGATTTCAATAAAAATTGAAGTAGGCAGCTGGTTTGAGTAGAGTAACTGCCTGTATGTCAGTTTGAAAGAATCTTTCTTTAATTACTTCAAGTAGCTGACTTCTCTGAGTGAAGTAACAGATGCTTTTCGTCAGCCATTGGTGTTTATTGAAAGCACTGTTATCCCCAGCATTTTGTAAGGTTTTCTGGACAATTAGTTGGTAGCTGTGTCACAGTGGGCAAAGAAAGAAAACATAGAGCAGGACAGGACACAAAACACTGAACTGCAGGTCAAAAATCAAAGGTGTTATCCACAGTCTTGTGACTTTGAGTACAGTTTGCTTACAACACAAGCTGTCAGGATTGCCTGTTGCAGAGGTGTGTTGAATACCTGTTACATGTCCACTTCATAAACTTAGCATACAGGTTTGACTTGAGGTACATTAAGGAAAATATTGCCATATCAGAATAATTACTGTTTATCTTAACAAGAACATGACAGGATTTTGGCATCAGGCATGTTGGGATTACATTATAATTTGTTAAGACAAAAGACCTCACTAAATTTAGCTTCTGGTTTTCAGCCAAAATGAATGACTTTGACACATTCCAGTAGAGAACATGCAATTCTGTTTTACCGATAAAATAGAATCGAATTTGACATTAATTTTTTCTCATACAATATAAAGATCTCTGCCCTTGTCTATGGTTTAGGACATTTCCTCTTAAAATATTGGTAAGTTGAGTTATTAGTCAATCATCTTAGGACGATCGAATGTTTGACACAAAAGAGTTTACAATGCCATATCACATCCGGGTCAGAGAAAATCCGTCAATGTGATTTAAGTTTTATAGCACGGATCCACTAAACTGCAACTTAATTTGAGTTTTCGCAACAGATATTCATTCTTTAGCTTAGAAATATGACTACAAATAACAACAAATGGTTACAAATAACTGCAATGTAAACAATTCCTCGTATAATTCTCACGAATATTTCTTACGATAAGCGCCAACCACAAATAAGTAGGAGTTACCGCAAAATGCTTGGAATGTTGTAACAATTATAAGCCCACCCCAAAAGAGAAATACCCGCTTCACGACACTACGACCTCGATGGCAAAAATAACTTGCGATAACTCCACAGCGAGTAGCGGTAATGGCTTGCTATCACACTGAAACAGTGACAGATAATAACTAAATTAATCACAGGAAAATTCATGCTGTTTTCGTTACGACATCCGACCGTATTTCCGCGCGAGAAAAAAAGTCAAGAAGGTTACGTATGCGTCAATCCGCCCGTATATTGTTATTGGCAATAATGCTTATTGTTGCTTTTCTTTAACTATGTTGCTAAAGAACAGGGAATTATTTCGAACAAATCGTCTGTCTCTTAGAGAGGGAGAACAAGACCGAATATTCCAGACCCTGAATGAAAAAACAAAGGACTTCGCACCTTGGGCATAGACAATAGCTTCTTGTCTCCCCTTGAGTGAACTACATTTGATATACAAAATCGCACAAAATAAAGCTTAGAAGATAATTTGCTGCCTTCAATAAAACTATTATGCGTTGAAAGTGATTCTATTGAATGAAGGTTAGAAAGGTCAGCGTTCCGTTACGGCGACCGCGACTTGCATTGTGTAATAACAACGAACATAATAACAAACATGTGCGCTCGACAAACGCCACCGGTAGCAAATGTACGGAATCGCTTCAGATAACACCACCTTTCTTATCCAAGGAAATAATGGTACACCACCAAAATTCTTTCAACCAAGGCTGCTTACAATGACCTTAAGCAAAATTGTATCTACTTAGACAAAATATCTGCGAAAACTTGTAAGTGAAACGCGAGCGTAAGTGATATAAATCTTCATTCCTCTGTGGACATTTCTGAGTACGCGTCAACTGATACGCTCGATTTTGGTCCTTCGATTGAGTACATTCTCACGATATATTTTTTGGCTCAGTACAGGCTTCCCATGAGAAGTATAAAGCCGTTAGAAGCACAAACAATTAAACTGATTACCATAAAGCATCAGGCGAAATCTAGCACGAGCGAAATAATCGAAGTAGCGGGATCGAGTCAACCAACTATAAACACGCGTGTGTAAACAAGCTTACCTCGCCGCTGTATGAATATTTCACCTTCAAAATCGCCTTGTATAATCTCGTTCGGTTCTCGTCAGCGAATGGCATTTGTCCGCTAAGCAAGATATGTGTGATTACTCCAATTGCCCACATGTCCACAGCATTTGTGTACGATTGTCTCAAGAGGATTTCGGGGGCAATGTACTCGGGGGTTCCACAAGTAGTGTCCATTGTCTCATTTGCCGCATTTTGCCGTGTGTTCGATAACCCAAAGTCCGTGATCATGATTTTGGACTCGTTTCCTGGGTGGTAGTACAGTAGATTCTCTGGTTTAAGATCCCTGTGAGTTATGCCAAGCGAGTGAAGATAACGGACTCCTTCTAACACCATGTATAGCACTCGCGTAGCATCCCGCTCTGTGAATGAACCTCTACAAACAATTCGATCGAAGAGTTCGCCGCCTGTCGCCAGCTCCATGACGAGATAAACTCTTTCCGGGCACTCATACACCTCATATAACTGAACAATGTAATCGTGTTTCACCTTCCTAAGCACAGCAACTTCAGACTCAAACACGTCTCTGCCCCCTCGTATTTTGATCATCTTTATCGCATATGGCTGTTTCGTTTTTTTGTGCTCAACGCGAACAACCCGACTGAATGATCCCCTGCCTATGAGGGCTTTGATATCGTAATTCTCGGTCACGACAGGATCAAAGCTAAATCTTCCTTCAAGAACACGGCCTTTCTTCGGCTTCCTCTCCGTGTTTTTCCCCATTTCATTGTTCACGGCTGGTGCAGGACAAAATTCACGTGATGGAACTTCATGCAACTTGCTCGTCTTTACATAATATTCTTCCGCGGGTAGCTTTTTGCTGTTCTTACAACCCATGGTCATCGTAAAATCGCTCTCAAACTACACACGCATTTCTGTTCAAGGCATAACATGGCGGGAAGACGATGGGCACAGTAACAATGAAAGCTTACACTTCTTGTCTTCCGTTCCCCATGTAAGTACAAGACATGAGCTTGTCGCCATCGATCATCATGTGTGTGACGTCAGCCGTGGACACGGATACACGTTCGCCAATCAACCACTAACCTACAGCCCACTACAACCAGCTTGACCAATGAGGTTGCAAATCAGTCGTCTTAGTTCAAACAGAGTACCACAAAGTGATTGACATCAAGGTTACAGGAGATGGAAGGAGATTGGGGAGTTCGTCATGAGAGCTGTACGAAAACAAAGATCGTATTTTAAAAGACCTCACACGGTGCTAAAAAGCTCTAACAACAAACAGTTTGCGTCAACTGAAATTCACAACTTCATTAGTTATGCTGCTAGGAGGTTCGTGGCTGTTTCAAGGCATACAAGTTAAATGATTGATCCGGTTACTACGTCAAAATTTGACAATGTCCCGGCCACTATTCGGGTTTTGTTTGACGGAATTTAGTTTTACAGCGCACCCTTTGTTTTTGCCGCCATCTCAACAACGTCGACTTCTTGCCAACCGCGTGTGTTTTATTTCAGGGTGTTTGTTTTGACGGTTTTGACCCGCGAGGTAACCGACTACAAATGCGCTGATTTCCTGATTAATTTGCCGCCGGGTGCAAATGTCAATGTCTCGTGCACTTATAAAATAGCTCATGGCAAGATCCCAGGACAGGACTTTTAAAATTCTATCGATATCCTCAGGATACCGGTTTCATGACTCCAGGGGGGGGGGGGGAAGTATATAGGACTCGTACTCCTCCCATCTATCCAGTGCTCCAGGGATCAGAATAGGTGCATCGAGACCCATTTTCAACTTTCAGGGTTTACTGACCGATTCCCACCACGCCCCTGGGAACTATGGGGATAAGGGTGCGAGGTCCCAGTTAATAGGGGTACGGGGTACCGTGGGATAGGTGAAGGGGGGGCTTTGAGTTAAACCATTACTGTATTGTGAGGTTAACTGCAATGCATAGTAATATTTTCACTAACAAAAATAAAATTCTTTTAGCCTAAGCTGTAAGACGCCAAGTTGACCCCAGTTTTACTTTGTGTGAGTTTGTTCTAAAGAGGGCGTTAACTGTTCCCATTCCTTTAAACGTTAATATAATCCATGCGAAAGAGCCTTTGTCCTCTCTTGAACTTTATTGTGTGTTGTCTTTTACATTGTCTTTGGCTGCTAGTTTTGTTTGCTTTGTAAGGTGTCCTGAACTCCGTTGTTTAGATCAGGGATATAAACACTCAGTACGCTATAAAAGCTTTACTCTTCCCACGTGATTACCAGTTGTTTTGCGGGATACACGTGTTTCCATCCCTAATTATAATCAACTGCACCAAAACGGTGGGAAAAAACGTGTATTGGCGGGAAACTATCGCGTGACCTGAGTGTTCGCGTGCTTGCAGCGTTTCTTGAAACAGGGGCTGTAAAAATCCTGCAGTTCACATGAAGCTTTTAACCTCAGTTAATCCTTTCACTTTCAGAGTTATAATTTGAGTCAATCAGTATGTTTTAGTAAAATGCTATCAAACAGTTCTATACGGCCTGTCCCATCAGATTAACAAGGCGGGTGCCCGGATGGCTGGAACACCCCTTTCCTCTAGGATTTTTATTTCGTGATATCGCAGATTTAAATTTGTCGAATAAGCAAAACGTTCTTAAAGGCAAAACAAACATTTTGCGATGTCGTGAGTTAAGCTTGCTTTCAAAGCGTAAATCGATAGTCTAATAATGACTGTACTACATTTTTGGCGATCTGTTTAAATTAACAGGTTCCGGTAGTATTTCAATTTGTCTTTAAACGTTTAAACACCTCTCATCTGAAATCTTGTGGTATGAAAATAAGCTCAAGGACTTTTAACACTGTTTTAAGTTCGCAGTTTGAAACGACGCTTGGTGTGTTTGTATTGACCTGTGTATAATGCCTCGTGTGCGAATCAGCACAACACAATTTTCGTAAGACTTTTAAAAAAAGAAAAGAAACGTGCTTTGTTATAAGTGGCCCGTCAATTTACGGGGCGAATCTCGTCATTTTTTTTTTACAGATCACTAGCTTTGTTGTGACGGAGGCCCCGTGTGGGTATTATCAGAAACAGACAAGTTGCTGCAGATAAATCGCAAGGGCGCAATGCTATCAAATAGGACATTACACAGGTGCTGAATATCGAAACTTATCAAGAGGAAAATCTAGCAATTGGTAATTGATGAAATGCTTTGAGGTTTTCGGATATATTTCGGCTCCGTTTCTGGTTAATTATACTTTCAGTCCTCTTTATACCAGAAGATCTTGTTATTTCCTGTGAGCGCGTGTGCACAGACTGGACAGAAGGTTAAAGGGAGGGTTAAAACAACACCACAACTTGAAAAGACGAGCGGTATAATTCGTTTTGATTCTATCATCAGACCCTGACACTACGAATACAGAAAGTTATCAAAATCAGTTTTTTTTAAGCATCACATGGGATTGATCGTAATCTATTCGCGCTCAAATGGCTCATAGCCATGAAAAGTTGTGCGCCACATTTTGCCTCAATCCGAGACTTGGGTGATGAAGGGACATAAAGTGTTATAATCTTTTCGATTATATTTTGTTAGCAGGGATTCTAGGAGACACGCACACTTCCATGAGATAACATCGTGAATTTGTGTATTGTAGCATTTTTCTTTAACTTATTCCATCAGTTTGTGACTAAGAACTGTGATCATTGCGAGTTTTACAACGTGTACAACAACACAAATTTCATCGGTTATCGGTGATGCTTTATGTCTCCTAATGGATACTTCGAGAAGAGGCAAAGACTAAATTTCTGGAATGGGCCTTTCCAGATTCTTCGTAAGCGGTCAATTGTCTGTATAGAACATGATATCAAATATGGAGATCTTGAAAGCATTCATTAAAAAAAGCACGTACGTTGATTCTGTTCTTTTTTTTTTTTATTTCAAATCTCTATTTACAGAAGATTGTTTTTGCTCATTTTGTTCAAAGTATGAAAGTGAAGTGGGCGAGGCATCTTTTAGCCCAACTGTTAGGCGTTTGTCACTCCGCAGAGGCGGCGAAAATTTGGTTCCTAAACAGAAACATATTTGGTACACTGGCGTATTTTACAGTGCAGTTGAATATCTCGTAAATGACCACCCTTGAAATAAATAAATGGGTGGTCGACTTAATCCTTCCCCTCAAAAAACAGTCAAATTGCAATGGGAGCACATTCTCTAATGCAGTTGCTTGTGGAACTTCATCCGACAAAAACTTCTGCTCAGGATTAATTTAAATTTATTATTTTTTAACTAAAACAATATAAACTACGATACAGCTTAGCCAAGAGAGCGTCGCCAGGAGGAAGAGGCTAAACGTACGGTAAATGGCTTATGAAATATTCGAAACTCTCTTTTTGAAGTTAACTGATTCAAACAAAATTTTCTGAAGTTGGTCGCGTGCAAGTGATTCACTATAGTTCGATGCCGTGTGATTCACCATCGTTTCTTGTTAACTGTGCTAATTTTCAACTGCGACAAAGCTAGTACGTGCTCGGTTGGAGTAGCTGGCACTTGAAAAGGGGCTGGGTCAGCTCATTTGTTGTTAACTTTTCTTTATCTTCCTTAACCTTTTTACTTAGAAAAATTTCTGAGTTCAAATTAACAAAACAAATCTCAAATTGCCTTTTGCAAAACAGTGGAAAACAAACAACGTACAGAGAATGACTGACCAAGTCATAACTTGCGCAGTTGAAAAAAATTACACTTGTGCAAAGGCTCAAAAGACACAATGCCATCGGAAGTTTGGAACGTGCATGTGTTAAATGCTCCCTCTTAACTTTAACAATGTACTCATTTAATTCTGAAGTCTCAAACACTGCGGATAATAACTAAGCAGCTAGTATTCGACAGGGCGTGGATCGAAACACTCGCACGTTTTCTTCTCTAATTTCGCAACCCTTTCTGTAAACCCTTGGTTCTCTTGGCACTGATTAGGACTTATATCATTGACTACTTTTTTAGCACAGCATTTCTTTCTTTCTCCATTGCTTCAATAATTTATTATTTAGAGGTTAAGTTCAGTTTTAAGAGTATATTTCTGAATAAAAACACGCTTAACACCCTTTCATTCAACATCGTCACGCTGGGGATTTTCGCACGTTCTTGCTGGTCGACCGTAAATCTATTCCTGGATTCATTGTTATGTGACAAGTTAGCTTGTGAGCCATTTTATTGAGCTGACAGTTAAAAGACTTTCCAAAATTAATCTGAGTTTATTGGCATCCTTCCTGATGTTTACACATCAAACATCAGTGGATTACGTCTCCTTCTTTTGACAGACGGGGGAAAGCTAATTTTAGAAGTGTGCCAGCTGGCCATGTATGCATCCCGTAAGAGTTCTATATTTTGTCAAACCGAAGTTCATATTTAAAAATATCTATGTTTAACTTTTGCAGTGATTCAGAGTATGTTTTCGGCCTTAAATTTTGTTTTTGTACGTTAATTCTCGTTCATGTATCCGTTCTCCATTCTCATGTTACTATTGTAAGCGTAGTGCTGTTTTAAGCGTAACTCGTATTCATAGGAAATTGTTATTGCCCATTTGGTTTTACTCGGTCCAGCCTCTGGTGTACCGAAATATACTACAATATCGATATTATGTGTATTCGGAAGTGATATCGGTCGGCAGCATCCGCCGAACATGTTCATCTTGTGAACAAGATCGCAGTCTGTGCATGTGGGAGGTGGCTTTTGGCAGCGAAGTTTGATTGTTACGTTTCCCACAATGAAATTTTTGATTGGCAGGTTTATTATATCCAGAAGCCAATGCCATTGATCGAACTGCCAACATATTGGTATATTGTTTGTTTATATTAATATTTTAGCTTTCTGTTCTTATGAGAATTATGCGATAAGACGGTTGTTTTGCAATGACCGTCGTAAAGCTCAGATCAGACCTGTATAACCTGAAACACGACAAACGCCGCGAATAACATCCGCAATGGACCAATCAAAATTCGAAGCATCAACTGAAGAGCAATCAGTGCCAAGCGCGGGAAAACGGTCACGATTGGTTGGGCTTTTTGTTTCTAGTTAGTTAAAAAAAACCACACACACTTGCGTTAATTCAACTCAATAAAACAAGGAACACGGGTTTGGGTTGCAATTGGCAAATTTATAAATAGTCGACCAATACTATAGTAGCTCGATGACCGGTACTTTCGTTAGGATTCTTTGTGGTATTGTACGCGGGTATTCTTGACAATTTTGGTGTAACTTAAGTACGTAATTCCGGCAGAAAATTGAAATCGGTAGTAGTAGACGTGATGGCGGGAAAGTGATGGCTATAAAACATGGGAAATTGTTGGCAGAGGTAATCATCCTGTCACGAGAGGAAGTGGTTTTAGCCCTTAGTCACGTTGAGTAAATTTTGCTCGCAACTTTAGCACAGGGAAAACTGTTTTCAAGTTGTGGAATACGACATTGGGTTCGACGTACTAACAGCCACTTCGTATGGTTATGGACATAACCGTTCCTATTCTGTTGTAACCATAGTAACTGAAGAAACGGGGCAGTGTAGCAGCAGTGAAGAGGCCAGGACGCGATGGCTTGGCGTCAGAAGGGTTTCCGTACAAGAACGCATTAAACTTGAAGTGGGAGGTGGTTTGGCAGCCAGTCAGAATTGGTTTGTGTTGAAATCAAATGAGCTGTGTTCTCCACTGGGAAGGAGAAAAAAGCAGCGAAAGTACACTTCTCCTCTTTTTTCGAGAAAAACCTCACATGTGATGTCAGCAACAATGCAGCGTTTGATAAGCTTGCAAAATGTGCAGGCCAAGAATGCAGTTCAGAGTTCTTATGCATACATGTTTGCGTTAATTGTTTTTTTTTTAAGTTCAGCCTCTTCTTCTGAGTATTCTTATGCATAGATTTGCAGCACCTTTTCCAACCATACCGTAAACTGCCGCTTATAAGCCCTGGGCTTATACAACTTCGTAAGGGGTTTTGGGTGGGCTTATAAACGGAGGGGCTTATATCCGGGGGGGGGGCTTATAAGCGAAAAAAAAAACGTTTCGAAATGAGCCACAGCATTGTTGATTGAAATAAGTTTTTAATTTACCAGTTTTTAATTAACCTTTGAAACGTCGCAATAAATCGAATTCATTTCAATTTTAACAACAACATCAAAACCGTAACAGCACGAACGTAACCGGAACGTAACAAAACAGAAGCTCAGAGTTCATCTTCGCAGTGTTCTGAGAGAGTGCAAAACTAGGGGGGG
>Ga0126336_10002784_pt1:2500-10130 | contig 10130 bp, 2 predicted proteins | sample SidCmetagenome_FD_92530 | JGI IMG/M metagenome (GOLD analysis project Ga0126336, IMG submission 92530) | Coral microbial communities from El Islote,Puerto Morelos, Mexico - Siderastrea C C metagenome | ecosystem: Host-associated > Invertebrates > Cnidaria > Coral | place: El...
ACCTTTGTCGTCACTATTTGAGGTGTATTCTGAGCTTGTATCGAATGGTATTATTCCGTCATAAATAATTATAAAATTTCCTTTAACTGGTTCTTTTCACACCTCCTTGCCCAGAAGGTAGGGTATTTGACACCCTTTGAAGCCCTATCCGGTAGGGAATTTGACTGTGTAAAGTGCCAACAAAGTGGGGCATAACCGACCTATTTTTTTGTGTGGGGGGGGGTGGGGGGTGGGGAGGACGAGTCAAATGCTGGGGATTTTTCTGGGGAGATGGACGCTCTTGGATTTGACTGATACATTAAGGTTTATATAGTAGTATGGCACAAAATCAGCATTTGGTTATACCCGGTACACAAATTGTTTGTATACAACAGACAATGAATGCTGGATGATCACTCCTTTTCAAGAAGGTCTGCTTTTGTTCTCGTTCTCATGGCTTAGTACTATCAAAATCACTAGAGTGGTAAAACGGCCGCTGGGAATTTGAACTGGCGACGGCTCAATTCTTATCACGTGGCTTTAAAAATTGGACATGTGATCTAAAAAAATATTTTTCCTGCGAATAACTGTTACAAGTCTACGCGTGACGCAGTCGGAGTATAACAAATCATTCGGCTTCAAACACTGGATCGTTGGATTGGATAACTAGCGAAATATTTTAGCAAGGTATATTTTTTATTAAAAACTGGACTAAGTATATTGGGTTTCTAGCATTTTGATTGCCTGAACGGAGCTAGGCTATCAGCTCATATACCCGCTTTGACCAGATATGGTCAATGAACACTCAACCCGCAAAAAGTGAGCTGAAAGTTTTTTCCCCGTGAGCAACAAGGCGAGAAAATGGACGAGAAAAATCACTTTGGAGCGAATTTAAATTAAGCAGAAATTCCAACAAAGTCACTGAGACACAAATCAAAATTCTTCTGGAGTGCCTGACTTCTTAGGACGACAAGAAACTGTGTACAAATAGAAATTGAAGCATTTAGCGCTGTGTTGACAATTATTACGTCGATCATTAACATTTTACAAACGATAGGTTTTGTCAAGAAGGCTTTCCACTCTGAAATGCCAAGACAAGACATAAAATAAAACACAGTCAAATGGGAGAGAAGCTTTTAATAAAAACTGTGCCACATTCATGGCGAGTCAGAACGAAAATCAAGAAGCAATCTAAACAAGTACTGAACAAACTACCAAGAAGGAAGGAAGGAAGGGCGACATTTTTCGGCTACTCAATTTTGACACTGGTTTACCTGCACTCGTTGTAGCTCTGTGTTCCAAAACCTCCAATTGTTTAGATACAAATCGGATCCCATGTAAAAGGAGTTGAATCCCTTTCCCAGTTGTTTGAGTGTTGTTTTTACCATTCCGTCCGCAACCTCTAAACTGAGAACCACACAAAACTGAGCGTTTTGTGCTTTGCGTTTAACAAACTAAGGTGGTGAATTCTGACGTTCCTCACAACAGTGATCTAGTTTCCGAGCTGCATAGAAATTGCCTGTTCAAGTTCAAATTCTGTCTTCAGTTCAGGCATATGCCGACACATGATGGCGCCGTTGTGCGAACGGATTACAAAGCTTGTTCGGTTCAACTCTCGCAGCTAATATGGTAAAATGGTACAGCTTCAATCCGCTTTGAACGATGATTACAACGACGTTTCAAGAAAAATCAAACACGTAACACATTTCAGAGCCAATAATTAGAAGATTTTTTCCCCAAAACTTGTGCCACTTCTTTCACATCGCACAGTTTCATTGAGTCATTCAGCTTTGGAAAGAAACGCTGCAACACTTCGCAAAGTTTTGGCGCCTTTTTCGCTCAGTCATGTGACCGATTCTTTTTCCTTTTTTATCTCTTTTCGCATTTTTTTCTTTCTTACTTGATTTTTTAACAATTGCAGTGGTTGAGTTTTTAATAAAACACTTATTCTTCTCGGGATTGCTGGATATGGAATGATTGTAACCAACTCGGTGCTACGCACGTCATTGGTTATCTATCATTCGATATCCAGCGCGCCCTCGTAGAATAATTTTAGAGGCAGAAGAGACAGGTACAGGAAAATTATCAGTCAGTACATTCGATCACTCTGTTTGTTTTAGTATTATTTCTTTGATGTACATTTTGCTACATTAGTCGTTTTATACAAAAAACCAGGCGTTACGTGGCATGCGGCAAATAAAATCGTCACGGGTAAGCGAGCCAAAGTGTTTACATGTGAAAAAGTTGTACCGCCTGCAAGGGTTACCCCACCTACCAAGGTGTGACAACTCGCCCCCCGAGTTGTCTCGGTTTCCCGGGACGAGTTCGTTATCCTCATGTAAACGGTTCATTGAACTTGTGAAAGAAATAAGTGAAAATCAGCTCACCCAGGGTAACTCGGGGGAGGGTTGTCTTGAGTATTCGAGACTTTCGGGGGGTATAGTCTTAGAGTATAAAAATTTTTTAAGAAATGGAATCTCATTTACTAAATCGCATCCTAATTTTATCTGGTGTAAACTAAATCACACGTTTTTCAATTTAGAACCAGATGTTTATTTGTGCCCTCCACATTCCTCCTCACGACTCTCCTTATTTTGACCCAGAGTTATTCGTCATTATTATCTGACAAGCAACTCTCCAGTCTAAATCGAGCGTTCTGATTGGTTAGTTTTCGGTCAGGATTTTACAGTACGGATCATTGCCATGGAAACGGTCCTTTTTGGATATTTCTTTTCGCGCTCCCGCTCCCGCAAAATTCAAACTGCGAAAACGCAAGAAGATAAAAGAAGGAAAGGTTTGGAGCTGGTACAAAACAAATGAAAGAGGTAAACACGTCTGTTTAGAAAAAGCGCTCTTCGATTAAAGACTCGCCAGCAGTGAATCAAAAAGCATGGCCAACGATCTTTAGTGACAGTGTGTGTTTATTGTTTTTTTGTACGGCTATAGACTGTAAGCTGTAAAGAGCCGAGTAAATCGGCCAAGACTTAAATAATAATTATTAAAATTCAGCATTTAACAAAAGAGTACGTTTCTCACAAGAAAACCTCTCGGCGAAAAAAAATGAAAACTGCAAAACAACTAACAAAAGGCTTTCATCGGCAACTGTAAGCTTAAATCGAAAGGAAACGATCACGTTCTTGTCTAGTTTAATTAATATTGGCCATCACTTCAGTCAGCGCTTTCCACGTGGACAAATTAAAGCTACACGTACGTGCATTAAACTAACAGTGTACCTTGATTCCTCAGCGAGAATTCTGCTCTTGTAATGGACATACTTGAAAATAATTTTAGCTTGTTCACAAGTCTGCTCTTGCTGTAGATCGCGCTAAAAACAACTGTTAGGTGCGACGAAAATTTGCTCTCAGCATCCACAAAGTTCTCCATAAAGCCACTGAGCCAAACAACTCGCAGAATTTGATGGAGAGATAATTTCCAGTGTCTTTTTTTTAAGTTCGAGTGTTCCTTTGTTCACATTACAGACTAACACGCTGCCACAATTTCCAGTTTGAGAAGCACATTTTGAGATTTTATCGCGGCCTTTTCATTATTCTTCTTTTTCCCGAATTGTCTCCGTCCATAACGAAGAAGTATTTTGAAATAAAACTATCTTGTGTTGGAGAGGACGACGAAAAACTGACACATATAATAGAAGCAGAGCAGTTTCATTCAAGAGCCACGCAAGTTTTTGCCGATCGACAGCAACGATCATCAAACTGATTCGAAAGCCAGTTAAAATCGCTGGCTTTTTTCCATCGCGCCGGAAATTGACTTGAATGAACTACCGGAAGTGTTGTTTCGTATGAAAAATGATGCCATATAATAAACTACTTACTAACTTCACTTGCTCGGGACCGTACTGGGGGATATTGGCCCTCGGTCGTTTTTGTACGGACCGAGCGCAGCGAGACACTGCACTGAGACTCTGTTAAGTGCTCCTAAAGCCGAATTATTATTATTATTGTTATTATTATTATTATTATTATTATTATTATTATTATTATGATTATTATTACTTTAAAGTCCATGAATGAAAACAACTTATCTTATAACAATAACGAAAACCCGACCAATAAACCTTATGACCATTTTAAAAAGCTACATTCAGCGCCTGATCCTAGTACATTATCGTCATTTCAAATAAACGTACTAGAAGGTAAAAAGCGTTTAGAGAATAGCAACCATTTACAGTCGGAATTAGATAATCCAATATCAATTGATAAAGCAATTAAAAAACTTAAAAACAAGAAGGCCGCTGGTCTTGATAGAATACGCAATGAAATGATAAAACCCAGCTCAGTATTCATAAAATACTCACTTGAAAAACTTTTTAATCTAATTTTAAAATCTGGAGTATTCCCTACATCATGGAGTAATGGAACAATAAATGCCTTGCATAAATCAGGAAACAAAGATGGCCCTTCAAATTATAGAGGTATTTGCATTAGTAGTTGTCTCGGTAAGCTCTTCTGTTCTATTTTAAATACAAAATTACTAAATTTTTCAAACAATCGTAATATACTACATCGCTACCAGATTGGCTTTTCGCCTGGACATCGTACGTCTGACCATATCCTCAATTTAAGAACTTTAATAGACCAACATGTTACTCATTCCTCCAGAGGTAAACTTTATACTTGTTTTGTTGACTTTAAAAAGGCATTTGACTCAATTTGGCATCAAGGTTTACTATACAAATTGTTAAAATATAACATAGGAGGCACCTTTTATGAAATAATTTCTAACATGTATTCCCATTCAAAATGTTGTGTGAAAGATCGATCACTATTTTGTAATTATGATATAGGTGTTCGACAAGGCTGTATTCTTTCCCCGCTACTTTTTAACCTTTATCTAAACGAATTACCTTACATTCTAAACAACAATGCTAAAGATCCTATCTTACTGCCAGACGGTTCTTACTTTAACTGTCTACTTTAGGCCGATGATTTACTTTTAATATCTCATTCTGCAGAAGGTTTGCAACAAAGTCTTGACAGACTATCAAAGTACTGTCAGGATTGGCTCCTTAAAGGGGCAGTCTCATCAATTTTTAGTATCAATGTGAAAAGCCAAAAGATACACTTTTATCTACGGAAGCCTAAAAATAATGGTCCAGTAGTATTAAAATGGGTATTCCAGTACATGGAAACTATAATAAGTATATCTGGATAGGGATGGCCAAGTTGGAAATGGCGTTCGACTTGAAAACTTCTGGTAGAATTTTTCAAGTTTTTGCCCCTGTGTCTCAGATAAAATCTCTAAAAACAAATTTTGGCTTGTTTTTGTTTTAAAAATTCGTTTAATATTGTCCCCTTGGTGGTCTAAAAGCAATTCATGTGTGAGCAAGGTACTTTGATATTAATTAATCAAAATTGTGACAAAGAAGATAGGAAAATCGCCATGAGGCTAGCCCTTTAAGGTAAATCCAATTAAATCAAAAGTTAATGTATTTCAGAAGAAGAGTAGAAAGTCAACAACCGATAAATACGACTTTACGGTTAGCAATGAACATATTGAAATTGTCAACAATTATACCTATCTTGGTGTGAATTTTTTTGCCAATGGAAATTTCACAAATCATAAAGAAAATTTAAAAGAAAAAACAGAGGTCCTTTTTTGCTACTCGTCGTTATCTTGATTTCCTAAAATTACCAATTCACAGCATCAACAAACTGTTCAATACACTTTTTTCTCCAATTTCTGATAAAATGGCCCAAGAAAACATATCAGGTTTGATAAATAACATAAATCTTTTATGTGCACAACTTGATATTAATAAGAAATCAGTTAACTTTAAAAACCCTTCCGCTTTCCTATAAAAAGCTGCAAATAATTTATCGGTACATCTTAAGAACCACCAACTCAATTTGATAAGTACAAATAAAAAAACTAAAATTCTACTCCATTTTTAAAAATGAAACAAAGTACTCTGAATTCATTAATCATGTTAAGAATCCTGAACATAAACGTATCGCCTCCAAATTTAGGATAGGAATAACTTAAGAATCGAAAGTGGAAGATTTACAATCCCCAAAACTCCTGAAGATCTTAGAATTTGGGATCACTGCAGTCTAAATTCAATTGAAAATGAAATGCACGTATTATTTCACTGTAACTTATATGATGATTTAAGAAATATTCTTTTTATTAAAATCAATGAACGAAATACGTTATTCACAAATCACAATAACCATGATAAACGATGTTTTCTTTTTGACAATACTGATACATATATCAGCAGGCTAACTGCTACTTTCATTTTTCAAGCATTTGAAAAACGAAAGAAACATATTGATATTTAATTATACCATTCAATTATATTTGAATTTCCTTTTTTACTATTCTTAACTCTCATAATTGTTTATTGTATTTCAATCGGTAACACCATGTATAGAAATGGTAATACTGAATAAACTTGTTGTTGTTGTTGTTGTTAAATGAGGTCTAAGGGCCTCTTTACACGACCCGGGCTGGTTTCTAACGCGGGTTGAATCAACGCTCAAATTTGCTTTTACACGAGCCCGGGTTACTAAGTACAAGAAGAGGGTCAATCCAACCCGGGTCAGCACGGTCAGTCTCGTGTTGGATTGCTCGGTTCAATTCGTGCTTTGCTCGTTTAAAGGTCTAGTTTGCCTGCGCATGTGCGTACTATTGTTGTATGCATAAATCGCGTCATTCACATGAACCCGCCGAGTGTTTACATGAGAAAATATGAAAAATTTCAACCCTTCAAGCTGGGTCAACCCGGGTCTCGAAAAGGGTTTCCCGGCAAGAAGGGTTGACCCGGGATTGGAAGCGTTTTTCATGTAAACGCTTACAGAAGATTGACTGAAGAAGGGTTACCTATTGCGGTAATTCAACCCGGGTTAGAAACCAGCCCGGGGTCGTGTAAAGAAGCCCTCACCAAAACAGTATATTAAACTATAACTGACGTAACTTCAATCAAAGAAATAAAAAGCCCAGTCAATTGACTAGTCACCGATCGAGTGTTGCCAAAAGTCGCGGGTGTGGGGTTCCGCTTTTACTTTTTCTTAATTTTCAATCAGTGCCTAGAGCTTGAAAGTAAGGATCCCGGAATTCAAAGGAAGCATAGTCAAAGAACTCTCTTGAAATTTTCCCACTGTGGTTTTTATTTATTTGTTTGTTTTCATGTTCGAGTTGATTGTTTGCTTCCTGTCCTATTAATAATCAATCAAACCTTGTCCCCAACGCTCACTCCTACGGGTAAAACATACTGCGCGACGAGCTCAGAGTAAGACACAGGGACGCAAACGTGTCCCTCTATTCCTGTATTTATCTCTGTTCCTGTGTATTTTTGGAGTTGTTTTGGAAGTGATTTGCGTCAGAGCAAAGGTGTTTTCTGTGTGCCGATTTTTAAATGTTATCACGTCTGACCCGACACAAACTGAACACTCAAGTTTTAATTGTTAACTTTTTAGTTGGGTCGCGCCAGAAGTGATAACATTTTAAGAACCGTCCGCTCTGACGAAAATCAAATGTAGCTATAAAACGTTTAAAGAAAAGCTTTGATTTTATTTGAAAATATGTACATAAATTACAGAAATATTTGAAATAAAAATTAAGCAATATATAACCTAACTACTATAGCATGAATCATAAAAATTGGCAATGACCTATAACAATTTCCCAA